>Ga0007854_10002874_pt1 | contig 10588 bp, 10 predicted proteins | sample CryBogCBH12Aug08_FD_60382 | JGI IMG/M metagenome (GOLD analysis project Ga0007854, IMG submission 60382) | Freshwater microbial communities from Crystal Bog, Wisconsin, USA - CBH12Aug08 | ecosystem: Environmental > Aquatic > Freshwater > Lake | place: Crystal Bog, Wisconsin, USA | collected... | reverse complement strand
GCTACTCCCTACTTTACAGGTGCTCCACAAGTTACAGCTCCCGGTGTAGCGCCAACTACCGGAGCTCCTGCTCCCGCTTCCCCTACGGCACCGGTTCCTACCGCAGCGCCCAACCTTATAGGGCAAACCCCAGCTACAATGGGTGTAGCTGACCAGCAAGCAAAGTCTCTGGGCAACATGACTGGAGTAGCACAGACCAATGTTCTCGACGGTAAGAATAACTCACAGGGAGTTATGGGTGGGTTGGAAATTGGAGAAGATGGAGTCGCTCCACTGAGTGACCTCAATGGACCCGGTACTATGCTCAATGCTGTGACGGGAAGACGTAGACTTTTAGCACTCTATCAAGATCTAGAGTCCAATCAAGTGTCACTGCCACAGTCTGGACTACTAGGCGAGATGGATCAACTCCTAGGGCCTAGAATGTGTACTGCACACGGAGACATCGGCTGCTCTTGCATAGGTACAAACTAAATCATTGTAATTACTTAGACAAGTTATTATAGTCTACAAGAACACGGAAAGAATCTACCATGCGTTATGAAGATATAGCACACGAAGCTAGAACGGCCTCTGCTGATGTACGTTGGTTCAACGGCACTTCAGAGAGCATCTTTACTCGTCTAGACCGTCTACAAGAGATACTAGACACTACGAGGATGGCTGCTTCTAGACACGATGTCAGTGAGCTAGAACTCGAGCGTTATGCCAGTATCATCTCGGAGTTGGGTGCCGAAAAGGAGCAACTCGAGAAGCTGGCCAGTGAGTACGTGGACTTTGACACGGAAAACTACCTCAATAGCCTTCCCGGTGGCACTATCGCCAAAGAGTACCGAGTGAGTAGTGCCGGTACCAGTGACCTCGGCGAAGACGACGGTAGTCTACTCTACCGTACGGCCAGGTCTGTAGAGAACGAGTACCGTAACGCCGACTGGATCAATGTAGTAACTGCAGGTGCAGAGGTATGGGTAGAAGACCAGACACCCCACCTACTCATCGATGCCAGTAACACCCGTGAGGCCGCCGTCTACTACATCGAGCAGAAGACTCTACCGATCCTCGACGTAGAGAAGAGAGCCAGTATCATCGAAAACTTCGTAGACAATGTGGAGATTTGCCGCAGAGCCAAGCGTGAAGGTCAAACCTTCCGAGCCATTAAGAGTGCTCGAGTCAATAAGTTGGCCAGTCAGCTCGTAGAAGACGCCATAGACGAGTCATTCGGTGACAGCTACAACTGGCTATAATATGGAAACCTGGAACGGCTTTAGGGTACTGAGTACGGGACTACCCGGTGCCGACTATTACGATCCCGCTCTAGACGAACTCAATGATCGAGCGTGTAGTTGTGGACTCCCTTTGATCAATGGTAAGTGCTCCAATTGTGACATAGAGCATTCAGTGGGAATTACAGCTGCCAAATCTAGTGAGCTTGTAGACCATCTTAAGAAGTGCTTGGCTGAGGCCACAATCCTCTACCATATGAGTCACGGCTTCCACTGGAACGTCAAGGGTCCAGACTTCCAAGAGTACCACACTCTATTCGAGACCATCTACTCAGACATCTACGAGAGTCTAGATCCCATCGCCGAGAACATCGTCAAGTTGGGTAATGTCGCTCCTTTTAGCCTTAAGACTCTCCTAGGACTTAGCGAAATCAAGGAAGTCGGAGATCTGCGAAGTGAACCACAAGGTCTAGTCAAGACTTTGCAGAGTAAAAATGCTCAAATGATTAAAAGTCTCAAGGCTTGCTTCGACAAGGCCAATAAAGACAATGAACAAGGTGTAGCCAACTTTATTGCAGAACGCATCGATATGCATCAAAAGTGGGATTGGCAATTGAAGGCAAGTCTAGGCATCTAGGAGCGTTGTGGACTCTACCGCTGAGAGTATTAGTAACGTAGTGGCTATATTAACAGCAATACTCAGTGAGCAAGAAGACTTGGCCTACGATCTCGTAATGGAATCTGACCCTGTAGAGCTATTTAGTGCACTTACCGGCATTCTGCTTAGTGCTCTCAATAAGATCGCGGAAAGTAACGGCCGCAAAGTCGAAGACTACCTAAGAGAACTCGGTATCTTCGCTTCTAGAGCTAGTTAAATATGGAAATAGAATTACCGGAAGGCATTTTCCTCAACTTTTCCGAGTCCGAGGAGGCAGAAGCAAAACCCCAAGACGTCGTGGAGAGTTGGACCTGCGATCGTTGTGGCGGAATTATAGAGGCATTGATCGTTGGGGAGAACGGTCGATACCAAGGGCAAGTCCGTAGAGGAGATAGCGTCCTCTGGCAGAGCTCACTACCGCGTGACCCCAAAAAGGCTCGAGATACGCTTCTTGACTACCTTAACCGTAAAATACAGAGACACCTCGAGGTGCACAAATGATTAGATACAGTAACCCTCTAAGTCGTCTTTCCAAGACGGCACTAGTAGACCCGTTAAATCCCGTCGGCAGTAATATAGAGACTACTCAAGACAAAGCTGGTCTCAACGACAACCAAATGCCGGGTCAGGGAGTGGCCTCCGAAGAAGACCTAGACGCCCAAGATCAAAACAGTGCCGACTAAGATGGGGGATCTAGATCCGGTAGTACACATTATGATCCCGGATACACAAGTCAAACCCGATGTACCACTAGACCATCTCGGTTGGATCGGTAACTTCATAGTAGAAGACTACCACAACAAAGAAGTCAAGATCATACACATTGGTGACCACTGGGATATGCCGAGTCTTAGTCAATACGACCGTGGCACCAAGGCTATGGAGGGTCGTCGTTACCAAGACGACGTTGACTGGGGTAATGAGGGTTGGAGAGTGCTTAACCAACCTCTCTACGACTACAACGAAAATCGCAAAAAGACCAAGCACAAGGTTTGGAGCCCCGAACGACACTTTTTCGAAGGCAACCACGAGAATCGTGTAGACAGAGCCATTAACGCGAATCCCCAACTCGAGGGTATGCTGGGAACTCACCTATTCGATGTAGAGCGTAGTGGTTGGCAATACCACAAATACCAGCAGATAGTCAATATCGATGGCGTACGCTACGCTCACTTCTTCTATAACCCCATGTCGGGTAAACCCTTCGGTGGAGAGAACATTAACCTTCGCATCAAGACTATCGGCCACTCGTTTAGCCAGGGCCATCAGCAAACTCTCATGTACGGTCTGCGTTTTACCAGTGACGGAACTAGTCAACACGGACTAGTGGCCGGTGCATGCTACCTACACGACGAAGAGTACAAGGGTCCTCAGGGCAACGCTCACTGGCGAGGCATTATCGTCAAGCATCAAGTGCGAGACGGTAGCTATGACCCTATGTTCGTGAGTCTCGACTACCTATGCCGTAGGTTCGAGGGTTGTAGTCTAGAGCACTTCATGAAGACCAAGTACCCGAACCTGTAAAAGCCCTCCTAGAACAATTAGACTATAACCTAGGAGCTATTGTGACCGAGCGTAGAAACTTTCGCTGTAAGTTTAACCAGTACGTGATTCCTGAAAACCGTGATGCGGTAGTGCGTTCAGTTATATCACAGCTCGACGGTTATTTCGGAGAACCCGAAGTCACTCTGGTAGACGACAACGAGTTCATTATCTCGGTGAGTCTTGGTGACAACTTAACGGCCTCCATGGTCCGAGACAAGTTGCTATGGAACTACTTTATTCATTCCGTGTCTGCACAAGAGTCTATCCGTCGAGTACAGATACTCCGACTACCCAAGTCGAGCAGCCGAGAAGAAGTTTCACAGGACCTTGGCGATAGTGGAGTAGATCCGTTCCTTAACGTAGAACTACCCGACGTAAGTTCCATCATTGGCGACGAGGGCAAAAGACCCAAGAGCTCGCACAAAGTATTTAATAGTGTACTACACTACGCCGACCCCACGGGCCAAATTATACCCAAGATCTTTAACGGTACTAATGAAGACCTAGACGTAGATCAACTGTCGTCTATACATGATATGAACACTCCGTCGGTACTAACATCGTCTAGACACTATGCCTTCGGTGAGGGAGATTCTGGCGGCTACTTTGGAGACTCACCGTCTCAAGCTACACAACATGGTGTAAACGTCACAAAAGCTCCACAAGAGACTCGTGGACGCACTGAGCAAAACGAAGGAATCACAGACCCAGGTACAGCACCTCCGATAAGTTTCCAAGGCTTTTTCGGCAATGACCCGCTAGTCGATGATAGTTTTAAGAGCAAGAGTGAACACTCCAAGGGGCCTCTGGACTTTACTGCCAGTAAGCATGATGATGCAGAAAATGACGGCTATGAAGCAGGCCCAGTTCCACAACTGGGAGTCGGTGAAGTCGTAGACGGAGAACCCATTAACCACGGTTGGTTCAGTGCCAGTACAGTATTTGGATTAAATGACCACTATACATATGAAAGTGACGTAAATGACGACTTCGACTTTTAAGGTCTATGGAGCCGGAGAAACAGCCGCCAAGTTTAAGCCGGGAGACTACATACTAGTATCTACCACGGGTATACTAGCACGATTCATACGATTCGGGCAGTTCATTCGCTACCACGGCAAGATGAAGCCGTTCAGCCACTGGAACCATGCAGCCATGATCGTAGACGAAGACGGTACCATAGTGGAGGCTGTAGGCCGTGGAGTAATCTGTGGTCACATCAGTGAGTACGAAAATGTCGAGTACTACCTAGTCAATACCAAGATGAATGCTCAGAGTAGAGCTCAGGCAATTGCTGCTTGCAAGAGTTTCCTCAAGGACAAGTACGGCTGGTGGACTATCGCCAGTATCGCCACGGAACTACTTACCGGTATCAAGCTACAGTTTACCAATAGCAATACCATGATCTGTAGTGCAGTAGTGGCTCAGAGCCTCTGGGCCGGTGGAGTCATCTTTGACCGTAATCCCTATCAGATGATGCCGGCTGATCTAGCCGCAGCATTCGATGTACGGGTACCAATAAAAGTTTTTGAGACGAGTTGATTTTTCCAACTGATGACGTTATATTACTAACTATGAAGACCATCATAACTATTAGTTATAGTCCACTCAATACCCAAAGCGAAGAACTCGCCAAACAAGAGATCAGCGAGACCATCAGTGGACTCTCTAATAGTCTTCGTACACAGGTCAACAATGTGAGATTTACCGTCGAGAACTTCGACGAGTAAACCAATGCCTCTGTAGCATAATGGTATTGCGGCTGTTTTGTAATCAGCTGGTGCGGGTTCGATTCCTGCCGGGGGCTCTCCTACAACAAAAGGATAAGATATGAGTACAACAGCAACAGTAACCACCATTGCAGTTTCTTGGCTCGGTAGCATTGGTGCAGCCGTTACGGGCTTTGTCAAGCAGGTCAAGCGGGTAGAGACCCAGGTTTCTGCTACAATCGTCGAGGTCGAGAAGCAACTTGATGCCGCTCTGGCCGAGGTTGCTACACTTACGGCCAAGGTCGAGGCACTAACTCCTCCGCCGGCACCCAAGGCTGCTGCCAAGAAGCCGACCCCCAAGGCCTAGAGGTCCTTCCTAGATAGCTCAATTGGCAGAGCAAGCGACTGTTAATCGCTAGGTTGCAGGTTCGAGTCCTGCTCTAGGAGCCGTGGAATAATGCGAGAGCGGCCGAATCGGACTCACTGCTAATGAGTTGTGGGGAAACTCACCGTAGGTTCGAATCCTACTTATTCCGCCACTAGGGGATGGTGTAATGGCAGCACTGCAGGTTTTGGTCCTGTAGGTCAGGGTTCGAGTCCTTGTCCCCTAGCCAACCGAGTGGGTGCTGCGTTGGTAGCGGCAGCGTGTCTTATAAACACGTGGCCCCTGGTTCAATTCCAGGCACTCGGACCAATGTAATACGGTACGTATTCTAGTCTAGGACTTAGTAAACCCTTTGTCCAGCGGTCCTCGGGATCAGAATACGGAGAATGTCATGACGTCAATGTTTGACTACGATGACTCTATTAACTTGGCCTTCGATGCCAAGACGGCCGGTAAGGCACTAGTCGCAGCCAAGTACGAGGTACTCGAGCGCACTGGCGACTTTCTTTTCATGGCCCACAGTGACCGCGAGTTTGCATACCGCTGTCAAGTAGTAGAGCAAGACTTTGACAGTGTAGCCGCTCGCAAGATGGCCTCCGTAAGCGACAGCAAGGCCAAGTTGGTTCGTGCACTCTATGAAGAGTGGTCTCTACGTCACGCCCATTGCACAACTTGCAAAGAGCCTGATACAAATTTTAAGTCCCCGGCCGGGGTTACAGGCAGTAAGCTTGCTGGCCCGAAAGAGTCCATCGGGATTCCCCATAGTGACATGTTCAAAGAACTCATGGAGGAAGTTCCTCACGGAGCTCCACTGGGTAGACCTTCTGGCGGCTGGGACCCCAATAACATTGACCCCGAAAACCCCGAAGAGCTTTACCCGGGTCTTCGTAACCCCGAGACCAGTGCCGGTGGACTCCCCGTGGATCGTGAAGGCAACCCGATCGAACACGATGTACGTACAGAAGAAAAGGGACCCGACATCGATCTCGGCGGAGAAGAACCCGAACCCGAGTACGAGCATGGATCAGCCGGAGATCGGGTCGACTGTCCCACTTGTGGTGGGATCAGTAGATTCTCACGTATGGTTAGAGGGGAAGTCAAGGATGGTAAGCTACAACTAGTAAGACTTCACGAACCAGATAAGTCTGATTCACCTGGTCTCCTTATACGTGACTGTGATACTTGTCGCAATACCGGACAAATCTCTTCAGAAGTAGAAAGTTGTAAGAGTTGTGGTGGTAGAGGAGAACAAGAAGACGGAAGCACTTGTCCCAAGTGTAAGGGTAGTAAGGTCGACCAGAACAGCTTACAGCGTGCTCGTGAGTCCGAAGAGCGAAACTTTCAAGAGTCCGAAGAGTCTGGGGGACCTGCAGTTGCACCCAGTAACAAGGACAGATTCAGAAAAATCAAAATAGAGGACATGAGCCCAGACGAAGATGAGTCACGTGCACCTCTACAGTTTGAAGCTCAAGAGCCCAACCTACACTACCCCGAAATAGTAGAAGAAGAAGAAGAGAAACCCAGAGAGCACGAAGAAGAGTCCGGAGAACACGAAGAAGAGAAGCCCCGGGAGCCCGAAGAAGTCATGCCGTTCCCGGAATTCCTAAAGAGCCAAAACCACGAAGATTGCCCAGTCTGTAACGGTACCAATAGACGACCCGGTGCCGACAAGATAGAGTCTTCAGGTGGCTATCAACAACAACTTCGCAGACTAATGGAAGACAACACACCACCGACAGTGATCAACGACTTTATATCCAGTAATCTGGGTTGTACAGGAGCCAGACGATGAGCGGTATTATACGTCCAACATTTGACCCTTCGCCCTCTGCCGAACCGTGCTTCATTGAGACTCTCAAAAAACTCAGTGACGGAGCCATACAAGAGACCACGGGACGAACTCGTGAGCAACTGGGTTCTTGCAACGACTACGAAAGTCATAGCGTTTTCGACCCCGATTCAGGCGAGATGACGGTTCCGGGTAGTGGACTCGACAAGCCCACGGTCATAGACAGATACCAGGCAGGAGATGCCAGTATTCCGGTGTGTCCGGCACACTTCCGTGACGTAGAAAGCATCTTCCATCCGGGTTCCATCTATAGTAGTCCCAATAGTCCTTCAGAGAGACGCAAAGCCATTCGTGGTGAGGCCAACTTAGATCGTGGTGAAGGCGCCAGTTGGGCATCTACTCTTCTCAAAAAAATCAGAGCTTCTGAAGCTCTACACTCTAAGTGGGTAAATCGGAGATGAAAAAACCTATGAAGAAATACAAGACTTTTAAGAAGCCTCGCAAGTTTAACGTTGCCAAAGCCGCTGCTGCAGAAGATCTCGCGGGTAGTATCAACGACGAAGCCTCTAGAAGAAGACACGTTGTAAACAACAAGTCTGTTCTAAAAACGCGTAGTCTTAGGCCTTTCCTCGTAAGACACGAGGGACAAGACCTACTGGTACAGCCCCGTACCACTTTGGTAAGTCCCGCACAGTTGAGTCTACTTCGACAAGGACTAAAGGACAGCCCCGACTGGACCTATGCGGTGGCTCATCCCGACTGGGTACGGACCAACTTTCCACTCTTGACTAGAGAACTACCCGAGTCCGTAACTCGTGACCCTCACACTGGAGATCTACTAGCAGGTGGTCTAAAGGAACACGAACTCGAAGTCCTTGTACACAAGTCGTTCCCCAAGGGCCTCGAGGGTCTTACTCCCATGTCCAATAGAGTTGCAGGTGGGCAACACCTGGCCAAAATCTTGTCTCGTCTCGCGGGTTTTCTCGACGACGTCGCTAGTTCTCCACAGTTCTCTGAAGCCATAGACAAAAATCTCTGCCTGGGTTGTGGTAAGCCCCAGACCGACGAGAGTGGCAAAGCTACACACTCTCCCGAAGCAACTCGTGAAGAAGCCGAGTCCCACTTGGCCGCTACGGGTTCACACCTAGAGCTGCACCCGTTCTTTACTCGTGAGGACCTCCCCAAACTACAAGAAAATTGCTGGCTTCACTATCCGGGTCAAGGAGACGAGACACCACGTGAGGACCGTGTACTAACCGTCTCTCCTCGTGTAAGTAAGCAAGTCTATGAAGTTCCTAGTCCCGTTAGTTCGGGTAGTGTATCGGGAGATCGTACCAAAGACCTAGAGCGTACAGAAAACAGAGAGTGTCCCGTATGTGGCGGACTTGGCGAGTTGAATCTAGGTTCTCGAGACAATGCTAGGCCTTGTGAAACTTGTGAACCTGATAGCTCTACTCCCGTAAAAACTCACTCTCGACGACCCGACGGTACAATAGAAACCTCTATCCAGACTGGGCTAGTGGGTGCCGGTGATGGCAAAGTACGCAAGGTTAATCCCGTAGATTCAGACGGCAACTACATTCGTACTCCCTGTACGGGTACGGTAACTAGAGTCGGTAACACGGAGTTCCGTGCACGTTGCACCAACGGTTACGTAGTCAAAAGTAGCTCTGACAAGAACGAAATGGTGCCTTGTAAGCACTGCAACATCGTAGGCAATGAGCCAGGTCTAGAACCACTTGTAGACGAAAACGAAGAGCATCCGTGTCCTGCTGGTTGTGATCATGGAGCAGTTAACATCACTACTAGCCGAAAGTGCACCAATTGCTACAACGGACGTATCCCCGTCTCGCTTGGACCCACGAGAGCCAGATACGAGTACCCGGTACACGACGACCTAGGCAATGACATCTTGTCAGAACCATGTCACTGTGGCGAGCATGATGTGCACTGGTTATCTGAAGGAAACTCCAATTGCACTCGTTGCAACGGTTCGGGAGAATTCGAAGGTTCGCCCTGCTCCTGTAGAGCCAGTCACTCGGGGCTCAATGTACACGCTATGCCGCCTAACAATAGACTACAAGGTCTACCTCTGGCAGCAATAGTGCGTGGTCCCAATATTCCCCGTGAAGGTGAAAATACTAGATACAATCCGTTCCGTATTCTTAGTGTAGCGGGTACTCTACAAAGGTTCTTTAATCGTAAGAACCTACCGTATGCTCTTGGTGAGGGTGTACGCAAAAAGGATCCCGATGCAGTTACTCCAGATTGGCAGCGTGATTTTGGGTGGACTCCCGAACAAGACATACGGATGACACCAGAAAAGTCTGTTAAAGTTGGGCACTTGAGCCCGGGTCTAGAGTTCAGTTCAGAACTACGCAAAGCAATGGGTACTCCAAAGGCACGTAGACTTCGCGGCTACAGTCTACCCGCTGTGTTCAAAGCCATTGGTGCAGGTGGCTTAAAGACTTCGGTACGCCCTGTAGTGGGCACTTCTACAACACAGAGTCCGGAATTTGAACAACTCAGAAGGACTATTCCTCGTCAACCTCGTGAACCTTCTAGAGCCATCGAAGCCAACAATGAAGTGAATACCGCTCTAGACAGAGTTGGTACACACCTGGACTACCTAACACACCTCAGCAAGCAACCTAGTGCTAAACCACGTGATGTTGCTTTCCATACAGAGCAGTATCAGAAGGCTACCAAGGGTCTACTAACCGCTGTAAGCAGATGGCATGGTGAGGACAAGGCTTCCGAGATCAAGAGTCTACTAGAGTCTATGACCAAGGGTACTGTGGGTAGAACCAGTAGCTTCAACTCTCGCCTAGCAGCACCACGTGACTACCTAGGAGAGTTGCCTAGTTTTGGCGGACCTGAACAAGAGCACCCGCTATGTGATCACCCGGACTGCACCAAATTCTCTAGAGGCGTTACCGGAAATCTCGACGAGAGTTGTGGACAACCCGGTCACGGTACCATCTCCATTGTCAATGATCTTGGGAGAAGCGAGAACATTAGTGGTATAACCGAAGAGGGTACAGATACCAGAGTACGCTCTCGTCCCATGACCGAAGAAGAGCATAGGGCCATGGAGTCCTCTACGAGCTACACCTCTCGTGCACTTGCACGCATTAAGTCAGCCCGTGACGAATACCGTATGTTTACAGAGCGACTGCGTGATCGCAATGTAGGGCTAAATGACTCTAGGAACCCAAATCCACAATGCTCTTGCTTGATAAAATTTGGCAAAGACGGTAAACAAGTTGTGGAAAACGG
>Ga0007854_10002873_pt1 | contig 10597 bp, 9 predicted proteins | sample CryBogCBH12Aug08_FD_60382 | JGI IMG/M metagenome (GOLD analysis project Ga0007854, IMG submission 60382) | Freshwater microbial communities from Crystal Bog, Wisconsin, USA - CBH12Aug08 | ecosystem: Environmental > Aquatic > Freshwater > Lake | place: Crystal Bog, Wisconsin, USA | collected... | reverse complement strand
TTAGGACCGTAGTGCTTGTTTGCTCTTTTGAGGTGAGCGGTTAACACTTTAACTGCTCCATCAGGGTCATGCGCAGCAATACATTTAACCATCTTAATATGCTCATTCAAGGAGGTTTTTTCTGCTCCAGGTGCGCGCACTGCTTCGTGATGAAACTGAGCTAACCACTCAAGCATTGCCTGAGAAACTGCCTTATAAAAAGCATTCCCAGAGATTTCAGCTATTGCATAGTGCAAATTCATGTCGGTGCTCAAAAATAATTCAGAGTCGTCTAGCGCTGCTTTGTGAGTTTCAAGTAATTGCAATAAATGATTTATTTGATCTGTAGTGGCTTGGACTGCTGCAATTCGAATCATTGCAATTTCAAATTGCAACCTGGCCTCTTTAAGATCCTCTATTAAATCACTTGAACTTGATAATAAGTGCATCGCTGATTCAGAGATCTGACTTATTATTTTTCCTGCATTGAGCGGCAAAACTCTAGCCCCCTCCCCGTGCACTATGGAGACCAAACCCATTCGCTCTAACGTTTGCAACGCCTCCCTGATTGCTGGGCGACCGACGCCTAGTTCCGACATGAGATCGCGCTCTGAAGGTAGCATTGCACCAACAGCAAACTCTCCTGAACGAATTCGAGGCAGCAGTCGGTCTAGAACTTCATGAGATAACTTGCGCCTTGAAATAGGGTTTTGTTTTACAGCGGGGAGCAATTTAAGTATTTGCTCAGAATCTATCGTTTTTTTGACCATTCGGGCATCTTAACAGTTACGAATTGATATGGGTATGGTTGTAGTGCAACTCTGAATAATCATACATTCTTTAAAAATTAATTTTCTTCTTTAATAATTTCCTTGCTCAAGCTATGAGCAAGGAAATTCAATTGAAAGCAATTTAATTATATGAAGAAATGAATGCTATTTATTTTTTTATGACTTCTTAGTTAGAGTTGAAGCCATTAAATTATCAAACGCACCGTCAGAGAATCTTGACCAAACAATTCCATCGTCTCGAAATTTAACGAAGCTGCTGTATATCTTTGCCCACTTTGGGTTCTTTGCGACTAATTCAGCAAAGAGTTCATTGGTGGCTTTGAAAGCAGCTTCACCAACCTCTTTGGGGAAGGGTTTCAATTGAACACCTGAGCCGACAAGTCTTTTAAGGGCTACTGGGTTGCGGGAGTCATATTTAGCCTGCATATCAACATGAGCCTCTGCACAAGCAGATTCAAAAACACTTTGATATTCTTTAGGTAGCGCTTCCCAAGCCTTCGTTCCAACATACATCGTAATTTGCGCATTTCCTTCCCAATAGCTCGGATAGTGGTAGACCTTTGCAATTTTATGGAGTCCTAACTTTTCATCGTCATATGGACCTATGAATTCGGCAGCGTCAATGGTTCCTTTCTCTAAAGATGTGTAGATCTCACCTCCTGGGATGTTTTGCGCTACAACGCCCAGTTTCTCCAGCATTAGGCCTCCAAATCCTCCAACTCTGAATTTAAGCCCTTTTAAATCAGCCAAGGATTTGATTTCTTTTCTAAAGAATCCACCCATCTGAGTTCCTGTGTTTCCACAGGGGAAGTTAACAATCCCGTATTCATGATAAAACTCTCGCAGTAACTGCAACCCACCGCCATCTTTCATCCAAGCGGTCATTTGACGAGAATTCATTCCAAATGGAATAGTTCCATCAAGTGCAAAGGTTGGATCTTTGCCGAAGAAGAAAACTGATGCTGTATGGGCACATTCCACAGAGCCTTGTTGCACTGCTTCTAGCACTCCAAATGCTGGCATTAACTCACCTGGTCCGTGAACACTTATTTCAAAGGCTCCCCCAGTTGAGGCCGTTACCCTTTTAGCTACTTGCTCTGCGCCACCGAAAATGGTGTCTAAATTCTTGGGCCAACTAGACGCCAACCGCCAGCGCACCTTGGTCTGAGCTTTAACGATCGCAGGAGCGCTAAGAGCTGCAGAGGTTACAGCGCCAGTCAATACTTTTTTTGTAAAAAAACGTCGTTTCATCTTATCTCCTATGTCGCGAAAAGAGGCAAGCGACTGCCCTCATTTAAAAAAAATTCGATAACTTACCTCATGTTCTAACTCAACTCAACTCAACTCAACTCAACTCAACTCAACTCAACTCAACTCAAATCAACTCAAATCAATCAATTTAACTTACTCAGGCTTAGCAGCAGGCATATTTAGCGCAGGCACTGATCCAGTACCGGGGGCATTACCAATCGATGGCATTTCTGTTGGGGCATCGAATTGAGGAATTTCAATTTGAATCTTATCTGTATCGATAGCCTCATCATGATCCAGCCAAGAAGTGACAAGACCTGGCCAAAATATGACGATCGAGACCATTGCAATTTGCAACAAAACCCACGGTATTGCTCCAAGGTAAATATCTGAACTTTTAACTTCCTTGGGTGCAATACCACGTAAATAAAATAAAGCGAACCCAAAAGGTGGATGCATAAACGAAGTTTGAATATTCACGCAAAGTAACACGCCAAACCATACTAAATCGATCCCCAATTTAGTTGCCACTGGAGCGAGTAAGGGAATTAAGATGAATGCAATTTCAAAAAAATCTAGAAAGAAAGCTAGAAAAAATACAAATACATTTACAAATATCAAAAAACCCACTGCCCCACCAGGCATTGCACTTAGCATGTGCTCAATCCAAGGGCCGCCCTCTACGCCTTGAAATACCAGCGTAAAGATAGATGAACCAATGAGAATGAAGATGACCATAGCGGTTATTCGCATAGTAGACTCCATTCCCTCCCAAATGAGAGTCCACTTTAGGCGACGATGCATTGCGGCTATAGCCATCCCTCCAACAGCCCCCATAGCACCTGCTTCGGTTGGGGTTGCGATACCCATAAAAATAGTACCAAGTACCAGAAAAATCAAAATCAGAGACGGGATAATGCCGAGCAAGACGCGGGCTACCAACGCCCAGTTCATAGGTTTTCTCATCTCCTTGGGAATTGGTGGAACCCAGTTGGGTCGTACTATCGCAACGCCCACAATGTAGGCCAAGAAAAGTAGTGTTTGAATAATCGAGGGGCCAATAGCCCCCTTGTACATATCTCCTACAGGCTTACCGAGTTGATCTGCTAAAACAACCAACACCAGAGAAGGTGGGATGACTTGGGTGATAGTTCCTGCTGCAGCGATCACACCCGTAGAGAGTTTCATATCGTAACCGTAGCGCATCATGATGGGTAGTGAGATCATCCCCATAGCAATGACTGACGCTGCAACTGTTCCTGTAATAGCGCCAAGTATTGCGCCTACGATGATGACCGCAAAAGCAAGTCCGCCCGGAATAGGCCCAAACAGTTGACCAGTTCCCTCTAACAAATCTTCAGCCAATCCGCAACGCTCAAGTATTGTCCCCATAAAAGTAAAAAATGGAATCGATAACAAGAGATCGTTGGAGATAATTCCGTAAACTCTTAGGGGAAGATTTGCTAAAAATGCAGATTGAAAAACATCCGTTGCGATAGCAATCAAAGCACTCGCCAATCCAAGCGCTCCAAGTGAAAAGGCGACGGGATATCCTATGAGCATCACGATGATCAGGCCCATAAACATCATTGGGGCCATCCATTCAATAATATTCATTGCAAGGGTTTCTCATAGTGAGAGTCCATGTTGTATTGCCCGCGTAGATACGCAAAGCGTTTGAAGATCTCTGCAACGCCTTGCAAGACAAGGAGTGCAGAGCCAAGTGGGATAAGCATCTTTACAGGCCACCGAATAAGTCCCTGCGCTTGACTAGACATCTCAGCAGTTGCGAGCGAGTCCAGTGCAAGCGGTAAAGATAGCCAAAAGAGAATTAAACACATGGGTAATAAAAACAATATTCCTCCACATATGTCAATCCATGCACTCGTGCGAGGAGCGTAATTGCCGTAGAAAACATCAACCCTTACATGCTCATTTAATGATAAAACTGCAGGTGCTCCTAACAAGACGATACCTGCAAACATATACCATTGCAACTCAAGCCATCCGTTAGAACTGATTCCAAATAGATACCGAATCACTGCGTTAAATGAACTCACCAGACATGCCAATAAAACCAACCCTGAAGCGAATTGACCAATTTTGCGGTTGATATGGTCTGTGAAAGTAATAAATTTAAGTAAGGCGTTCATGCTGTTTTTTTAGATTGATGAGTGAGTTCATTAACATTTACAGTGTTCTTTGAAAATTTAATAAAAATCTATGGATACTTACCTTAGTTTTATTTGTCCGTGCTCAAGAAAACTAACCCGCTGAGACAAAGTTAGTTACAGCGCCCTCAGAGGCGTTTGAAACAAGACGAGCGTATTTACCCAATACACCGGTAGCTGCTTGGGGCCAATCTGGCGCTCTCCAGGCGGCACTTCGAGATTTCAAAACATCCTCAGGCAAATCAACATCAAGCCTTCTTTGCTCCACATCGATCACTATGACATCACCTTCTTGGACTATTGCGATGGGACCGCCTTGTACAGACTCAGGGACCACATGACCTATCACAAAGCCCCGTGTTGCACCAGAGAAACGACCATCAGTCACCAATGCAACCGTTTCACCTAGCCCAGATCCTTGTAACGCTCCGGTGACGAGTTGCATTTCTCGCATTCCGGGACCACCTACGGGACCCTCATTTCTGAGCACCAAGACATCATTGTGGGAAATCTTGCCGTCTTTGATGGCTTTAAAGGCGTCCTCCTCATTTTCAAAAACCTTAGCAGGTCCGCGGTGTATTTTTTTAGTTTGACCAGAGAGTTTGACTACACAACCACCCGGTGCTAAGTTGCCACGCAAAATGGCAAGCCCTCCATCAGGCTTGACTGGATCGGTAAAGCTGCGGATAACTTTTTGTCCCGTTGTTTCTGGGGCATTTTTAATTTCCTCTCCCAGGGTGCGTCCGGTTACGGTGGACTCCTCTGTGTGTAACAGTCCTCCTTGAATTAATCTTTTACCTACGACAGGCATTCCACCTGCCTCATACATTTCTGGGGCTGTAAATTGCCCCCAGGGTCGTAGATCTGCGAAGACAGGGGTTCGCTTTGATATGGAATCAAAATCATCAATGGATAAAGGCACCTCAAATTCTCTTGCCATCGCCAATAAATGCAAAACTGCGTTGCTAGACCCACCCGTTGCCATCACACCCGTAATAGCATTGATAAAGCTTTGACGATTAACAATGGAGCGAGGTGTCACACCACTGCGAAGTAAATCCATGACCATTGAGCCACATGATCTTGCCGCTTGAGCTTTGGGTGCGTCAGGTGCGGGTATGGAGTTAAACCCCATGGGTGAAATCCCTAACATCTCACACGCTGTAGCCATAGTGTTGGCTGTAAATTGTCCTCCACAAGCGCCAACCCCTGGGCACGCATGGTCCTCTACATCTTTGAGTTCTTCATGCGTAATTTTTCCAGAGTTCAAAGCACCAACGGCTTCATAGATATCTTGGATTGTTAATTTTCGATTTACAAACATGCCCTTTTTCAATTGAGACATCCCAGAGTGAATCGATCCGCTGTAGAGTAATAAACCCGGAATATTTAACCGACCCAGGGCCATTGCCATTGCCGGAATAGTCTTATCACATCCTGCAATGACGACAATGGCATCAAACATATGACCGCGAGCAACCAATTCAACTGAATCTGCAATCACTTCTCGACTAACCAAAGATGTTTTCATACCTTCGGTTCCCGTCGTAATCCCGTCATTGATTGCAACGGTATTAACCTCTAAAGGATTTCCACCAGCATCACGAACACCTTGCATGACTTGCTGCGCAAGGTCGCGGTGATTCCAATTGCAAGGCATCGTTCCAATCCAACAATGTGCAACTCCAATTTGCGGACGCTTCAAATCGTTATCGTTAAATCCCACTGCCTTCATCATCCCCCTAGCAACGGCCCGGTCTGGTCCATCCAGTAAGATTTTGCTTTTGTGTCGAATATCAAAGGTATCTTTTTTCATTTATTTTGCTCCAACGGATGTTTGGAAAAAAATGCCAAAAGTTCAACCAAAGTTTGCTCCGGTGCCTCCTCTGGTATGAAGTGTCCACAAGGTAAGGCCTTACCTGTGACGTCTAATGCGACTTCTTGCCAATCAGCTAAACAATCAAACATAGAGGCAACAACGCCCGTGCTACCCCAAAGAGCTTGCAAGGGCATTTTCAACTTCAGACCTGAGGCGCGGTCAGCCCTGTCGTGATCTAAATCTATACCCCCAGATGCGCGGTAATCTTCACAACTCGAATGAACTGCTTTGGGACTAGAAAATACGCGAACATACTCCTCTATCGCTTCAGGTGAAAAGTTACTCAGATCAGGCTCAGAGCGGCCCACACGTCCCAAGATATTAAAGGGAACTCTTCCTGCAAGCATCTCCTCAGGTAAGGGTGAGGGCTGCAGCATAAAGAACCAATGGTAGTAAGCTCTTGCGAAATGCATGTCAGTTCGCTCAAACATCTTTAGTGTTGGAGAAATATCTAAGACTGAGATTGTGTGAACATTTTTTGGGTGATCAAGTGCCATCCTATGGGAAACACGCCCGCCTCGGTCATGCCCTACTAGATGAAAGCGCTCAAAACCCTGCGAGCTCATCAGCTCAACCATGTCGTTTGCCATCACACGTTTTGAATAGTTAGAGTGATCGGGTAAGCCTTTGGGCTTAGAAGAATCTCCGTACCCCCTAAGGTCAGCACAAATGACCGTATACCTACTCGATAACGCTGGAGCCACTCGGTGCCAACACGATAGAGTTTGAGGATACCCATGCAACATCAAAACGGGTGGACCAACGCCTGCCCGAAGGTAATGAATATCAGCTTCGCTGCCCTTGAATAAGTGACTGGAAAAGCCAGGGAAGAGCTTTGCTTGAGCGGCGTTTGTTTGATTCACATCTTCTCCCCAATGGATCGAAAATTTAGACTTGCGATTTAAACGCCAAAACCAATTTGACGCCAATCTTCATTACTTGTATACTCGTCACATGTTCAGTCATTATACCAGTAAAAACTTTACAGCATAGTTTTAAATAAATCAGATGCGAGGAATTCTCAGAATGAAAAGAATTGGAATGGTTGGGGTTGGAATGATGGGTCACGGTATTGCTACAAACCTACTTAAACACGGGTATGAATTAATACTTTATGAGCACCCAGGTAATCAACCCTTAGAAAACCTGATCTCGGATGGGGCAAAGAGTGTTAGTGATCTTCTCCAAATCACATCTGAAAGCGAAGTGATTATTTTGGTTTTAACCGGCTCAACTCAAATCGAGACCGTGATGAACTCTGAGCGTGGTATCTTGTCGGGGCTAAAGTCAAACACCATTGTGATTGACTGCTCTACTGCGTTGCCAGCATCTACCAAACGTATAGCAAGTGCGGTGAAAGCCAAGGGCGCTCATTTTCTTGATTCTGCAATGACCAGGACGCCCAAAGAAGCAGCCCTAGGAAAATTAAATTTACTGGTCGGTGGTGAGGCTGATTTACTTGAAAAGTGTCGACCTTTGCTTTCCTGTTTTGCAGAAAATATCACCCATGTTGGACCTGTGAGCGCTGGGCATAGTATGAAGTTGCTTCACAACTATGTATCGCTTGGGATGGTGGCTTTAATCTCGGAGGCTGCTGTGTGCGCGCAACTGAACGAAGTCAGTTTCAGTGCATTCGTAGAAGTCCTGGCCAGCGGTGGAGGTGGGGGTACCGCACTTGAGCGGCTAAAACCTTTCTTACTATCCAAGGATACTTCGGGACTTAAGTTTACGGTATCAAACGCGTGTAAGGATATGAGTTATTACTCCACAATGGCTGATGATGTCGGAGCACTTAAAGGGATTGCAAATTCAGTATTAGAGACCTACAACCAAGCACTTATTAAGAGCAGTCCAGATGCGCTCGTACCAGAATTGTCCTCCATTTTAGGGAAAGACCTTTAAGAAAAACCTTTAAGAAAGACCTATAAGAGAGATTAGTCGTCCAAATATTGCCTCTTGTAGATTAACTGAGCCCCCATAAGCCGTCACCTCCAAAGAGACAAAACTTGCTTCCTGATATCGATTCTTTAGCTTTATTTGTACGTGCTGCTGAACTACGCAGCCTGACTAAGGCAGCAAAGGCGTCTTACATAGGCCTAGCCGCCGCTAGTCGCAGGTTGGCGTTGCTAGAACTTGGTTTTAAAACAACTCTACTTGAACGCTCATCCAAAGGAGTTGAACTTACACCTGCAGGAGCTTCACTGCTCCCCCATGCAAAGGCTCTTTTAAACGAAGTCAACGAAATGCACGTTGAAATGAGCGAGCATATATGTGGTCGTAAGGGAGCGGTCAGAATTCTCGCAAATACCTCAGTGATGACTGAGTCCTTACCAAAAGACCTTGCCACTTTCACAAACAAAAATCCTGAGATAAGAATTGCAGTACAAGAGCGTTGGAGTAATGAGATCGTTCGCCTTGTGCTCTGTGGGGAGGCAGATCTGGGAATCGTCGTAGAAGGAGTCCAAACAGAGGGACTGGATACTCACCTGTATAAAACAGATCAAATTTCGGTACTTTTGCCCCGCAACCATCCGCTGAGTCAACGCCGTGAAATTAAGTTTAATGATCTCGTGGATAATGATCTGATAACTCTGCAGTCAGGCTCATCTATCATGCGATTGCTAACAGAGCGAGCTTTGATAAGTGAAAGGAATTTGCAATTAACTGCTCAAGTCCGCAGCTTTGAGGCAGTCACCCAACTGGTCCAAGCAGGACTTGGAGTAGGACTCTTACCTCAACAAGTTGCCAGCAAAGCGGCTCAAGCACTCGGATTAATTGTCCGCACCCTAGATGAGTCTTGGGCAAAACGCAGAATGCTTATTTGCATCAAGAAAGAGCGCGTATCCAAGGGTTGCGTAACGCATTTAATGGAGCACTTGCGGTATTGTTCTTGTGAGCAAAATTGGATTGACGCAGGGAATTGAGATTTAAATTTTCATGCATGCACTGCTTGAAGAGCGTGGGTGCAGGAGAGAAAAGCTCTCAATCCCCTAATTGATATTTATTTCAAAGCATCCATACATCCTTAACGACCAAGGGCTCAATTTTTTCAACAAAATTTGGGAGATCCGCCAAAAGCGTTCTGCCCTCTGGACTATCCAGGGATGCAATTAGGTCCCGCTCAGTATCAAACCAAAGCTCTGAAAATCCGTCATAAGGAAAGTGTGGAAAGCGACCTGGCTCAAGTAAATTGACTGAGTAGCGTCTCATACCAGGCAGGTGTTTACATAACTCAGCGTGAGTTGTCAACCAATGGTGTTCAAACTGCTCGCGTGTAAGAGTCGACTTTTTTTGCACCAAACCAATTCGTTTGTAAAATATTTGTTTCGACATTTCATGCTCCAAAAAAAAATGTCCCTCGATGCTAGTAGATTTTTAACAAATTGAATATCAATTTTTAATCAAGAAGGTCTTCGAAAATATCGTAGGCAAACAAATTAAGCGCATCCATTTTGCCGCGAACGAAAAGCTAAAAGTGTAATAATATTTTTAAGAAATCTTGCAAGGCTTGGCTCTTCTGATTTTCTTTTCTCGTACAAATAAGCATCTGTCTCACAGCCCAGGCCTCTGGCAAAGGTTTGCACACCAACTCTCCTGTACTGGCCTTTGACATACCGAAATCTTTTGGTAACAAGCCAACCCCTAAATCAGATTGCACCATTTTTAAGACGGCCTCAAAGCTTTTAACCTCGACTCGTAATTTCATGGTTTTTTCAAGATTGGTGGCCTCCATGGTCAACAGCTTCATCAAATTAGCGCTAGCCTCTAAACCAATTAGCTCATAGTCCAAAACATCAGCGAATTCAATTGATTTCTTTTTGGCCAATGGATGATCTGCTCGAAACAATGCCGCAAGATGATCAGTACGGTACTCGAAAATATCTAACCCATCAACGATCGCACCCTTAACAATAATTCCAACATCTGCCTCACCTGACAAAACAGACTGAATAATTTCAGTGCTCCATGCTTCATGCACAATCAACTTGTAGTCTGGGTAAGCTTGTGAAAACCTTGCCAAATCCTCGGGTAGGTACTGCGCCATTGCAGAGGAAGCGGCCAGTACCCGAAGCACCCCTTTACTACCAGTCTCAAAGGCACTCATCTCTGATTGCATCTTATTAAGATCAACTAAGATATTTTTAGCGTACTCAACCAACGCACTACCCGCATGTGTGAGCTGAATACCTTTTGAGGTTCTCTCAAATAAAGTGGTATTGAATTTATGCTCTAAAAGAGCTATTCGTCTGCTCGCAGCGCCCAAGCTCATGTGAGAGGCCTCAGCAGCTTTGGTGATACTTCCACACTCTGCCGCCTTTACAAATAAAGCTAATGAATCATTATCTGGGAGCATTGTGGATATTAAAAATTCTCAATATGTAAGAGCTTGCAGGGACAGACTTTTATAGTATTACAAATATTTTAACCGAGGTTCACATGAGCCTAATGTCCGAGTTTGAGCGCTCAACCTGTACATCACACAAGCTACTGCCCAATTGAAAACGCCCCACACAGAGTGGAGCGTT
>Ga0007854_10002872_pt1 | contig 10601 bp, 14 predicted proteins | sample CryBogCBH12Aug08_FD_60382 | JGI IMG/M metagenome (GOLD analysis project Ga0007854, IMG submission 60382) | Freshwater microbial communities from Crystal Bog, Wisconsin, USA - CBH12Aug08 | ecosystem: Environmental > Aquatic > Freshwater > Lake | place: Crystal Bog, Wisconsin, USA | collected... | reverse complement strand
ATTTTATAACGCTCCTTTTTAATTTAACTATCATTTATATTAATTAAACCAAAAAGTGAGAATTATTAGCAATAGTTTGTATTAGATTTGATTTCAGACTTAATTTTCCCCCTAAAAAGGGCGCGTTCCATTTTTTGTAATTTAGTGTCCACTAGATCCTCGATTTCATCAATTTTCATCCACGAAATCGGATCTAATTTTTTCTTAAGATCCTCGTAAAAACTAGTAGGTAGGTCTCCGCTTGCTAGGTTAATGACATAAATAAAGCGGTCTACTAGGATATGAATAATATCATTTAGATCATCTTGATCGGCTATAATTTTGGCATTTAGCATGTTTTCTAGGTTGTTACCGATTTGGATAAACTGTTTAATAGTTAGCTCTGGGTCTTGAATATCCCATAAAGTCTTGCTTAGACAGTTTTCTACCAAGTGCCCAATGACATGCTTAATTTTACGGCTACCGGCTTTATTGTGTCTAGTGTGCTTAATATCTAAATATTCTTCTAAAATTGTTGGTACAAAGGTCGTAATACGTTCTAGTTCCGCAGCGCTAATATAGTCTGCTTCACTTACCTTTTGGCGAAATAAGCGTAAAACAGCCAAAATGTAGTCATGGTCTTGTTTGGTGTCTTTGCCATGTTCTAAAAGCTGGATAAAATGGCCAGTGTTGTGGGGCACAATGGTACTAGCATATTGGGGATGGTTGTAAGTATGCTTTAAAAAGCAATTGATGCCATTGGCAGTAAATTTAATAGGAGAGTGTAATATGAGCTCGTCATTATTAATATTATTAATAATAATTGGCTTTGGGTTTGACAATAATGTCGAAAAATTATTAATTAGATACAAAACAACGATTAATTGTTTTTTTCTATTAATTTTGAACATAATTTAAAACATCCCTAAAAGTTTTAAATAACTTTATCTGCAGAGTATCATGAAAATATGGTATAGTGCAAGCTGGGGTAACGAGCTACAAATTTATTGGAAAAGCATGGCTTTATATTATTATCACGCATTTTCTAAAGATGGCAAGCGTCAAAGTGGCCAGCTAGATGCACCATCTGAACAAGGGGTAAAGGAATCTTTAGCCAAGCGAGGTCTGTTTCCCTCGCAAATTGGTTTGGTTAAAGGCGCCAATACTGGCCAGCCCTGGTACAAACGTTGGTTCGAAGCCAAAGTCTCGTTTAAAGATAAAATTATGTTTACTAAACAGTTGGCGGTCTTGCTTAAGTCTGGAATTCCTTTATTACATGCTTTAGAGCTTTTAGTAGAACAATTTCAGGGTAAAATGCGTAATATTATTGTGCATTTAAAAGATGGCGTAAAAGAGGGCCGGTCATTAACCGACGGGTTAAATGACTATCCTAATGAATTTAGTAAAATCTATATACAGTTAGTGCGTGCTGGCGAGGCAACTGGTAATTTAGATTTAATTTTAAAGCGTCTAAATGTTTATTTAGACCGTGATGAGGCGATTCGTAAAAAAGTTAACGATGCCTTGCGTGAACCTTTAACTACACTAGGCTTTATTGGTTTAGTGGTAATTGGGCTATTGACCTTTTTAGTCCCTAGATTAGCTAAAATCTTTACTTCACGCGGAGGCAAATTGCCTTTGCCAACAAAGATATTGATGATGATTTCTAATTTTATAACGCAACATTATTTAATTTTATTAGGGACTATTATACTTGGTGTAATTTTATTTAAACGCTGGGTAAAATCGCCTAAAGGGGCGTATCAGTTTGATAAATTAAAATTAAAAATTCCGGTCTTAAAATTCTTTGTCAGAATCACAGCCGTAGTACAGTTTTCACGCACTTTAGGCATGTTATTAGAGGGTGGAGTAAGACTTTCGGAGGCTTTAAATGTAGTTTGTGATATTATTGATAATCGGGTACTAGCAGACTCGCTAGAAAAGGCTAAAGACAGTATTATTAAAGAGGGCAAGATTACTCAATATTTAAAACAAACTGGTCTTTTTCCGCCCATGGCTATTTACTTAATTGGCACGGGCGAAGAAAGTGGCGAGTTGGCACAAATGTTACAGTCGGTCGGTGATAATTACGAAGAAGAGCTTTCAGATTTAACTAGTAAATTATCATCTTTAATTGATCCAATTATGAAATTGGTAACAGCTTTGGTAGTCGGTTTTATAGTAATAGCAATGGTAATGCCAATTGTTGGTATGAATAAATTAGTTTCAAAGAAATAGGAGTATTTATGGGTTTAATTTCTAGAAAAAGGCAAATTAATCAGGCCGGTTTTACCTTTATCGAACTTGTCATTGGGGTAACAATTTTGGGTATTTTGGCCCTAATTGCGATTAGAGGAACTTTTAGTTATTTAAAAGAAGCTAGTCAAAATGTGACTAAGACTAATCTAAAAATTGTTAAAGATGAGGTTATGCATTATCATCGCATTGTGCACCAATATCCGCAAAGTTTAAAAGATTTGGTACGTAAGCCAGCAGATATTCAGACCGAACGTCAATGGGGTGGGCCATATTTTGGTTCCAAAGATGAGCCGGCAGAAGTACCAACTGACGGTTGGAATAATGAATTTGTTTATAAGCTGATTCCCGAAGGTCATCCGCCATTCAAACTTTATTCTTGGGGAGAAAATGGTCCAGGTAGTCCAGAAGATGAGTGGGTTACACCATAACAATTGTCGTACAGGTTTTTCTTTAATCGAATTAATCATTGTCATAGCCCTCATTGGGGTTATGACAATGATTGTTACACCCTTATTGCGCACTGAAGATTTGGCGCAAGAGCGTGCTAATTTTGTAAACCAACTAAATAGTTTTGTAATCGGCGCCCAATACAATGCTTTGGTAAGTGGCAAAATTAATCGCGTAGTATTTGATTTTAAAAAATCGCAAGTTTATATTGAGCTGCAAATTGGACAAGTAGATGCCCAAGGGCAGGATCAATATGAAGCAGTAAATGTAGATTTTAATGAAAATATTTTTAGTTGGAACTCAGCTCATTTTAAAATTAAAGACTTTTTCGTGAACCAAAAAAATGAGTTATTAGATGGCAATAGTGATCAGGCTTGGTACTATCTTATGCCAGATGGTAATGCCCAAAATGTAATTATTAATTTTTATGATCTTAAAGATAGTGAAAAGTATCATGAAAGTGCCGAATATAGCATGGTGTTAAACCCTTTTGCAGCGCAATTTAAATTATATGAACTATTTCAACAACCGGCGTAACCAAAACGGTTTTATGTTAATCGAAGTCATCATCGCAGTTACAATTTTAGGAATTGCATCGATTCCTTTACTTACTTTACAAGCTAATATTATTAATAATGTGTGGCAACAGCAAAGTTATTTAGAGCATTTATTTGTTTTAAAAAATCTTTTCTTTAAGCCAGAATTGCAAGAGTTAACTTCTAGCGAATATACGCAAGCCCGTAGCTTTGAGCAGAAAGATGCCTCTGATTTTATTGAACTAAAATATAGTTGTACGCCTATTAGTGACAAGTCAGAACTAGTAGGCAATTTTCCAAATTTATATCTGGTACGCAGCAGTGGGTTGTGGCATGGCATAGATCGGGTGTATGAAGAAAATTTGGTTAGCTTTGTATATATTGCACCCATAGAAGAGTCTAAAAAATGAAACAGGGCTTTGCTTTAATCGATTTATTAGTTTCTATCGCAATTTCGGGCATTATGAGTATTGCCATTTTTACTATACTTTTCCAAATTCAAAAATCAGAAGAAGTTATTGTCAAAACTATTAATACTAGTATGCAAGCGGCTTTAATTAGTGAACGCATGCAAAAAGATTTTAATGGTTTATTTTCGCCCGTTTTAATGCCACCAAAACCAGAAGCACCTAAAAATAATGATCAAGTTATCGAAGAACCAGCACCAAACGAGCCTAAAATTGCTAAAATTTGGTACAGTGAAAACACTCAGATCAATGGTTTAGAGGTTTTAAAAGAAGTTTCATTTATTACTTGTAATCCCTTACAGGTTTACAATAGCAATCGCCCGAGAGTAGTGCGTATTATTTATCGGTTGGCGTCAGATTTACAAGCTCCTGATAGTCTAACCCTGTCTCGCCAAGAGTCGCTTGACCTGGATTATAACCAATCGGTATTGCAAGCAGCCACCCAATCTTTTGTATTGGCAGAGGGGTTAAGAGCAGTTAATTTAGCTTATTTTTATCAAGAAGAAATAGATCAAGATCAAGCAGAAATTACAGAGCAGTTTCCACGTTATATCATACTAAAGTTGTCGATTTGGGAAGATGCTAGCCATCAAAATTATCAAGACTATGAATTTTGGTTTTACGTGCCAAGTGCCCAAAAAGATCAAGACAAGCAAGATACGCAGGAGCAAGATGAATCAAAATAAATCTGGCTATATTTTAATTTTAACTTTAATGGCGATCTCGTTAATTACTGTAATTATTACCCAAATGTATTACCAAAGTAGTACTTATTTACCAATGTCAGATCTGGTAATTAAGCGCCAAAAAGCGCAGATGTTAGCGCTGGGGGGCGTGCAAATGGGCTTAAGCAAATTAAATGGTTCACAAGATCAAGTTACCGAACAAGCTGCAGACAGCACCGAGAAAAAAAAATCTAAACAGTCAGAGCTGCTGGGGCGTCTTTTATCCAGCATTAACCGTTGGCAAACGGTAACACTTAGCGAAGAGGTCGAAGGGGTGATTGGCGAAATTAAAGTTTGTGTTAGTTGTGAAAATGGCAAAATTAATTTAAACCAGTTATACAATTTTGAAAACCACACTTTTAGTGACGTTAAAAAAAATGATGGCAAAACCAAGCAGCTTGAGCCAGAAAATAAAAGTGCTTATGAAAAAATTTTACATCAGACCTTAACCCAAATTGCAACGGTTACTAAAAATCAGTTTGACTCAGAAGCGGCGTTTAATGCATTGGTTAAATTTTTGGCTGCGCGTGACTATCAACTACTAGATGTAACAGAATTACTTGAAATTCCAGAATTTAGTTATTTTAATAAACAGGTTTTTTACGAGCCACCTAGTTTAGAGCGGGTAAACCCTTCAATTTATTTAACAGATATTTTTACGATTTGGACCGATCAGGTTAAGCTACAGCCTTGGCTTTTATCCGATTCACTTTTAGCCATACTAGGCTTTCCAAGAGCCCAGCCGAATGATATAATGAAGCGCAATAGTGCTGTGGCAGATTGGACTAAGTATTTTAAAGAATCAGTCGCTTGGCAAAATGATTGGGATAAAACTTTAGGTTTAGTATATGATACTAAGTTTGGTGATTTTTCCAAAGAAGTCGTTAATTTTTTTGATACTAAATTCAACCCACAGGTTTTTTCGGTCCTGTCTTACGGTAAGGTGGGTGGGGTAACTCAAAAAATTTATGCCATTGTTAGATTGCAGTCCAAGAGTAAAGATCGCAGCTTTTTTGTAGTAGAAAAGCTATATTGGATCTAATATTTTAATAAGGATATCATAGTTTGCAAATTAAGACAGAGACCAAAGTTGGCCTATTTGTAATTGTGGCATTAATGATTTTAGCTTATATGGCTAATTACTTGGGTGCATTTAAATGGAATTCAAATCAATACCAATCCTATCAGGTATGGTTTAAAAACGTTTCAGGGTTAACTCAAAAAGCAGATGTTAAAATCTCTGGGGTCAAAGTTGGTTGGGTAGAAAGCATTCGCCTTGTTCAACCTAACAGCATGGTAGAAGTGGTTTTAATGATTAACGGTCAGTATCAAATTTATCAAGACGCCCATGTCAATGTACACCAAGATGGTTTACTAGGTACCAAATTTATAGATCTAGCACCAGGCACGACAGGAGTTTTATTGCCAGGGCAATGTTTACCCAAACTAGGTTTGCCTTCCGCCTCGATCGATGATTTAGTAAATAAGTTTGATCAGGTTGCCAAAAATATTGATCAATTTGTAACACAACTGACTCCAATTAGTGGCGACCTAGGCAGTGTTACCAGACGGTTAGACCAAGTTTTAGATCATGACTTTAACAACATTTTAAATAATTTAAATAATAATTTAGATACTATTTATACCGTTGGTAAAAAAATTAATGATGGTACCGGTTCGTTTGGCCGGCTATTAAATGAGCCAGAACTTTATGAAGATTTTAAAACTACTTCGCAACACGTAAAGCAAGTTTTTCAAGCTTGTGAAAACGTAGGGTGGGTAGTAGATTCGCACTTAGAAGCTATGGCCAAAAAGGTAAATGGATATTGTTACAAAAATGCCAAAAGTTATTTTGGTGGGCGTTTGCACCTTAACAAAGATTGGTATGGTTTGTTTCAAATAGTTAGTTCAGATCAAGGTGGAGTGGTTGACCGTGAGCAGATTTACACGAATTATTTCGATCAAGCTGGCAATTTATTAACACCAGATGAATTGAAAAATTTAGGCTGTTCTTATGCTATTGTGCCACCGATTACTAAAGAAGAGATGGTCGAGCGCAATACCATTACTTATAGCTATCAAGTAGGTAAATTATTTGGTAACCATTATGCCTTTCGATTTGGTGTGTTTGAAAACTATTTTGGTATGGCACTAGATTGGGATATTCCCTTTAATAACGACAATATTCGTTGGGTTACCACCATGGAAATGTTTGACTTTAAAGGCCAGAATAATTTAGATGACCGCCGCCCGCATTTAAAATGGCTGAATAAAGTTTTTTTATTTAAAAGCTGCTATTTTGCATTTGGGGTCGATAACTTTGCTAGTAAAAAAACGACTAGTCCCTTTTTTGGGATGGGGATTCGCTTTGGCGGCGACGATTACGATGCTTGTTTTAAGAACGATTAAGGCTTTAAGTTAGATAAAACTTATTTAATATGTTAAAATCTTGCCAATTGTTTAGACCTAGTCAGGAGTTTTTAATGTTTAAAATAAGATTAATTATTTTAAGTTTAGTATTAAGTAATCATGTTGCCGGTTTTGGTAGTGAGGCTGTTGCAAGCCGGCCAGAACGAGTCGATAATCGACTAGCATCAATTATTGAAATCGAAGCAGTTTCAGAGGCATTTAGGTTTAGTGACGATAGTAAAGCTTTAGATTGCCTAAAAAAATATCCAGAGGCTGCGCATAAAATTAATTGCCGTGGTTATTTTCCGCTACATTTAGCTGCAATTTATCGTAACGTGCCAGCTACCGACTGGTTGCTAACGCATGATGTTATTCCAACTCATACTAACCATAATGGGCAAACTCCACTTATTCTTGCCAAAGAACTATCAAGAAGAGATCAATTTATGGTGCATGACGAGTATATCGGAATTATAAAAAAAGATTATCGACCAGAAGAATTAGCAACTATTATAACAATGCTAGATGCAGTGGAAAAGAGTGGTAAAGCATATCTTGCTAGACCTAAAATATATTAAAAAGATGACGAGCTGCGTTTAGTGAAATGCCAAGGCTTAGGTGTAACTAAAACATCATAATGGTGGAAAAGATATCTTTTATAAAATGGAAATTCGTTTAGTGAAATGCTAGTTACCCTAAAACCATATTTGTCAGTTTGGGTCAAGTAAATCCAATTGCTTTTATAGTCTAGCCCTAAGCGACTAGAAATTAATTTTGCGATTTCTGCCCGTTCCATGGTAGCACTAGGCAAAGTTAATCTTTCGGTAGATCCATCTGGAAAGGTTAAATCTATGCTTGGTTTGCGCTTGCATATACAAAAACCATTGCTATCTAAACCAAAACCAAGGCCATAGATCAATAATAGATAGCTTAATTTATTCATCATTAAAATTTTCTATCTGTGATAAATACTTCATATTTTTTAAATAAATCTTGTTTGTAAAATGGCTCAGATACCTCAAGAAAAATTCTAGTGGTAGGTATACCATATCGGTTACGTTGCATTAAATAAATCCAGTGGCGCTTAATATCGAAATCTGGCCCAATGCGCTTAAAGATTTCGTTAGCAATGTCTCTACGGTTCATATCAGGGCTAGTTAAGAAAAGTCTTTCAACATGACTGTCTTGAAAAACTAAATCGATTGCTGGTGTAGATTTACGTTTGCAGCAAGCATTGCTATCTAAACCAAAACCAAGGCCATAGATCAATAATAGTCTAATTAACATATTATAATTCCTATAAATTAATAAAAATATTGATAATACTATATAATTATTTTGTATTTTCTAGCAATAAAGTCTTAGGTTTATATGGTAAAAATATATTTGGTTATAATTAATTTATTTTTAGTAACATCAGTTTTGAATTCTGCCGACGATAGTATTATAAAAAAAGAAAAATGTTCGCCAATTATTGTTGCTAGGTTTGATAATCAGCAATGGAAAAGTGAGCATGGTTTACTAACAGCTATACCAGAATTAAAATCTGAAATGGAGATGTATCTTATTAATTGGGATCATGATCGTCCTATCTGGGAATTAGTCTTACCTACCAGACTTAGTTCTAAAGATGTCCGTCTAAAAATTGTGGATGATTCAGGGCGTAAGGTTCCAGTTAAGCGTGGAAACGCAATGGTACGTATTTTTTCGCAAAAATGTGAATCAGAGGGGATTTTTGATTTAGGTTACGTTATTCGCGATTTAGAAACTAATCGGGTGGTATCGGCAGTAGGGTATACGCAATATGATGGTGTATTTGGTGGTTATGTGCCTTATACTAATAAAAAATATACTGACGAGCTGCGTATTGCACTTGAAGATTGTAATAAAATGAAAGCTGCAACTAAGGCCGCCTGGTATAATTTTAAAAAAAGCGGGATTTTTAGTTTAAAGCCGCAAATTAAATAAAATTATTTTTTTCTAAAATACATTTAACAATCAAGGGCGCAAAAACTTATGGAAATAAACTTTAAATATTTAATAACTTTATTAACGTTTATCTCTCATGCTATTTTAAATGCTAGTGAGTCTTTGTATAAAGAATTTGTAGAAAGAAAAGAGTGCCCTGCAAGTATCGTTGCTAGGTTTGATAATGACGCGTGGAAAAGAAAAAATATTTTACATCATAGCCACACCGAAAGACCACATCTGGACTATGAATTTCAAATGTTTGTTGTAAATTGGCATAAAGAAAAGCCCATAAGGGCTCTAAATTTATCATCTACAAAAATTTGCAACCAAGATTTCCCTCTTAGAATGCGCTTTCATACAGGCGATATTGCAAAAAATGATAATATTGATGTTTGTATTAAGCGTGGAGTTGCAATGGTACGTATTTTTTCAGAAAAAACTACGTCCGGCATTCTTTACGATTTCAGATACGTTGCCCGCGATTTAGATACAAATCTTACTACAAGCGCTAACGGACATAGAAGCGATAGATGCCTATATCAAGATCCCCATATTTATACCCCAGAAATGGTAGCTGCTCTTGATGACTATCAAAGAACAATCGCTGCAAAACAATTAGCCTGGCGTAACTTAAAAAAAACTGGAATTGCTAGCTTAAAACCGCAAATTAAATAAATTTTATCCCAAAACAATTTGTTGCTGTAAAATTCTTTGATATATCTGTTTAATCACAATCAAGGCCTCTGACGATGCATGCACAATTAATAAATACTGTGGTTGGTCATACAAGTGCGCAGCTAAATTGCGTAATGTAAGAAATTTTAAAAGTTGATCCGACTCTTGCAATGTAATTAGTTTTGCATCTACTGCAAAGTTAATTATGCCTTTTGGTGAAGCCGGCAAGTCCGAAAAACCCTGTTGTTGCAATATCAAAGACATATTTTTCCAAGTAGATTCAACCAAAGTCTTAAACCTAGCAACAACTGAATCTTGAATAAACTCCAAATCGTCTTGCTCGGTTTTATTTAATTTTTCAATAGCTCTCTGTAAAGCGATAATCATTTTATTAAGATTTTCTAATTTACGATTTATACGAGAATTATAAAGCCAGATTACTGAATTTAAGGTAAGCCCATCTACTAACATTTATTATCCTAAATCATATTAAACCTAGATATTATGACCATAGCATATTAGTAAATACCGTTCTACTTTAGAATTTAAAAAGGCCCAGGATTTTAACACCCCAGGCCTTAAATTTTATTAGATTATATTTTACTTAGATTCTAGCGCCATCGCCATATTTAGCTTTAAAGCTCGCAAAATCCATATCTTGTTTAAGACCGCACATATTTAGTCCCCTATCATATTTATCTTTTAGCGAAGACAAAGCAAATTATTGTCTAGATCGCTTTAATTTAAGTTGAGCTATTTTAATACGATTTGCTTCTTCTCTTGCATCCGCTTCTCTAGCAGATTGGTAAACTTTATCTTGCTCGATCGCTAGTCTTGCACGTTCAAATCTAGCTGTATCAGCAAGTTTCATTTCTTTCATAAACGCTGGCGCTTTTTTTAAAAAGTATAATCTATCATTGATCCTAGTATTTAAACGCTGTGTTGTGACTTGTTCTGCCTGAATATCTGTATATAATTGCGTATCATGAACAGCATCACGGCTTGCTTTATTTAACAAAGACTGGCTGGTTTTAACTTTATCATCTAAACCACACAAATCTGTCCATGCATCTAAAATCCCAAAAGTACTACGGACACGTTGTCTTTGAACCTGTTCAACATACTCATCTTGC
>Ga0007854_10002871_pt1 | contig 10601 bp, 13 predicted proteins | sample CryBogCBH12Aug08_FD_60382 | JGI IMG/M metagenome (GOLD analysis project Ga0007854, IMG submission 60382) | Freshwater microbial communities from Crystal Bog, Wisconsin, USA - CBH12Aug08 | ecosystem: Environmental > Aquatic > Freshwater > Lake | place: Crystal Bog, Wisconsin, USA | collected... | reverse complement strand
CGGTAGTACTCGACGCCCTGGATGAGCGAGCTGGCGCAGTTCCCGACGCCGGCGATGGCGACCTTGATGGGGGTGGGCATTGGTGTCTCCTTGCTTCTTGGTCAGACCCCGGGCGCAGCCGGGGAGGATGGGGGGGCCGTGGCGGCCTGGTCGATGGTGGGCTGGTCGATGGCGGCCTGGGCGCTCCGCTCGGCGGCGATGAGCTCGTCGAGCCAGGCGATGTCGCGAGCGACGCCGTCGGCGGCGTGCTCGACCACGCTGCGGGCATAGGGATCGAGCCCCTCGGTGCCGGCGGCCTCGCCCAGGTGCTGGACCAGCTGGGCCCGGCGACGCTCGAGCAGGGCCAGGCGGGCGCTGGGGGCGAGGTGCCGGGCGAAGGACCAGCGCAGGCCGAAGGTGCGCGAGTCGTCGTTGGACGGGGCGGCGTTGAGCAGCTCGGCGAAGTGGGCCAGGCCGGCATCGGTGATCCGGTACACCTTCTTGCTGCGACGCGACCGCGTGCCCACCAGCCGGCGGGCCTTGAGCGCGGCCCGCTCACCGCTCAGGGAGCCGGTGGAGGGTGGCATGACGCCCTCGGGCTCGCCCTCGAGGGCGACGAGGTCCCCGGCCGCCTCCAGGCGGGCCAGGGCGGGGTAGAGCGATCCGAACGAGATGTTGGCGACGAGGCCCATCTGGGCGCGCAGGCGCCGACGGATCTCGTAGCCATGGAGGGGTCCATCGCCGAGCAGTCCGAGGATGGCGAGCTCAAGCACGATTGCATCATATCGTATCGATATAACGAATGTGCGAACCATCCCGCAGGGGACCACGGGGCCCGTCGCCGCTAGGGTTCTGCGGGTGAGCCCGATCAAAGGTGTCACCGGACCAGGAGAGGCCTCCGTCGAGTACCGGCTGGTCCGCGACGCCAAGGCGCGCGCCGTGCGGACGGGCCGGCTGTCGGCCGAGGACGTCTGCGACGCCCACCCCGAGCTGCTCCGGGCGGCCAAGAACATCGGCCGTCCCACCAAGGAGCGCTGCCCGGTGTGCGACGACGCCGTGACGGTCGAGGTCACCTATGTCTTCGGGGCCAAGCTGCCGGCCGGGGGCACCTGCCCCGGCACTCCGGCCGAGCTCAAGGCGCTGCTGCGTCGGGAGGAGCCGGTCCAGGCGTACACGGTCGAGGTCTGCACGGCCTGCAAGTTCCACCACCTCCTTCGCCGGTACCCCGGCGAGGGGCCAGCCACGCCGGCGCGCCGGCGCACGAGGAGCGGATCATGAGAGAGCGCCGCACGTCGGTCCCGGCCGTCCGGGCCACCAAGGCCGCCCGTGGGGGGACCCGCCTCTCGATGATGACGGCCTACGACGAGCCCACGGCTCGTCTGGTCGACGCCGGTGGGGTCGACCTGATCCTCGTGGGGGACTCGGTGGGCAACGTCGTGCTCGGCCACGAGGACACCCTGCGGGTCACGGTCGCCGACATGGTCCACCACACCGCCGCGGTGGCTGCCGCCCGCCCGGCGGCCCTCGTCATCGGCGACCTGCCCTGGCTCAGCTACCACGTGACGCGCGAGGAGGCCGTCCGGTCGGCCGCCGCGCTGGTGCGGGCCGGGGCCGACGCGGTCAAGCTCGAGGGCGGGGCGAACCGCCTCGAGGTCATCGCAGCCATCATCGACGCCGAGATCCCGGTCATGGGCCACCTCGGCCTCACCCCGCAGTCCGTGCGGGCCTTCGGCGGCTTCAAGGTCCAGGGCCGCTCGGCCGACGCCGCCGACGTGATCCGGGCCGACGCCGCCGCCCTCGAGGCAGCGGGCTGCTTCGCCGTGGTGCTCGAGGGCGTCCCGGACGCCCTGGGCGCAGCCATCACCGCCGAGCGGGGCATCCCCACCATCGGCATCGGCGCCGGCCCGGCCACCGACGGGCAGGTGCTGGTCTTCCACGATGCCCTGGGCCTCGGCGCCGCCCGCCCGCCGAAGTTCGTCCGCCAGTACCTCGACGGGGCGGCGCTGGTCACCGGCGCCGTGGCGGCCTACGTGGCCGACGTGCAGGCGGGGGCATTCCCCGGCCCGGACGAGTCCTACGCCACCTCGGACGACCTGCGGACCCACCTCGACGGCTGAGGGCGCTCCCGGGAGGACCACCCCGCCGGATGGGTCTAGGATGGTCAGTCCCTCGTCACACAGACGGGGGACAGTTGAGACCCTGCCCCGCGAGAGCCGTGGGGCCCGGCCTGACGGCCGGTCCAGAGGGAGGTTGCACATGCGGCACTACGAAGCCGTGATCATCTATGACGTCTCGATCGAGCCTCAGGCCATCCAGGCCTCGCTCGACCGGTCGCTGGCCCTGATCGACGAGTTCGACGGCAAGGCCGGCGCCCTCGATCGCTGGGGACGTCGTCCCTTCGCCTACGAGGTGAAGCACAAGACCGAGGGCTACTACGTCATCGTCAGCTTCACCGGCGAGCCCACCACCGTCGCCGAGCTCGACCGCACGCTGCGGCTGGCCGACGAGGTGCTCCGCCACAAGATCATCCGCATCCCCGACGCCGTCGTGGCTGCGGCCTCGGCCTGAGGAGCACGGCATGGCTGACAACACCGTCACCGTGGTGGGCAACATGACCCGCGATCCCGAGCTCCGGTTCACCCCCAGCGGCCAGGCGAACGCCTCGTTCGGCATCGCCGTCAACCGCCGCTGGCAGAACCGCCAGACCCAGGAGTGGGAGGAGCAGGTCTCCTACTTCAACGTGGTCTGCTGGCGAGAGATGGCGGAGAACGTCGCCGAGTCGCTGGTCAAGGGGATGCGGGTCGTCGTGACCGGCCGCCTCGACCAGCGCTCCTGGGAGACCAAGGAGGGCGACAAGCGCTCCGTGATCGAGATCTCCGCCGACGAGATCGGCCCATCCCTCCGCTGGGCCAGCGCCCAGGTGACCCGCAATGAGCGCAGCGACGGTGGTGGCCGACCGGCCCCCCGCCCCGCTGCCGCACCCCGCAACGAGCCGCCGGCAGGCGCCGGCTATGGATATGACGAGGAGCCCTTCTGATGGCTGGACGACCGACAACTTCACGCAACACCAAGAGGAACCCCAAGGACCTCAAGCGCGGCTTCAAGAAGAAGCCCTGCCAGTTCTGCCGCGACAAGTCGGTGTGGATCGACTACAAGGACCTGAACACGCTCCGCAAGTTCATGTCCGACCGGGGCAAGATCCGCGCCCGCCGCGTGACGGGCAACTGCGAGCAGCACCAGCACGACGTCGCCGAGGCCATCAAGACGGCCCGCGAGCTCGTCCTGCTGCCCTACACGCAGCGCACCGTGACCGAGCGCCCGGCCCGTCGTGACCGCGGCGACCGCCCGGAGCGGTCCGACCGGGGCCCGCGCCGCGACGAGGCTGCGGCCGAGGAGGCTGAGGTGGCCGACGAGGTCACCGAGACCCTCGAGGACGCCGCCGTCGACGAGGCCATCGAGAGCATGGAGGAGGAGGTCTGATGAAGGTTCTGCTTCGTGAAGACGTCAAGGGCGTCGGCCGTCGGGGCGACGTCGTCGAGGTGGCGGGTGGCTATGCCCGCAACTTCCTGCTCCCCAACGGCAAGGCCCTCGAGGCCAACGGCAAGATGGAGGAGCAGGCCGGGTCGATGCGCAAGTCGCGCGACCTGCGCGACGCCAAGGACCGCGAGGCGGCCCAGGCCCAGGCCGCGCTGCTGAGCGGTGCGGTCATCGGCATCCAGGCGCGTGCCGCCGCCGGCGGTCGCCTCTTCGGGTCCGTGGGCCCCGTGGAGATCGTCTCGGCGATCACCAGCCAGAAGGGCATCGAGATCGACCAGCACAAGGTGCTCCTCGCCGAGCACCTCAAGGACGTCGGCTCCAGCCAGGTGTCGATCGAGCTGTTCCACGACGTGGTCGTCGAGATCTCGATCGAGGTCATCGCCCAGGGCTGACCCCCGCTCCGAGCAGTGCGACGAGGCGCCCCAACGGGGCGCCTCGTCGGCTGTCCGGGCACCGGTGTCACAGCCGGCGCGCAGACTGCGCCTGTGGATCGTCGGACCAGTTGCCCACAACGTTGTCCCCACGAGATCCACCGCCTTTCCCCCTATCGCTCCCCAGGCCAGATGGGCGACAGTTGACTCCTCATGGTCCAAGCCTTCGACGCACCCCGTCCCCGCCAGCTCCACCCCACCCCCGGCTCGGCCGGCCCGCGCACCCCGCCGCACGACCTCAGCGCTGAGGAGTCCCTCCTCGGCGCCATGCTGCTGAGCGGCGACGCCATCAACATCGCCGCCGGGATCTGCACGGCCCAGGACTTCTACAAGCCCCGCCACGGGAACCTGTTCCGGGCGATGATCCAGCTGAGCGACCGGGGCGAGGCGGTCGACGTGGTGACGGTGACCGACGAGATGAAGCGGACGCTGGCGGCCGACCTGGTGGCCGACCCGGCCGAGCTGGTCGAGCTGCAGTCGACCACGCCGTCGGTGGCCAACGTGCAGCACTACGCCACCATCGTCAAGGAGCTCTCGACCCTTCGTCGCCTGGCCGCCGTGGCCGGGGAGATCTCGGACCTCGCCTACTCCGCACCCTCCGACGTCGAGCAGGCGGTCGACGAGGCCGAGATCAAGCTGATGGAGATCTCGGACTCGCGCAGCGCCGACTCGATGGTGCTGCTCAACGACCTGCTCGACCCGAGCCTCGACCGGATCGACCAGCTGGCCAAGAGCGGGGGGAAGGTCACGGGCGTGCGGACGGGCTACGTCGACGTCGACCGGATCCTCTCGGGCCTCCAGCCCTCCTCGCTCTCGATCATCGGGGCCCGACCGGCCATGGGGAAGACGGCCTTCGCGCTCGGCATCCTGGTCCACGTCGGCGTGGTCGAGCGCAAGCCAGCCCTGCTGTTCTCGCTCGAGATGAGCCACCTCGAGCTGACCCAGCGGCTCCTGGCCTCCGAGTCGAGCGTCGACGCCCAGAAGATGAAGCTCGGCCAGCTCAACGAGAGCGACTGGGGCAAGGTCAACCAGCAGGTCGCCCGCCTCTCCGGGGCGCCCATCTACATCGACGACAACCCGCACCTCACCGTGATGGACATCCGGAGCCGGGCGCGCCGGCTCAAGAAGCAGCACGGCGAGCTCGGCCTCGTCATGATCGACTACCTCCAGCTGATGACCGGGCGGTCCAAGGCGGAGAACCGCCAGGTCGAGGTGGCCGAGATGAGCCGTGGGCTCAAGATCCTGGCCCGAGAGCTCGACTGTCCCGTGGTGGCCCTCTCGCAGCTGTCCCGAGGGCTCGAGCAGCGCCAGGACAAGCGGCCGATGCTGTCCGACCTGCGAGAGTCCGGGTCGCTCGAGCAGGACGCCGACGTGGTTATGTTCCTCTACCGCGAGCAGGCCTACGACTCCCAGGCCTCGCCCGAGGCGGAGGTCATCGTCGCCAAGCACCGCAACGGGCCGACCGACACCGCCCGGCTGGTGTTCCGAGGCCACCTCGCCCGCTTCGACAACCTGGGCCGGGGCAACTGACCATCGGGCCCAGCGGAGCGCCTTAGCAGTAGGGTCGTCCTCACACGACCAGGGGGTGGGACATGTCCGGAATCATCGCAGCAACCTCGAGCTCGACGCCGATGCTCGTCGGTGGCCTCGTGGCGCTGGTGCTCGAGATCATCGGCTTCTGGCTGATCTTCGCCAAGGCGGGACGCCCCGGCTGGGCGGCCATCATCCCCTTCTACAACCTCTACACCATGTGCAAGGTGGCCGGCCGGCCCGGCTGGTGGTGGATCCTCTTCCTGATCCCGTTCGTGAACATCGTGGTGATCTTCATCGTCTACATCGACATCGCCAAGGCCTTCGGCAAGGGCACGATCTTCGGCATCCTGCTGGTGCTCTTCACCATCATCTGCGCGCTGATCCTGGGCCTCGGCTCGTCGACCTACACCCTCCCGGAGCGGGCGCGGACCTGATCGGCTCAGCCGGCCGGGCGCCGGGCGACGACCACCGTGTCGATCGCCTCGGCGGTCCCCTCCGGCGTGGTCACCGCCCTGGCCCGACGACCGGCCTCGACCACCTCGAGGTCGCCGAGCACGCTGGTGACGTCCTCGGGCCGGTAGCAGACCGACGGATCCTGGGGTCCACCGTGGCCGTGGGCCACGTTCTCGACGTCGTGGGCCACCACGACCAGCGTCCCTCCGGGCGCCACCGAGGCGGCGGCGGCGGCGAGGGCTCGGCCACGGGCCGGCTGGGGGAGCTGCAGGTAGAGCACGACGACGAGGTCGAAGGGGTCCTCGCACCGCCACGACGTCGCGTCGGCCTCCACGGTCGTGATGACCACGCCGCGGCGCTCCGCCAGCTCGACCGCCTTGGCGAGGCCCACGCGGGAGAAGTCCACGCAGGTGGCGTCCCAGCCGCGCTCGGCCAGCCAGACCGAGCTGCGGCCCTCGCCCCCGGCGAGGTCGAGCGATCGACCAGGGGCGAGGTGCTCGGCGAACTCGACCAGGAAGACGTTGGGGGCGTCGGTCCACACCAGCTCTCGGCCTGCGTAGCGCTCGTCCCAGTCGCTGGCGTCCATCGTCCTCCTCCGCGTCTTCGTCCGAGGCTACCGACGCCCGAGGAGCGTGGCGACGCGACGATCCCCGGGCCGGGGCCCGGGGATCGGCTCGCATCGGTGGCGGATCGCTCCGCTGTCGATCACTTCGGCTGCATGCGGATGCCGGCGTCGATGCGGATCGACTCGGCGTTGATGTAGCTGTTCGCCAGCAGCTCGACGGCGAGCGTGGCGAACTCCTCGGAGCGGCCGAGGCGCTTCGGGAAGAGGACGCCGGCGCCGAGGCGGGCCTTGAACTCCTCCGAGGCCTCGCCGGAGCCGTAGATCGGGGTGTCGATCAGGCCCGGGAGGATGCAGTTGGCGCGCACGCCGATGGCCGAGAGGTCACGGGCCAGCGGGAGGGTGAGGCCGACGACGCCGCCCTTGGAGGACGAGTAGGCGACCTGGCCGATCTGGCCGTCCTCGGCGGCGACCGAGGCGGTGTTGACGATGGCGCCACGGCAGCCGTCCTCGTCGGGGGTGTTGGCGCTCATCTTGGTCGCCGCGAGGCGGCACACGTTGAAGGTGCCGACCAGGTTGATCTCGATGACCCGGCGGTACAGGTCGAGGTCGTGGGCGCTGGCGTACTCGCCGTCCTTGCCGATGGTGCGGGTGGCCCAGCCGACGCCGGCGCAGTTCACGACGCTGAAGAGGGGCGCGGCGGCAGCGGCGGCCTCGATGGCGGCGATGACCTGGTCGGTGTTGGTGACGTCGCACGGCACGAAGGTGCCGCCGATCTCCTTGGCCAGGGCCTCGCCGGCCTCGGCGTTGAGGTCGGCCACGACGACGTGGGCGCCGCGGTTGGCGAGGGTGCGGGCGGTGGCCTCGCCGAGGCCAGAGGCCCCACCGGTGACGATTGCGGACGTTCCCTTGAGCTCCATGGGGGGCCTTCTTTCGCTGTCGATCCGTGTGCGGCCCCCTGTGGGCCGACGGCAGAGGGTCATTCTGCCCCGTGGAGGCCCTGTCGGGCCACCCGAGGCCCTCGGCGTAGCGTGGAGGCGTGCGCTCCGCCTACGACCTCGAGCTCGAGGACCTCGCCGAGATGCTGGCCGACGAGCCGGCCTTCCGGTCTCGGCAGGTCTTCGACGGCCTCCACGGCGGCCTCAAGCGGGTCGAGGAGATGACCAACTTGCCCGTCGCCCTGCGCTCCCGCCTCGCCGAGGAGCTGCCCGCCGGACCGAGGGTGGTGTCCGAGCAGTCGGCCGACCAGGGCCGGACCGTCAAGTGGGCGCTCGAGCTCGATGACGGGGCGCTCGTCGAGACGGTGCTGATGCACTACGAGCGGCGCTCCACGGTCTGCGTGTCGACGCAGGCCGGCTGCGCCATGGGCTGCACGTTCTGCGCCACCGGCCAGGCCGGCTTCACCCGGCACCTCACCACCGGCGAGATCATCGAGCAGGTCGTGGTGGCGGCCCGGACCGCCGCCCCGCGCCGGGTGTCGAACATCGTCTTCATGGGGATGGGCGAGCCGCTGGCCAACTGGAAGCACCTCCAGCCCGCCCTGCATCGCCTCAACGGGCCCCTCGGCCTGGGCGCGCGCCGCCTCACGGTCTCGACCGTCGGCCACGTCCCCGGCATCCGGAGCCTCACGGTCGAGCCCCTGGCCGTGAACCTGGCGGTGTCGCTCCACTCGGCCGACGACCGCCGCCGCGACGCGCTGATCCCGCTCAACCGGCGCTACCCGCTGGGCGTGCTCGCCGACGTGCTGGCCGAGTACGTGGAGACGACGCACCGCCGGCTCTCCTTCGAGTGGGCCCTCATCGACGGGGTGAACGACACCGACCGCGACCTCGACGAGCTGGCGGCCTATGCCCGGCCGCTGGCGGCCCACGTGAACCTGATCCCGCTGAACCCGACCCCGGGCTTCCTCGTGCGCGGCTCGTCGCCGCAGCGCGTGGCCGCCTTCGCCCAGGGCCTGGCCGACCGGGGGATCACGGCCACGGTGCGGATCACCCGGGGCCAGGAGATCGACGCCGCCTGCGGCCAGCTGGCCGGGCGGACCACGGTGGAGCTGCGGACCACGAAGGAGCAGGATGCTGACACGTGAGGACCTCAAGGGCCGCTTCGACCTCGATGGCCGGGTGGCCATCGTCACCGGCGGCTCGCGCGGGATCGGCCGAGCGCTGGCGACGTCGCTCGCCTCGTGCGGCGCCAAGGTGGTGGTGTCGAGCCGCAAGGCCGAGGCCTGCGAGGCGACGGTGGCCGAGCTGCGCGCGGCCGGCGGCGAGGCCATCGCCGTGCCGTGCAACATGGGCGACCTCGACGACGTCGCCCGCCTGGTCGACGCCACCGTCGCCGCCTATGGGGCGATCGACCTGCTGGTGAACAACGCGGCCAACGCCCTGGCCCAGCGCTTCGGGGCCATCACGCCCGAGGCCTGGGAGAAGTCCCAGGCGGTCAACGAGCGCGGCCCGCTCTTCCTGGCCCAGGCGGCCACGCCCCACCTCGAGCGCTCCGACCACGCCTCGATCCTCAACGTGGTGTCCGTCGGCGTCTTCACCTCCGGCAACGGCCTCGCCCTCTACACGGCGGCCAAGGCGGGACTGCTGATGCTGACCCGCTCGATGGCGGCCGAGCTCGCCCCCAAGGGGATCCGGGTCAATGCCCTCGCCCCGGGCGCGGTCGACACCGACATGATGGCGGCCAACCCCGAGGCGGCGATCGACGCCATGCGCTCGGCCTCGGTCATGCGCCGGCTGGCCGACCCCGACGAGATGGTGGGCCCCGGCCTGTTCCTGCTGTCGGGCCTGTCGAGCTTCGTGACCGGCTCGGTGCTGGTCGCCGACGGGGGCATGGACTTCCACTGAGCCGCCCGGCTGCTCAGCCGGCGGGGACCTCGCCGGGCCGGTGGCGCTCGGACCAGAAGCCCGGCAGCAATCGGGCCACCAGGATCGCCCCGACCACGCAGGCCACGCCCCCCGACACGACCGAGAACTCGGTCGAGCTGAGCGCGGCCACCCCGCCGGCCTCGGCGTCGCCGAGGCGCGGGCCCCCCTGGACCACCGCCATCTGGAACGAGCTGAGCCGGCTGCGCATGGCATCGGGGATCGAGCTCTGCAGGATGGTGTTGCGCAGCACGGCCGAGATCACGTCGGCCCACCCGGCGATGGCCAGGAGCACGAGCGCCACCCAGAGCCACGGCACCATGCCCATCACGGCCACGGCCGCGCCCCAGACGATGACGGCGACCACCACGGCCCGTCCCCGCCGCTCGATGTCCTCGGCCCAGCCGGTGGTGGAGGCGCCGAGCAGGGCACCCACGCCCGGGGCGGCGTAGAGGAGGCCGAGGCCGCCTGGGCCGACGTGGAAGAGCCCGGCGGCGAGGGCCGGGAACAGGGCCCGGGGCATGCCGAAGATCATGGCGTTGAGGTCCACGAGGTAGACGCCCTGGAGCACCTGGCGGCCCTTCAAGAACGCCATGCCCTCGAGGATGGAGCGGACCCCGGCGCGCTGGCCGCCGTGCTCGGGCGGGATGGGGCGCAGCAGCAGCGCGGTGCCGAGCAGGACGACGAAGCTGGCCGCGTCGAGGCCATAGGTCCACGACAGGCCGACGGTGGCGATCAGCACGCCGGCCAGCGCCGGGCCGACGATGGTGGCCACCTGGATGACGATCTGGTTGAACGAGTACGCCGCCACCAGCAGCTGCGGCCGGACCATGCGGGGGATGGCGGCGGTGCGGGCCGGGCTGGCCAGGCCGAGGAGGCCGGCGGCCAGGGCGCTGATCACGTAGATGGCGGCCAGCGACGGATGGGGCAGCAGGGCGTTGGCCATCAGGCCGGCGGCGGCCACGGCGCTGAGCGCCGAGGAGGCCACCATGAGGCGGCGGCGGTCCATGGCGTCGCCGAGGGTCCCCCCGACCAGCGAGCCCACCACCAGGGGGACGAGCTGGGCCAGGCTCACGAGCCCCACCTGGAGCGAGGAGTGGGTCATCGAGAACACCTGGAAGGGGATGGCGACCGTCGTGAGCTGGTTGCCGAGCATCGAGACGAGCAGGCCGGTGAAGAGCAGGCGGAACTCGCGGCTCTCGCGCAGCGGCGCCAGGTCGACGGTGATGCGGGGGGCCACGG
>Ga0007854_10002869_pt1 | contig 10610 bp, 11 predicted proteins | sample CryBogCBH12Aug08_FD_60382 | JGI IMG/M metagenome (GOLD analysis project Ga0007854, IMG submission 60382) | Freshwater microbial communities from Crystal Bog, Wisconsin, USA - CBH12Aug08 | ecosystem: Environmental > Aquatic > Freshwater > Lake | place: Crystal Bog, Wisconsin, USA | collected... | reverse complement strand
CGAAGGTTATTTTCGATAAGGATATAAAGCTTCCGGCCTGTTGGGTGGTTCTCCATAGATACCTTCTCCGGTGAGGCGCATAGTACCATACCCTAAACGGTTTACGATTAATGGGCATTGGCTTTTGGAAGCGATTGTTATTGTTTGTGGTGTATTCATTTTTTGAGTTTGTTTTAATCAAATATCAAAGTGTTTATTAGCTGGGGAATTTACCCATTTTTAGTCAATAAGCTACTTCGCCATTTAAAATTCCACATTATTGATGGAAATACTTAAAAAATAAAAAAATCCCTTTTATTTGTATCACACCTATTAATAACAGTTTATGTACCATTACTGGGGTTTTGGATTACTTATTGCATCTGAAATAGAATTCCCTGAATTATTGCCTTTTGATGCTGATAAATTTGATGTAATGATTATTACAGGCAAAACCCCGGCCAGAATTGAAGGACTACAGATAGAAGGCAACCTGTTTACCTATACCATCAGTAACAAGAAACTGTTGTTTAAGGTAAAGGATATTGCAAGTTATTATGCCACAAATGGCCATTCCATTACTGTTGAAATAAATGAAAGGGTAAATGAAATGCGCAGTGTACGCTTATATTTATTGGCAACCGTAATGGCGGCGGTGCTGCTGCAACGAAATCTATTACCCATCCATGCATCTGCTATTTTACAATCGGGTGGGCTATGCTTAATTACCGGGGATTCCGGTGCAGGTAAATCTACTGCTGTAGCCGGATTACTGAAAAAAGGATACACCATTTTTAGTGATGATGTCATTGTTTTGGACATTCATAATAAAACTGTTTCTGCTGCTGCCTCCTACCCTATGATGAAACTTTGGGAGGATGCCCTTACCAAACTGGATCATGCATTATTCAGCAACCGTGATTTTGAAATTAAACCCGGGATGGATAAATATGGGATATTTTTTCATGAACAGTTTGATACTTCTAAGCATTCTGTAAAAAAAATGATCATCTTACAAAAAGGGGAAATTGCTCATATTGCCAGCAGGCAAATTACCGGTGCTGCTATTTTTAAAGAACTGATAGGACAGATATACCGGCCCATTCTGCTGCGGGATCCAGATTTAAAAATACTGGTATTTCAGTTGTTTTCCAGCCTGATGCATACAGTGGAAGTATATGAAATTACACGGCCTGAGTCATGCAAACCAGAAGATTTAACAAGCCATATAGAAACCCTGATACAAAATGCTTAAAAAAATAACTTATACAGAATATCAGCTTTTTGCAGAAGCATGGATGTGTCTGGCAGTGGCAAGGTTACTGCTTATTTTCCTTCCGTTTAAAAAGCTGGCTCCCTTACTGGGTAAAACTGTTACTTCAGAAACTTCAACTGTTATTCCATCAGATTATACCATAGCCCTGCAACAAATAAGTATTGCCATCTCCCGGGGCTGCAGGTATGCTTTCTGGCGTACAAAATGTTTTGAACAGGCTTTGGCTGCTAAACTGATGCTGAAAAAAAGGGGAATCAGCAGCCTGCTTTATTTTGGAGTGTATAAAAATGATGATTCTTTAAAATTGAATGCACATGCATGGGTAATATGCAAGGGAATGATTATTACAGGCAGTAAAAATCTGGAATTGTATAAGGTAGTCAGCAGGTTTGAAGGGTAATTAATTGCAAGTCCTGCATCTATTTATAAAAAGCAATTACCTTCATTATTGAATATGTTATTAAAAAACTAATGCACACTTTTTATGTTAATAATTACAATTAGTTGAAATAATGAAAATTTGTTTAAACATGATTGTTAAAAATGAAGCTGTTAATTTACCCGGGCTTTTTGAGTCTATTTATCCATACATAGACTTTTTTGTGATATCAGATACTGGTTCTACAGATGATACAATTCAAGTTATTCATAAATTAGCAACTAAATATAATCTGCCCGGCGTTGTTGAAAGCCACTATTGGGTAGATTTTGCAACCAATAGAAATATTGCTTTAAACATGGCTACGGAATTAAAGCGAACCGGCATACACCAATGTAAATGGTTAATGTTTATTGACGCGGATGAAATATTGGTTGTTAAAGATAAAAATTGGAAAAATACATTAATAGAAGGGAATAATTATACTTGGTATAAAAGAACCAATGGTTACCTTGTCAAGTTAAATCATTTAGTTTCTATAAAGGATAAAGGTTGGAAATGGGAAGGTAAAATTCATGGCAATCTTAAAAATGATTTTTTAAAAAAAAATTACATTCACTTAACTGGAGTATCAGTTAATGCAGATTTGATGTTTACCGGGGCCAAATCTGCTCCGTTTAAGAATATTTATGAAAAATTAGGAAAAGATATCGAATTACTGGAAACAGAGTTACAGCAAACAAGTATTAAAAAATCAAATGTTCACAGATATTTTCAGCTTGCTGGTGGGTATATGGGACTAAAATTTTATAAGGAAGCTGCTAAGAATTACAACTTAATTACAGGATTTTCAGAAACTATTAAAGATATAAAATACCAGGCTTTAACTGATCTGAGCTGGTGCTATCTGAATCAGAAGGAAAGTTTCAATAATTGTATTAATCCTTTAATGAATGCCATTTTTTTAAATCCGGAACGTAAAGAATCATATTATTATCTGGCTAACATTTACAGGCAATACGGATGGTTTTATTTTTCTAAATTAATCCTGGAAAAAGCTAACTCGATCTTCATTGAGGAATTTGATTATTACAGCCTGGAAATTGCTATTTATGAATGGATGATTAAAAGAGATTTAGCATTTATTTATTTCCTTTTAGGCCAAAACGAAAAAAGTAAACTTGTAATTAATGAGTTATTAAAAAACAAATCAGTTCCAGAAAAGGAAATTCTTTTCCTGAAAGAGTTATTGACTAAACACTGATGATTATTAAAAAAGAAAATTAAATCATACCTAAATTAGAAAAATCAAAAGAGTTAAGCATTCATATATTTAACACAGTATATAAAAACTAAATTTAACTATTGAATGCAGACCCATCATAATTTGTTGTTGCAGCCCCTCCCATAGTATTAAATTTTATATCTAAAACTTCAGCCTCTGGTTTGCTCCAAATCTGTTTTTGCTGTTCGGGATTATCATTATTTAACAATGTTATTATATTCATGCTTTTTATTTTTTTAAAGATAATTAAACATTTTTAAAAAAAAATTAAATTCTATAATTTTTACCCAACTTCAGTAGAACCATATAACAAATATATGCCTGTGCTATAGTGATGCCCTTAACAGCAGCGAAATTACTAAACCCGGCAAAAGGTTGCACATTTTTTTTATGTTTTTTAACATATGATTCTTCAAAATACCTATTAAAAATTAAATTATATTTTTCAGATTTCTGCATATTGTCCATAATACTACTTGCACCCATAAATTTTTGTACAAAATCAGGGCTATAAGGCAGTTTATCTTTTCTCCAGCGTATTTCTTCTGGCAAAATACCCTGCATGGAATGTCGGATTAAGCTTCGGCGGCACCCTTTATATAAAAATAATTCTAATGGCATTTCAGCTAAATAATTATTCAAGTCCCTGTCAAAAATAGGGTCACAGGATTGTATACCATAAAATGCATTACGGTTGTTAAATAATCCCGTCAACCTGCCAATCCGTCCAATTTTAATAAGTTCCAGCATTATTGCCTTGCTATTCTCCATAGGTTTATACCGTAAATAATTATACCTTCTGGAAAAATCAGCCTTTAAGATACTTTTGGGCAGGTTTTTGTCAGTCTCCCGCACTATTTTAAATATTTTTTTTATAAAGGCATAAAATGGTGTATGAACCAGGTATTCACTCCTAAAAAGCGTAAGCAGATTTTTATTTTCACTTTTACTAACTTGTTCTAATAGTCGAAATGACTGAATAATTTTTCTTTCTTTTAGTAAGGTGTGAATAATTTTATTCCCTTTATCTGATAATAGAAAATCTCCTCCAAACCCTGAATATAAACTTCGAATTTTATTCGTACTGGCAGATTCCAAAATAGCATGATCTACATAATAAAAAGGATTGGGAAAGCACTCATCTGTTTCAAAAGCCTTTTCAATATTGCCCAAAAAATCACATTCAGATGTTTCTATATATCTAGGTATTATATTGGGGTAACGCCTGGTAACAATTTCAATATACTTTTTTTCATCCTGTTCAATACCTTTATGGCCTAGAGGCAACACTGAAGAAAAAGTATAAAGCGGCTTATTTTTTTTAGCCAGCAGTTCTGATAAGATACAGGCAATACTGGAAGAGTCTAAGCCTCCGCTTAATGTTATTCCAACTGGCATTTCTGTATTAAGCCTTTTTTCAACAGCCTTAAATAATACATCCTGTAACCCTTTAAACCAATCTTCAGGTTTGTTGTACCTGTAATTAACCAATGCCTGAGGTACCCAGTATTTTTGAATACTTATTACACCTTTGCTTAAGGTAAGCCTGTTAGCTGCACATAAAGCAAATACCTCCTTATTATAAGTCTGATTGGTGGGTGATTTTCGGGTAAAACATTCAATTATATGTTCTTCATTAAAGTAATCCGGTGTATTTTTAGCGGCTTCCACTCCTTTTATTTCACTGCAAAAAATAAAACAATCTTCACTGTTATAATAAAATACCGGGCGAAAACCAATATGGTCACTCACTACAAACAATTCTTTGCTTTGTTTATCCCAAATAGCAAATACATATTCTCCATCCAGGCGATGCACACATTCTTTTCCCCATTTTTGGTAAGCAGCAAGTATTAATTGTGCATCTGAAAAGGTTGTTTTATATTCAATAGATAATAAGCGAAATAATTCATCCCGGTTAAATAAGAGTGCATCTGCAACAATTACCAGCCCATCAACTTCCAGTGGTAATACTTCATTTAGCTGTTGCGGATGTACATACAATTTACCATGCCAAAAAAAAACATGCTCATGCTGCCAGCTATTACTGCCATCAGTAGTTCTGTGTTGTAATGTTTGTTGAACCTTTTGTATAATCCGGGGTTCAACCTGGTTTCCCTTTTTATTGATGATTCCGAAAATGGCACTCATGTAGTAAATATAAAAACATTATTTTTACATTCATTAAATTTATCCTATGGAAAATATTAATCTTATTACAACAGATAACTGGATTCAGCAAAATAATGAGCAGATATTAGCCAGTGAAGTGGGTAATGAATTAGTAATAATGAATATTGAAACTGGAAAATATATTACACTGAATAAGATGGGGCATATTTTATGGAAACTGATTGAAAAACCTATTAAAGTTTCGGCCCTGATTGAAAACTTAACAGAGAATTTTACTGTATCTGAAGATGAATGTACCTACGACACCCTGGAATATTTGAATAAAATAAAAGAGGAGAACCTGATTATTGTAGATAATGTCAGTTATTGATTATTAATTTTTGTCTTAAATATTCCGGTTCAGGAAAAATAAAATCAGATTTTTTAAATTTAATATTGGCAGGTGAATCCGGACTGCCAGTAAATTTAGCTTCCGAAATATGCCTTAATGGCATGGGCAATGAATGATTTATTGATGTATAATAATCAACATATTTAATAAGGCTTTCCTTAGTCTGAGGTTGCACAAAAATACAGGGCCTGCCCAGTGAATGTGCAAATATGATACCATGTAATGATGAAGTATATACAAGTTTTGCATTTATTATTTTTCTTCCCAAATTTATTGGATCACAATCAATATCTATCAATTTAATCCCGTTAGGAATATCATAGTTTTTATAAGTATATCTTTCCCTGTAATGGGGAATAAAGATGATGTCCTTTCCTGAATAGCTAAGTTCTTCTGAAGAAAAAAAATATTTAAGCAATAACCCGGGGTCCATCAGAAAATTAATATTACTCACATCATGGCCAGCTTTCTTAAATGCTTCATAAGATAATGGCCCCCTAAGCCCTAAAATGGTACATTTTCTCTTTGAATTAACCGGAGGCATTATATCATTTATTCCAATTCCACATAAAAGGTCATTGTCCTTTATCATATGGCCAATTGAGCCAATTAATAGTATTCTATTACCTTTGTCTACTATATTATTAATAGTAATATCCTTCCCATAAGTAGCTTTTAGAATATTATTTACAAATAAATCACCTGCATTCCCTTTAACAAAAAAATTGGAAGGGTTGCGGTTAAAACATTTCCTTAAAACTTGTTCTGGCATTGATTTTATTCTGACATGCCAAAAAAAAGTATTGATTATCATTGCTTACGATTATATAAGAAAAAATAGTCTTTTAGTTGTTTTTTGATTTCATTGTCGCCAAAACATTCATTCGCCTTCTTTAGGATTTCTATCCTTTTCTCTTTATTTATTACATTTTTATTCTCTGATAAATCTCTAACCAAGTCGTCTAATCCTGAATATAGAAATAATCCCGGGAATAATAACTTATGTTTTACATAAGTTAAAAACGGTGTTTGAAGTGCATAAACCGGTATACCCAAACTTATTGCAAAGAAAAAACTCCCGCTTACTATCATATCATAGTCATTATTGCAAATGACTAGCCCTTTAGATCTCTGTACGAATTTTGCAACCTGTTTTTTTTCTATATATTCAGGAATGATTGTAATTTTTTTGTTAGTAGCTTTTGATTGTAATATTGCAGTATACTGTTTATTATAACTTTTACCTAAAATCAATATGTTTATTTGATGATCAATTGTTTCAATTAGGTTTTGAATATTTTTATAAGGTAAGATCCTGCCAAAGATCACATAATAATTGGAATGTATTAAAGAATCATCAATCTCATTAAACTCCTTTTTTGATGAAAAATAAAGAGGATGAGGAATATAAACTTTTCTTGCATCAGCATGCACCATACTATGTATCAAAATACCATCAAATAATTTTTCCATAATATTCAGCAAAAAAACAGCTTTTGTGATATGCTTATTATAACAATGGTGTGGGTAATTATTATGCTTAAAAAAAATAATCTTTTTTGCTATTAATTTTGAAGTTATAATTGTCTTAACAACTTTGTAACCACCATTAAAAGAAATTTTACCAGTTACCGGATTGCATAAATCATTTTCAAAAAAGTTTAAGATTACAATATCAAGTTTATTGTTTAAATACTTTTTACATAATGACCAACTATTTTTATTTAAAAATGTCAGGGGAATTACTATTCCTGAATGAGATAGATTTTCTATCATCCTATTTGTATAATCATTAATATTTGCAGGGGAATATCCGATTTTCAATTGTTTACTATCTGCCATTTTACGTTCGCAATTTTCCTAAGTTATTCATTTTTATCAAAATCATTAGTACTAATTTAACTGATTTTATATTTTAATTTTTTAAAAAGAAGCCTTGAATTTATCAAGGCTTTTCAAATAAATTACACCCTATGTTTATTTAAATATCTGATTATTTAGTTTGCAAAAAAAGGAATGTAAAAATATTCAGCCTCTTTTATATTTTATTTATGGAAAACTCAGAAAGTATAAATATTGAAAGTATTGTCCGGAAAAACACCGGACAAATTTTAACCAGTGAATTAGGAGACGAACTGGTAATGATGGATATTGAAAGCGGGCAGTATATTACTTTGAATAAAGTGGCGCATATTATCTGGCAGCAACTGGAACAACCGGTTAAAGTATGTGACCTGGTGCTGGTACTGATGAAAAAATTTGAAGTTGCCGAAGAAGAATGTACCAAAGACACATTAGACTGCTTAAATAAAATGAATGGCTGAATATGTTAGAGGCCTTTTAGAACCTGGGTAAAACCAGAAATACAGTTCATTGCTAATAAAAATAATACAAATGGTTTTTCTGGAAATCCTGGTTTAGATGCTCATGCAGAAGAGATAACTTTTAGTAATTAATTATTGGGCAGTCTCAAATCATAATATTAAATACGGCTCATTTTGTAAATCCCCCCTACAACCTCACATTCCACGTTACCGATGGCAATACCGGGAAAATAGTTACTTTTTTAGCCTGCACCTGAAGGTTCCCATTACTTACACTGCCAGTCTGACTAAAATAAATAAAATACGGATTCAGATGGTCATAGGCATTGTATAAAGCAAATACCCAGCTATCCTTGTACTTTCTTGGTTTCTTATGTTCGGGAGTATACGTTCCTGCCAAATCTAACCGGTGATAAGCCGGTAAACGATACGCATTGATATTGCTGTAATCTTGTGATAATACCCCGCCAATAAAATAAAACTTGTCAGGTAAGGTAGTAGGGTTGCCGCTGGCATAAATAAATACAGCAGAGAGTTTCCATTTTTTACTGAGTTCATAGGTACTGGTCACCGATAAATCATGCCTGCGGTCGTAATTGCCGGCAAATTTAGTTCCGCTGTTCAAATCATTAAACTGACGCCAGCTCCAGCTTAGGGTATATCCTATCCATCCGGTTAGTCTGCCTTTTACTTTATTGATAAAAAACTCAGATCCATAACTCCAGCCCTTCCCAAATACAAAGGAATTTTCCACATCCTGCAGGTTATTAGGTGTATAACCGCTTTCATAAGCAATCTGATTTTCCATGGTTTTATAATATACTTCCACAGATGTCTCAAACATGCCATTGGCAAAATTCCGGAAATAACCTCCGGCATACTGCCAGCAAATCTCTGGTTTTACTTTTATAGTACTGGGTACCCATAAATCAGTGGGAAGCGTGGTATTGGAATTGCTCACCAGGTGTATATACTGCAGGTTACGGGTAATGCCAAACTTTAAGGAGGCATTATCATTTAAAGTATAGCGGAGGGTGAAACGGGGCTCCAGTCCACCGTAAGTCTTCACTTTCTGCCCGGCCCCATATACGGTACTGTCAATCCTGCTTCCATTTGCATCGGTAACATAATGTACATACCTGCCAACCTGTTCAAATCCACTGGCCCTGATCCCATAATTAATTTTTATGCTTTTCCCAATTTCCCAATCGTCCTGCACATAAAGGGCCCCTTCACGGGCATATTTAACAAAGGGGTTAGGCGGATTGAATTGTACACTATCCTGTTTACCGGAAATTTCACTGGGATAAAAGGTATGGTAAGTGTACTGCATCCCAAACTTTATCCGATGTTCCGGGACTGGATAATAATCCATATCAAATTTGGCATTCAGGTCTTTAATACCCGATGAAAGCAAGAAATCCAGGTTACTCTGCCCGGCATCCAGTTTAAAATCATAAGCATTATACACCAAAGTAGTATTCGCAAATAGCTTTTTACTGAATATATGGTTCCATCTTAAGGTAGAAGTGGCATTTCCCCAGGAAATCAGGGTATTAAATGCACGCTGGGCATCATTAAAATTAAATTTATCCCTGCCAAAATATCCGCTCAGATAAAGTCGGTCTTTATCAGAAAACTGGTAATTGATCTTGGCATTCAAATCATAAAAATAATACCCGGTACCTGCATATCCGCTGCTTTTGGGAATGAAGGGTTTGGACAATACATCTATATAAGTCCGTCGGCCGGAAACCATATAAGATAGTTTCTTTTTGATAATCGGTCCCTGTATGGAAAACCGGGAAGCTATTAATCCAATACCTGCATCAATCTGTGTTTTGTTTTCATTACCTTCTTTCATGGTTACATCTACCACACTGGATAACCTTCCTCCATACTGTGCCGGCATTCCACCTTTTATCAGGGATACATTCTTCACTGCATCTGCATTAAAGATGGAAAAAAAGCCAAACAAATGGCCGGTATTGTATACTACCGCATCATCCAGCATAATCAGGTTCTGGTCCGGGCCGCCTCCCCGTACATAAAAACCGGCATTGCCTTCCCCGGCACTCATCACACCCGGTAATAATTGCAGTGTTTTTAAAATATCCACTTCTCCCAGAAAGGAAGGAAGGGCCTTGGCAGTGCTCACAGGCAAATCAAATTTGCCCATCTGGGCAGTTTTTACATTATTATCCCTTTTACGCGTATATACAGTTACATCATTCATTAATGATGATAAAGGAACAAGTAATATAGTTTGCTGCTGCGGCTGTTGAAGGTCAATGCTGATTTCTTTGGGCTGGTAGCCCACAAAGGAAAATAGTACTTTGTAAGCCCCTTTTTTGAGGGTGATGGAATAAAACCCATATTGGTTACTGGTAACGCCTTTTAACTCCGCTTTTACCAGTAAATTGGCCCCAATCAGGGTTTCACCGGATAAGGAATCCTTAATATATCCATTCAGTGTAACCTTTTCCTGTGCCTGCACAAAACTCAAAATAACCATCAACAATAAAAACAATCCGGTTTGCCTCATATATTCCTGTTAAGCTAAAAATGTAGATTTTACCTTAGTATATTTTTTACTTTGTAAAGTTAATGGTATCAATAATGTTTCCGCAGCTTATCATTTTCTTAGGAATATAAGGATTGCGTATAGCTGCTGTATTGCTCAGCCAGTTGGCGCCTTCACCATTAAAAGCCATAGGACAATGCACCTGATATACCACCTGCCCATGGTATTGTACCAGCTTCATCAGGTCATGCAGCTGTTCACTAAGGGTATAAAAAGATTTCCGTTTATTGTCCATTGTGGTTTCTCCCAGTAATCCCTC
>Ga0007854_10002866_pt1 | contig 10617 bp, 9 predicted proteins | sample CryBogCBH12Aug08_FD_60382 | JGI IMG/M metagenome (GOLD analysis project Ga0007854, IMG submission 60382) | Freshwater microbial communities from Crystal Bog, Wisconsin, USA - CBH12Aug08 | ecosystem: Environmental > Aquatic > Freshwater > Lake | place: Crystal Bog, Wisconsin, USA | collected... | reverse complement strand
CTTGCCACGCTCCAAGCCGCAAGTTGGGGACACCCGATTACCAGCGGGTTGCCAACGATTGACTTTTTCTTATCAGGCGAATTAATCGAACCAGCGGATGCTGACGTGCACTATCGCGAACGTCTCGTTCGATTACCAGGCACAGGGTGTTGTACAACACCTTTGGTGGTGATTCCTGGAGAGTTGGTTGAATTGAAAACTGAACTCGATTTTCGACCCGGACCACGTTTTATAATTGCTCAAATGCCCTTTAAATTTGATCCGTCCGATGATGCAGCCTATGCACGCATCGCAGAGCAAGTGGGTGAGAGTACATTCATTCTACTACGTTCGGCCATGTTTCCATGGGCGACGGAGCGTGTATTTGCAAGGCTCAGCCGAGCTTTTTATGAACGTGGTCTGGTAGCGGAAGACCATTTGAAAATTATTCCATGGTTATCCAGAGAGAAGTTTTACTCCCTGCTTGAGTTGTGCGACGTCTATCTTGATTGCCCATCGTTTTCTGGATACACGACCGCTTGGCAAGCGGTTCACTGCGGAATTCCAGTGGTGACGCTGGAAGGGAAATTCATGCGTCAGCGCTTGGCGGCCGGCTTGTTGCGCAAGGTTGGAATAACTGAAACAATCGCGACTACAATTGATGACTATGTGAAGATTTCAGTTTTTCTGGCAGAGCAAAGCCGCGATCAAGTGAATTACAAAATCCGGCGCCAAGCTATGAAGGTTGCCGCTAAGAATGCCGACAACGATGTCAGTGTTGTTCGGGCTTTCGAAAAAACGTTGATTGAAGAGTTTAATATCATCGAAACATGATATGGCGTTTCTAGCGTGTAGCTGTCGTACTTTCGGCGCATTCGTTTGTTCGTTCATATTATTAAAGAGGGCATCATGTTTCCATTGCAATTCCCGTATCTCCGCGCGTTCATAGAGCCTGAAGCAGAACAACTGGGCAACGCAAGATTCCTTGTCGGAGCGATGATGACTCCCGGTTATGCTCATCTTGGCGAACGCCTTCTTAAATCGTGTCAAGATTTTTCTCTTCCAGTTGCAATCTTTGAAGTGCCAACGGTGCATTGCTCAATCAGCCCAAAAGGAACCGAGGATCTTTCCTATACGAAGGCCAATTTCATTCACTTTTTACTAGATCACTACAAAAAACCTGTCCTTTACGTTGATGCGGACTGCGTGGTAATGCAGTACCCTGAACGAGTTGAGTTGCTGCTTGATGACCATTCAGACTTCGCAATCTTTAACTGGTTCGCTGAAGAAGATACGGCCGGGTACATTCCGGTTGGCGTCACTATTAAAGATGATGCAGGCACTCGCGTTGTTCGCGACCGGTTTTTTCAGTTCGCGATTAGCCAGGATGTTTTTAGCGAATCACAACTTGTATGTTCCGGTGCCACACAGTTATATAACAATACACCTGCAGCAAAGCAGCTGTTATCTTCCTGGCAAGAGGTTATAGAAAGTTCACCGCATAGTCAGGATGATCAATGTCTGGATTTCGCTTTTAATAATCGCCCTGCAATTATTAGTAACATTAAAACCGCATGGCTTGATAAAAGCTACGCTCGTGTTGCCTGGTGGATATATACAAGACCAGTTATTAACCACCCTGAGTTCCCAATAAAAAACGGACCGGCGGTTAATTTAGATAAAATTGGCAATAAATCAAGATTTTATCTTGCCGAAGTGGAGAAGTGGATTCCTCCCCAAGTTTTTCCGCGCGATTGCCTAATTGATTCCAAGGAAAAAGTCCTTCTGCGCAGTCAAGGAAAACATTTCATACAGATTGGATCATTTTCAACCGAGCTTTGGCTTTAGCGCAACGAAAGATTAACGAGAGCAGAAACACCAATGGTTTCCCGATCACTCAAGTAAGTGGCGTAGCGGTGGTCATTGAGTTACATCGTCAAGTTATCGACGAAACGCACTTCCTTTGCCTATGGGAAGCAGAAACGATCCATTTTCGTGCTGTAACCGGAGAAATTTCAAGAAACGTTGTGAAGACAAGTTGCAAACGGAATTTTTCGGGTAAAATTTTTGCATGAAAAAATCACTCCCCCCGCAAGACGCATTCAATCAACTTGTTGTGCTGTTCCATGCTCGGCAATTTATCGAACTTGAAAGCCGGGCGCGAGAACTGGCTGAAAAATATCCGACTTCCGGGTTCATCTGGAAGTTGATAGGCTTTACCCTGTTGTCGCAAGGAAAAGATGCCTTGTTTGCCATGCAAAAGGCGGCGCAATTCTTGCATGACGATGCTGAAGCACATTATAACCTAGCTAATGTGTATAAAGATCAGGGGCGACTTGAAGATGCGGTGGCCAGTTATCAAAGGTCGCTGGCGATCAATCCTGATTTTGCCGAGGCGCATTGCAATCTCGGTATTGTGCTGCGCGAGCTAGGGCATTTGGATGACGCTGAGGCAAGTTATCGTCAGGCGCTGAAAATCAAACCTGAATATCCCAAAGTTTACAGCAACCTTGGCCTTGTCCTGTACGACCTTGGTCACTTTGAAGAAGCGGAGTCAAGTTGTCGTAGTGCTCTGGCGATCAAACCCGATTATGCCGAGGCGCACAATAACCTGGGTCTGGCCCTGAATGGTCTCGGGCAATTTGAGCAGGCGCAGGCAAGTTATCGCCGCGCGCTGGCGATCAAACCTGATCTCGCCGAGGCGATTTACAACTTGGGGAATATTCTGAAAGACCTCGGACAATTTCAGGAGGCTGTCGACTATTATCGCCGTGTGCTTGAAATCAAACCCGATTATGTGAAGGCGTATCTCGCACTGGGACTTGTCCAGAAAGATATGGAAATGGTTGTCGACGCAGAGGAAAGTTTCCTGCTTGCACTGGAAATAGAACCAGCATTGGCAGAGGCGCACAACAATTTGGGTAATGTGTTGCGCGACCTCGGGCGATTTTCGGAAGCAGAGGGGAGTATCAGGCAAGCGCTAGTGATCGAGCCTGACTTTGCAGTCGCGCACAACAATTTGGGCAATGTGTTGCGTGACCTCGGGCATCTTAAGGAAGCAGCGGAAAGTTATCGGCGAGCCTTGGAAATTAAATCGGACTTTGCAGAGACGCATAGTAATCTGGGTAATACCTTGCGCGACCTCGGTCAGTTTCAGGACGCTGCGATGAGTTATCGGCGCGCGCTGGAGATCAAACCCGATTTTTCCATGGCGCATAGTAATCTGGGCAATGTTCTGCGCGACCTCGGATTAATTGATGAGGCAGTGGAAAGCTACCGCCGTGCGCTGGAAATCAAACCTGATTATTCTGAGGCACACAGCAATTTACTCTTTGCTCTCCACAATATCCGCTACGAACCGGCCTATCATCTTGAACAGGCGCGCCAGTTTGGTCGTCTGGTAACAGGCAAGGTTAGTGCAAGTTTTTCATCTTGGAATTGCACCACACGGCCTGAACGCTTGCGTGTCGGTCTGGTGTCGGGAGATTTTTGGAATCACCCTGTAGGTTTTTTTCTGGAAGGACTGCTGGCGCAGATAGATCAACAACGTATCGAACTATTCGCCTATCCGACGCAGCATAAGGAAGATGATCTAACTGCACGCATTCGACCCTGTTTTTCAGCATGGAAGCCGTTGGCCGGCAAGAGTGATGAGGCCGCAGCTCGGCTGATAAACAATGACGGCGTGCATGTACTGCTTGATCTTTCCGGACATACCGCCCACAACCGCCTGCCGGTGTTTGCCTGGAAACCGGCACCTGTGCAGGTTTCGTGGCTGGGATTTCCATCAACGACCGGGGTGGCCGAAATGGACTATGTGCTGGGTGACCCGTATGCCATTCCAGTCGAATTCGATAACCAGTTTACTGAAGCAGTTTGGCGAATGCCAGAAAGCTACCTGTGTCTGACTGTTCCGGCTTCTCCTGTAGAGTTAGCTCCGCTACCAGCGCTTACATCGGGATATGTGACGTTTGGGAGTTTTAATAATCTGACCAAATTGAGCGATGCAACCGTGGAGGCGTGGTCGCGCATACTCAAGTCTGTGCAAAACTCAAAGCTGTTACTCAAGACGAGTCAGTTGAAAGATAGCACTGTATGTGAACAAGCCCGCCAGCGCTTTGTTGTCTGCGGGATTGAACCTGAGCGGCTGATTTTGAGTGGAACACAAAGTGCTGCCGGGGATCATTTGGCGATGTACAGCAAAGTGGATATTGCCTTGGACACTTTCCCCTACCCCGGTGTCACCACCAGCGTTGAAGCGTTGTGGATGGGCGTGCCCGTGTTAAGCTTACTAGGTGACAGATTTTTGTCGCGTACAGCGGGCAGCATTGCCCATAACGCCGGATTGCCCGACTGGGTTGCCGTTGATGAAGACGATTATGTCGCCAAAGCGGTGGCATACGCCTCGAATCTGGATCACTTGTCGACGTTGAGGGCAGGCTTGCGCCAGCAGGTGCTGGCATCCCCATTGTTCGATGCCACACGCTTTGCTCGGAACTTTGAGGAGGCTATTTGGGGAATGTGGGGAAATTCCCGGACTTAAAGTGTTACACGACTTATTCTATTGCGGGTTTAATTTTTGCACGATCAGAGATGCTCATTATGGTAATCGAAGTTTTAAGTCTGACAGTATCTATTGCGAAGATTTCATCGGTAGATGAACTAGTTCACCTAAGCCGCGTAAGCGGCTATTCGTCAATAATCTAAAAACGGTTAGCAGCCGATTAGTCCGCAAGGACTTTAAGGAATATCTGCCCCAGGTTTATTACAAAAAGTCGGTATACTGGAGTCGCGGCTATTGCGTTAAGACTAGTGGCCGTGATTAAGCAGTATATCGAGCAGCAGGAAATGCAAAACTGAAGATCCAAGGCATGGGCGCTGTCGCGTCCGTGCCGCTATATCTCCACCCAAGCTCAATACTGGTGTGGAACTCTCTGGATGGAGTGCCATGGCACAAACCCGGATAGATCAAAAAGGGCACTCCAGAAAATCCATTTTTTGTCGCCGGCGCATGTCTTTCAGCCACGCTTTAAGTTTCCTGATGTCCCGGAACACAAGCAGATCGTTTTTTAATTCGCGAATGGCTTGTTGGATACCGACGATTTCTGCGGCGAGGTTGCGCATGAGGGTGCCCGGTGTCAGCCGTTCGAAAGGAGAAATGCCAAATTGCGATTTGAACATATCCTCGGTGACGAACATTTCGTTCTCCAGTTCGCTGAGTTGTTCCTTCAATATTTTGTTGTAGTGTTTCAACCGACTTGCGCTAATGTTGTTGATAGTGGTCTGGTCGATGTGCTCCAGCTCCAGTTGCAGTTCTAACAACAGTAAAAGATTTTTCTTGTCATAGGCTTGGTTAATGCGTTGCATCAAGCCTGTTTTTCTTTCTCGCTCTTGCGGGTCGGGTTCGCGGTCCGGGTGCAGGGCACTGGCCAGTTTGCGGTACAGCTCGCGGATGGATTGGCTGGTTTGCTCCTCCTCGGCCTGTTTCTTTGACTCTTTTGCTATTTGCTTGGCCGTCTTTTTTCGCTTCGCCTGACGTTCCTCGTACTCCTTTCGTTCAGCTTCGAATTGTGTCTGCTGTTCATGCATGTGTGCCTGAGCCCGCTTGAATATTTCTTCCGGATTACTCATGTCCAGATCGTCGCCCAAGTCAACGCCTATCACGTCCTCCAGCATGGATTTCAGACCATTCAGGGAAGCGGCAGCTTCCTCGTCCAGGTCAGAGCCGCTGTGTTTGTTGTAAATAGTTTTTAATTCTTCATCGTTACGTTCGACCGTCAGGTCACCGGCCATCCTGCTAATCAGATCATGGATCATGCGGCGCTCGGGCGAAGTCAACCCTTTTTGATCACAGGCACGATCCAGGCTATGCACGATCTCGATTTGTACTTCCTGCAAGGTTTCGACCAGCGGGATAAACTTGCTGGCGTATTTATTCTGGTAAGCCGGAATAATCTCTTGCCAGGCCGCAAGGCTGGCGCGCTTTTCATCAATTTTCTTGATCAGGGTGTTGAAAGCCTTTTGTTCTTTGGACAGTTGGGGATGATCTTTGCCAGTGTCTATGCTGAGGACTTTAGTCTGAATCTTGAGCATGGTGGCCTGCAATTAATAGGTGTGTGTTTGCTATCTGACGGGTACAACAACTGTCGGCCTGACTCCCAACCGTTTGGCGCGGCGTGCGAATCGACGGTCATCGAAGCTCATGAATTCAGTGCAGTGGCTACTCGCCAGCAGATGAAGTGCATCGGCGAAATCAATCCCCTTGGTGTGCCAAGCCAAGGCATCGGTGATACGTGACCACTCTTCTATGCTAACGTTGGGTAGTCCAAGCATATGTTTGACGACTCGCACGAAATCATCGGCTTCAAAACCATAAAAGGCGCGCAACACCCATTCGAGTTCAAGAATCACGGTCAGCGGTACGAATACCTGATGGGACTCGGTCAGAAGACGATGTGCAATCGGACGTTGCTTCGCTGCCTCAGGGTCAGCCGGATCATTTACATAAAAACGTGCCAGAATATTAGTATCAAGTGCGATCATCTTTGGCATCCCGCATAGCAAGGGCGACGTCAAAATCGGCAAGCCGACGCTTACCAGGCCGCTTGCAAACCAGCATGCCAAAACCGTCTTCGGCATTGGTTTGAGCTACCTGACGCTTCACCTCGGCATGAATGACATGGCCTTCCAGACTGAAATCGAGTTGGCAACCGGGGGTGATCCCCAAACGACGACGAATTTCAACCGGAATCACGACTTGGCCTTTGTCTGAAACGGTAACGGTTTGCATGGCAATACTCCTCTCTTACATGGTAAGAATATTCTAGCACAAAGCAATTATGTAATTTGAAAAGCATCAAACTAAAAGTTTAACTTGATTGTAACGTTGCCCTGCGACAATTGCAGGATGAAAAACTTTACATTTAAACACCTCAAAAAATCTGCCCTCATTCTCTTTTCAGTTCTGGCATTGATGCCGGGATTGTCACAGGCATGGTGGAGCGGGGATTGGTCGGCACGCAAGAAAATTACCGTGAATATGGCGCAAGCAGATACCAAAAATACGGTATCTCAGGCGCCGATTCTGGTACGACTGCATTCCGGTAACTTTGATTTTGCCAACACCAAGGACGATGGCGGAGACATTCGTTTTGTGGCAGAAGACGATAAGACAGCTCTCAAATATCATATAGAGAAGTATGATCCGGTTAACGAGTTGGCGCTGATCTGGGTGCAGGCACCGAGGCTTGAAGCTGGCAAGGCTTCTGTGTTTTATATGTATTCCGGCAACAGCAAGACAACTAAAGCCGATGATGCGGCCAACACGTATGACGCCAACACCGTTGCTGTGTATCACTTCGGCGAGAAAGACGGTCTGCCAAAAGATTCAACAGTAAACAGCAATAACGCTACACAATTTGTGGCGAAATTGGCTGACGGTTCCCTGATCGGTGGAGGAGCCACGTTTGATGGGCAGGGAGGCATGACGGTTGCCGCTTCGCCGTCACTCAAGGTTGTCGCAAGTCAGGGTTTGACAGTTTCAGCCTGGATCAAGGTGTCGGTGCCTCAGGCAAATGCAGTATTGTTCCAGCAACAGGACGGCGCGAAGTCGATCGTTTTGGGAATAGAAGCTGGCAAGCTCTATGCCTCGACCGACGCATCAAGCACGCCGAAAACAACAGAAATTGTGCCGAGCGCCTGGCATCATGTTGCGCTGACGATCGGGCAAGGTTTGACGACTCTTTATCTGGATGGAAACCAGGTCGCTACGGCGGCTGCAACGACTACAGATATGCAGGGTGAGATAACAGTCGGGAAAGGATACTCGGGGATAATCGATGAGATTGAAGTGTCCAACCTTGCGCGTCCGGCAGACTGGTTCAAGGTCGCTGCCAAGGGACAAGGTCCCGATACCACTCTGTTGACTCTGGGCGAAGACGAGGCGTCGGGAGGTGAGGGGGGCAGTACTTCTTATTTTGGTGTGTTGTTCCGCAGTCTGACCACCGATGCATGGGTGGTGATTATCATTCTGTCCATCATGTTTGTGATCAGTGTTGCAGTCATGATTACCAAGGCGATGCTGGTCATTCGCACAGACAAGGGTAACAAGCAATTCCTCTCTCATTTTCACGGTGCCCAAGAGGATCTGCTCGAATTGGAACAAAAGGCAAGCAATGCCGACTCCACCTTGTTTCGCTTATATATTGCCGGATTGCGTGAAATTCGCAAGCGCTATACAGACAACGACAAACTGGAATTGAGCGGCGCCGCCATGGATGCCATCAAGGCAGCGATCGATGCCGACCTGATCCGTGAAACACAGAAAATGAATTCACAAATGGTGCTGCTCACCATCGCAATTTCGGGTGGCCCTTTCCTTGGGTTGTTGGGAACCGTCGTGGGCGTAATGATTACCTTTGCCGCGATTGCCGCTGCGGGGGATGTGAACGTCAACGCGATTGCGCCGGGTATTGCCGCAGCGTTGCTGGCGACTGTGGCCGGCTTGGGCGTGGCGATTCCGGCGCTGTTCGGCTACAACTATCTGGCCAGCAGAATCAAAAACATCACCGTGGATATGCAGATTTTTGTTGACGAGTTTGTGACTCGGGTAGCCGAACTGTATGGCCGCTGAGCAAGATTTGTCAAATGTCAGCTGACGTCAAAGAAGAAAACCAGCCCTACGACGAGATTAACATCACGCCGATGCTGGACTTGGCCTATGTGTTGCTGGTGATATTTATCATCATGACCACGGCTTCGGTGCAGGGAGTTAAGGTTAAGTTGCCGCAATCCCAAGCTATTGCCAGCTTGGCCAAACCGCAGATTCGCGCGATTACGATAACCAGCGAAGGGTCGGTTTATCTGGATGCCTATCCTGTAGACATGGCTATGCTGGAGCAACGACTGAGCCAATTCAAAAGTGGTAACCCTTCTTTACCGGTGGTGCTCAAGGGTGACGCTGCAACGCAGTATGGAAAAATTGCCGAGGTGCTGGATATTTGCAAAAAGCTGGGGATTTCTGAAATTGGCCTGGTGACCAAGAAGAGTGCAGATTAAATCTATGGGAACCACTAAAAATCCAATTTCGGTCGCAATACTGCGCTGCTTGCAAAAAATTACTTCTGGCATATTAGATATATGCGGCGGCGCAATTTTTTGCGCGCGCCTTGTCTTGCTTGGCAAGTTGAACTTTTAGAGGCTCCCAAATGCAAGTTCAAAACGAAGCGAAACCTTATGACACCATCAACATCACGCCCATGTTGGACTTGGCCTATGTGCTGCTTGTTATCTTTATTCTGATGACCACTGCTTCGGTGCAGGGGCTTACCATCAATATGCCCAAGCCTTCCAACAAGCCGAGCACCGAAAAGCACGAAGTGAAGATCGTACAGATACGACAGGATGGAAGTACGCTGGTGAATGGCGTTGGGGTCAGTCTTGCAGAATTGGAAAATCAGCTTAACTCGGCCAAGGCGCGTGACCCTAAGTTTTCGGTGATGATTAAGGGCGATGACAAAGCGCCTTATTCCGGTGTGATCGCCGTGGTGGATCTGGTTACCCGCTTGCATCTTGAAAATGTTGGTTTGGTGACTGCGAGAATTGGTACTTGATGGCTAGCCGTGCACCTATAGAGACTGAGGAGAACCAAGCCTCAGGAAAAAGAGCCAGGAAAGAGCGCACTTTCATTATTCTGGGTATTTTACTGCTGGTAATCGGCATTGGATTTGTGGTGCAAAATTTGATGAATGGAAAAACGAACACCAAAAAAATGGTGGCCACCATCAAACTTTTGCCAGATACGCCTCCACCGCCTCCACCTCCGCCGCCAAAGGAACCACCGAAAGAGCAGCCTAAGGAGATGAAGGTTGTTCAGCCCATGCCTCAGGAGGCACCTCCACAGCCTTCCGAGGAGTTGAAGATGGAAGGCGCAGCCGGAGATGGGCCCAGTCCTTTTGGGGCAGGCAAGGTAACTAATGAGGGCGCTACCATCGGTGGCAATAGTCGCTTCAAAGTTTATCTGGGTGGATTGCAGAAAACTATTCGTGATGAGCTTAGCCGCAACGATAAATTACGCAAAGGTGAGTACAAGGCGGTTGTGGCTATTTGGTTGGGCCACAGCGGCAACGTAGAAAAAATTGAATTGATTGGATCAAGTGGTGAGCCTGATGTGGATGTTGCTTTGAAGAAAATTCTGAGCACCATCAGGCAATTCGATGAGCCGCCAGCGGATATGCCGCAACCGGTAAAGTTGCGCATCAGCTCTCGCTAGCTGGAGTGGCATGTAAGACATTATTTGAATAAGTTGCACGAAAATTTGATGCATGTGAGTAATTAACAGGAACGATAAGTTATGAAAAAAAGAGGCATGAGTGCATTATTCTTGATTTGTGGCATCAGTTCTGGCCAGGTTTTTGCACAAGAAGCTGATCAGCCCAGCGTATTGCATCAATCCATCATTAATTTGATTCAGAAGATGTCTCAATCCGGGATGTTATCGAAGGAAGAAGCGGATCAATTGCTACGTGAGGCAGAAAAAGCTGCGCCTGCGAAAGCATCTGGCACCATCGATAATTCTGTCAAGGAAGCGGCAGCCAAGGAAGCGGCAGCCAAAGAAGCGGCAGCCAAAGAAGCGGCAGC
>Ga0007854_10002860_pt1 | contig 10630 bp, 13 predicted proteins | sample CryBogCBH12Aug08_FD_60382 | JGI IMG/M metagenome (GOLD analysis project Ga0007854, IMG submission 60382) | Freshwater microbial communities from Crystal Bog, Wisconsin, USA - CBH12Aug08 | ecosystem: Environmental > Aquatic > Freshwater > Lake | place: Crystal Bog, Wisconsin, USA | collected... | reverse complement strand
CGTAGTATTCATGTAGTATTAGAATAATATTCAGTAGCATTGGATCCAGTAGTATTACCATAGTGTAGTATTATGTAGTATTGACGAAGTAATATGTAGTATTTTGTAGTATTTCAAGATGTAGTAATATGTAGTATTGTGTAGTATTCAAATGTAGCATTTATGCAGTATTCAGATGGTATTGGGTAGCATTGGATCAAGTAGTATTACCTATTTGTAGTATTACATAGTATTAAATTTTATTTTGTAGTATTGAACAGTATTTCAAAGTATTTATTACATGGGAATTGGATGGTATTGACTCTATTGAGTATGATTTGGATCAAGTAGTAATACCACAGTAATACGTAGAATTCGAATATGTAGTATTTTGTAGTATTAATTAGTATTGCATAGTATTCATTGCAATCTTGAGGTAGTATTGAGATTATAATGAGATAGTATTGAGATAGTATTGATGTAGTATTGATGTAGTGATGATAGCAATGACAGTTTATTGAGGCTGTGACTTCATTCACATGTCCCGCGACCAGCCCATGGCCCAGGAGTTAACAAAGTACATGGGGCAGCCATCAGCAGCCCCAGGTGCCGAGTCAGCCCTGGCAAGGTTGTGGTTATAGCGATGACCTCCGTTGCGGAGTGCTGTGCGGTACTTGAAGGGAATTGTGCCTGTGTCTCCAGCTCGCACAACGGGCAACCTTCCCAAAACCGATGATACAGGCACAACATATACCACCTCCTTCCCTGGGAGCAACTCATAAATCAGCCTGGAACCACACTGGGTAATCCATGACTCTGCCCACGCGTGGATAGGGTAGGTTACTTCAAATTATTTGTAAATACTATAGATTACTAAATACCTGAAACCTCCAGTTTGATTTCATAGCAAAAGGAGATGAAAGCACAGTCCATATCGACAGGATCGTCCTTGCCATCCACCTTGACAGTAATGCGAAACAACAGTTTCAAACGGCCATACCAGACATTATTGGGACTGAGTACAAACGATTGAACCCCAGGGGGGCGCACGAATACGAAGTCTTCCCTGTTGAAGCCAAAATACCTCATTTTGGCCCAAGGATAGCACTGAAGACGCTGCACCCCGGGATGGACCAAGTGGCCAATTTCTAACGTTCCAAACATTCGAATATGCCCCTCACCTAGCATTGCAGGGCGCATCTGTGACAGCACAGCACACACTCCTCAAAATTACATCAAACATTTGTACAAACACTGCATGCTTCGAAATACTACATTTTGAATGCCAATGCTACACAGTACACCTGCAGCCGTCGCAGCAGAGCAGCTATCTGCATAGGAGAGAGCATGGCATGAACATCGACTCTGCTCCGGTCAGAAGGCAGCTTGGGCAGACCCAAGCTTTTCAGGTCGTCACCACAGAATTCGTGCAGGAAGTTTGCAATTTTTTTGGGAAGGTAACTTATCTCAGGGTGCTTGCCAAATCGCACCTCGCTGGCGCCGATCAGATCCTGCCACCTCAAAGCCCCCCATCCTATATTGGTCTTACCACCTCCTCTAAGTGTATGGATCAGGTCCATCCTCTTGCGTGCACGCGCATAGATATTGCAGCGAATGCCCATGCACCGCCCGTCCCCGTCTTCGTCCAATGCTCCTGAAACAGACCACCACCTATCTGCCCTTAAGGGGTATGTCACAGCATGTGCTGCAGATTCATGCTGCCAGTCGTCGTCCGTAAACTCTGGGTCGTCATCGTCGATACGCGCTGCACACATGGTGGAGTGACTTGTATCAGGAGTTTTACACTCTTGTACTACAAATTACTACTGAATGCTACCTTGAATGGCAGTTCCCAGGAGTCGTGCAGTCTCCTTTCGCCTGGCGTGGGTCATAAATGTACCACCCTCCCCTTCATGATGGTTTGTATTTGTTCCTGGTCCTTTGACGTTGATCTTATGGGCCTCTTCTGCTGCCTCGCCACTGCAGTTTATAAGGCTACCCCAACTCATGATCTCTGATGCACAGTGCAGCATTGAGTGTATCTTCTCGCAGCACAGATACAAGAGACCCACCCTCTTTCTGAATGGGAATAACGACGCGCACATTGACACAAACCGACTTGCCAGCGCATGTAGGCGAGTGAGTTCACGAGTGGTCAGCCCTGTAGAAGTCCTGTTCAAGTACAATACTTCGTTTTATGTTGAAATACTTCACAATTCAGGGAGAAAATTACAATTGGACCTGTAAAGCCGATACCATTCGAGGAAAACCAAGACGAAAGCGATGAGTTTATTCGACGGTCCTACATGAAAAGTGTTCATGCGCTCATTGTATGCAGTGATTTCACTGTACAACAAATCAAAGAGGAGAAACGGTAGCAGGAGCAATAGGTGCCGCATATCTGTCCCAGTGATTCGGCCCGATGGTTTTCCATTGATTTTATGAGTGTCAGCGTCAAGACGCTGTGTCCTGGACTTTTTGGAATTGCTGCTTCTGAGCTGCTGAAATATGCTCCTAGCAGCGCCACACAGCGGAAGTACTGTTTCATGCAAGCCACTGAATCGCCTTCCATATGCATCAGTTTTGGTTGCGTAAATGAGGTCCAATCGAGCTTTGAGAGCAGTCGCAGCAGCTCCTACAATATTCAATACACTCTCAATATCTGGTAAAACACAATCATTAAGCATAATCTGAAACACAGTCTTTTCAGTGCTTTCCGTTCAAAAAACCTTTTCAGTTATGTAAAATACTACACATTTCAACATTTTATTACCACATATTACGTTAGCATACCGAGAAAAAGGCGGAGGATGGCTCGCAAGATGTGGATGAAAACCCCATGATCTATCTGGTGCAACGAATCTCGCATATACATCTGAGACAGGCAGAATGTGGATGCTAGCCAGAACGCATTAAAGACCAAATGACATCCCGCTGCTGCTCGACTTTTTTCGTAGCTGGATGCAGCTGGTCCTGCTTTGCTGCTGGTTCCATCTGCACTGAACTCAACTACCGGGCGTTTTTCAGGATTGCGCCTCCCAGAACTACCTGCAGCAGCTTCCAAAACCTTGGCCTTTAGTTCAGAACTCTTTTTGGCAGGAAACATCCTGGAGGTGTCCAGCCAATGCTTCGGAGGACAAGTGCACCTGTGACAGCCAGCTGCAAATAATTCACATTATTACAAAATACTATTCTTAGCACATTACAAAACGTGGCATAACTTACAGCATCCTGCAAATTTGTCCAGCTGTTGGTGATCCACGACAACTGCTGCTAGGTGCAACTTTGATTTACGCAGCACAGACCCTCCCCAATACCAGTGGAATGCAGACTGTGTTCTGGCATCCCAGTCAGCCAAAACGTGGGCCAGAGCCTGGTGCTCCAACCTGATACGGCGTGCCGGATGACTATGGTAGCCCTTATGATCTGGGCGTTTAGGTGCCAGTCTACTGTCATAGATTGGAAGCCACGCAAATGGTATCCAAGCTGATGGCTTTGATCGCTCAGATTCCACCAGATTGAGAAGGGAAACTGCAAAAAATAATCAAATCAGCTTATTTAAAACAACAAAATAACGGTGAACTATACTTACAATACATAGGATGTCGCGGGTTGTTTCCAACATGAGCTGCATCACTGGCAATAATAATCAACACTGGAGATGACGTCGGATCTAACAGTTGAAAAGACTGAAAAATTAGACCAGAATTGGCCTTTTGAAACACACGATATCCCCCAGCATTTATTTTCATTTCAAACGCATGGTAAAGTTTTTCAGCATAGAGTGGATTCTCAATATAGCGCTTCACAGCTTCAATCAAATCAATCCAATAGAACTTCATATTGTTTGAACCATCCAAATCTGCAATTGAAGCAGTGTTACCTTGAACCAAATACTACTTGTTACCATATGTAGTAAAATAGTGTATTGTGCAGTATTGAACCAAATACTACGGATTACTGCATGTGGTAATATGCTGTATTGTGCAGTATTGAACTGAATACTACGGATTACTACATGTAGTAATACGTTCTATTGTGCAGTATTGAACCAAATACTACGTATTACTACATGTAGTAATATGTAGTATTGTACAGTATTGGAACGAATACTACATATTTATAACTCAATGTTTCTTAATTTTGCCTCCATTATGTAACAATCCCACATAATGCACCTTCTCTAAGGTCGACACTGAACAATTGGTAGTCTGGCATCATTGCTTTGCAAGCTGTTTTGTCCATCGACTTCATAGTCTTTTGCTGTATGCTATCAGGACGAAATTGAACCTGCATACATGCAGTCAACTATAAATGACAAATTGACAATGGATATGAAATGAGTTTTGGGTTCATGTAAAAAACTAACGTACATTTGAAACCATTTCCAATAATTCACTGCTTGCTTTTTCAGTTAAATTGTACTTGGTACAAAACGAGTAAACTTCAAATTGAGATCGCGATATTCCAACAGCTTTGCGCTTTAATCCTGCCCTGAACTGATCTGATTCAATACCTTCTGACTGTTCCCCCTCAGGTATTACGTAAAATGATCCAATGTTCTTGATAAAATCTTCACTTGACTCAGGTGGTTGGCTAGATACTGTGGCCAGGAAATCAGCAGGATTAAACCTTGGAACAGCTGCAGAAGCCTTCCTTCTCCCAGTGTCAGGTAGTGGAGATGACGCAGGTGTCGGTGGATCAGACGAAGGCTGACTAGTAATTGGATCCTCCTGGTTGCTGTCAGGATCCTCCTGGTTGCTGTCAGGAGTGTTGGCCCTTGCCCCTGAAAAGGACAGAAATATTTTTACACGTAGTATTTGACAGTATTAGGAAGCATTTGTAGTAATAGGTAAAATTTTCAACACGAAGTATTGATGTAGTATTACGTAGTAATGGTAGTAATACGTAGTATTATTGTAAATATTACGTTTTACACCTCTTTACTGCTCAATACAGACCCTACCAAAAAAAGTAAAGGGGTGCCCAGGACCCCCTTTACTTTTTTCTGCAGGGATTAGTAATGAGAAGTAATGTGTGGTAATTTGCAGCAATTCAAGGCTTTTAAGGGAGGGTCTGTAATAGGTAGTATTGATTCGTATTGATTAGTATTATGCAACCTCTCGAGATTTTAAGAGAAGTAGCTTGCAAAAATCTCATCTGTTTGTGAAATCTTGTTAAAGTACTCTACTCAGAAACCTCTTACTTGTTTTTTAAGCATTTTTTTGAGTTTAAACTGTAAAGCACAGCACTGTAAAGCCTGTGGAGGTCAAGCTCGGGAGTATGCACTATGTAGTAATATGAAGTATTGCAAGCGTTCAGGGACAGGGGGGCACCTGGTTGAAAAAGAAGGTTCGTTCGCACGAGACCCATTGGCAGGTGAGTGCTGGGTATATTTCTCAGCTCCGCGCTGCTGAATGGGTCTCCACAAGGCGTACCTCGATGAATCGGGGCCCCTCTATGCTGACCCAGCGCGAACAGTGTGCTCCAAGTGTTCTTACAGCCCAGGCATGTGTATCCAGCATGTTCAGTCAGTCTTTCATTATCTCCGAATGAAAGACTCCGGGCCATGCCCCCCAGATAACTTGAATGCCAGGCCCACTGGTTACGTGACCACAAGTTCCCAGCGTGGCAGGCTCCCTAGTTGTTAAAATTTGTGACGTGTGCAAGCAATAAATAGGTTGGGGCCGTCCGAGTCCACTTTAAAATATTTTCTTGTACACTTTAGGTGTGTTTTATTATAACAAAGACCTACAAGTGTACAAGTCACCTAAAAGTTTGAAATACATTCGATTGCATCGATTTGCAGCGGCCAATGTCCCAAGCAGGCTCCTCTCGGCGCCAAGAGCTGGCTCTCAGAAAGTAAGAAGGATGATTATTTTTGACCCAAGTTGTTTGTATTTGTAATTTGACTCCACCTTGTTCCTGAGCAGGACAAATTTGGAAACGTTTCAAAAGCTGCACAATTCTCTCATGTACGTTTGCTCTGATAAGGAACTGAAGCTGCCGCTGGAGCAACTGCCCAAAACTGTCTTTGATCAGAAGCTTTTGCGAAAGTACAATGATTATCAAGCAGAATACCACGGTCGTGTGCTCTTGCTTAAGACAGAACCACGTGCGCGGCCGGCGGAAGCGCATGGGGATCGTATCATGCCGCCAATCATGAAAAAGTGGATTGGCGCACTGAATAGCCACCAAAATACAACCAAAAATCACGATATCGATTCCTCGTGTGCATTCGACGATGCCCGCATCAGTAAGTACGAACAAGCGAACGAAACATTTGCAGCTGATGTCAAGAAAAATTGTCCTACCGGTGCTGCAAAAGTTGCTGCCTTGGTTGTAATGGACATTGCATACATCAAATCGTTGGAAGTGGACTGGGAATCGCAACCAACTGCGCTAGCCGGTTCGCCTCCTGCAGAATCTGATGATGAAGCAGGCGAAGTTGCTTTCCTTCATTGGGACTTTACTAATCCTGACAGCATTCCATGGAATACGCTCTCTGTTTGCGACGCCCATGGTAAATTTTACCCCCACGCTCTTGTAGCTGGAAAAATTGGTGCCTTTGTCATTGTCAACAGAGACAAGAACGATGTTCCTGTGCCAATATCTACTTACATGTCCAAGGTCAACAAAGCAAAGAAAGATCTTCAGCCGCTGGTCGCTGCTGCTGGCGACAGTTTTCCGGAGAATGTAGTAAAAGTAACCATGTCGCGCGACTTTTATGAAGAGGAAGAGAGGTACTTTCACGGCTTGTGCAAAGCCTTAGACGGGGATTCAGACGAAGACGACGAGAGCGGCGATTCTGTAAGCATCTCTCTTATCGCGAAATTCCCTCAGCAACCAAGTTGTAAGAGGGGCTGATATGTATTCGTTATTGCAGGATGATGAAACTCCAGCGCCTCCTGTTGCAGCCGACGACGCACAAGTGGCAGCCGCCGCTGAGAGAGCCGCGGGCCCGGCGCCAGCGCCTTCCCGAGCCGCTGCCCTGACGCCGGCGCATGCCGTCGACCCGGCGCCGGCGCCTGCCGTCGCTTCGGCCCCGGCGCGTGCAGTCGATTCGGCGCCGGCGCCTGCCGTCACCCCGGCCCGAGTCATCGCCCCGCCGCCGGCGCCGGCGCCTGCCGTCGATTCGGCGCAGGCTCCTGCCGTCACCTCTACCCGAGTCATCGCCCCGACGCCGGCGCAGGCGCCGGCGCCGGCGCCGTCGCCTGCGACAACCGCGCTGTCCAAGGGCCGTATCAAACAAAAAGCTACGGTACGAGTAGACCCTAGAGTCGACGACGCTTCTAAAAAACGCTCTCGGGAGCAAACAGAGCGGTACTCTCCTCCCCCACAGGCTCCGACTCGGAAAAGACCACGTGCAACTGACGCCACAGAAAAGGTGGTCCGCAAGCGGGATACGGCGTGCGCTGCCACAGGGAGTGAAGGGGCCTCCACCGAGACAGATGCCAGCACTCCCTCTGCATACGCTATTCCTATCAGTGAACAAAGCAAGCGCGTGCTGTTGGGACAGGTGAGTCTCAACAAGCAATTCAGCAAGAGTTACGCGGCCCGAGCTCCAATGAAGAAACCACCGGTCCCAAATTGGACGCTTGGACAAGCATTTTACACGGTGCTCCCTCCATCCCACCCCCCTATTACCCCTTTCACATACACATTTTCGCTCTGCGGCTGACACCTCCCACCCCCCACCCCCCTCCCCTCTTCCCCCCCTTCCGCACACGTACATTCTATCTCCGCGGACGCTCTGGACATCGCCTTCGTCGGCAACTGTGGACATCACCTTCGCGACGTCGTTATCTTCTCCTGCACTGGCAGGTGCCAAACACCCAGTGGCACGCTGCGCTCACTGCACGTCTGGTCATCGACCTTGGGGAGGCAGAGGCAGAGATGATGCATCTGAGGGATGCGCTGAGACGCTCAGAGGCAGAGCTGGAAATGGAAAGGGAGATGCGCAGGCGTACCGAGGAGGATAACGAAGTAGAACGGCAGCTGCGGTACGAAGTCGAAGGAGACATCGAAAATCAAATGGCCCGCGCAGCTGAAAGCGAGTACCGTGCTGAAAATCTCAAGGCCTCAAACGAGAATCTTAGGTTCTGGAACGATTGGATGAAAATTAAGTATGAGGCAATGGAGCGCTCCGTGAGAAAGGAGCGCTTAGAAAAGCTGAAATGGAAAGGAATTGTGAGTGGTTTAACCAATGGTTCGGAGGATCGTGCCTTAGATTTGTTATCAAACAGTGAGCTTCTCCATCGAATCTCGGACACGCGCCGTGGCCGGATAAGACGCTATATTCACGAGGCCCACCGTGAAATGACGCTTGACCGCCAGAGGCGGTCTCGTGAGGGCACTCCACTGCGCTGAAATGTCCTGAAATAAATTCTGTTCACCATACAAATTCCACTCGCATGCTCATTTGCGTAGAAATCGTACTTCTGTGTAGTATTGAACCGAATACTACGGATTACTTCATGTAGTAAAACGGTGTATTGTGCAGTATTGAACAGAATACTACGTATTACTACATGTAGTAATACGTTGTATTGTGAAGTATTGAACTAAATACTAAATAATACTGTAGTAACATGTAGTAATATTCGACCATATGAAGAAATATTCTGTAATATAAGGCATGAAGGTTTAGGTTTGATTCTATACAACCTATTATTTCAGGTGTGCTTGGCATTGTATGGTCCAGACATTCCCATGGCGAGAAACCCACTGGACAAAATTAGACGTAAAGAAATTTTTGACATCGTTGTACCATACACAATGTCGCGCGAAGACGTGGAAATTTTTGAGGCTACGCCAGAAAGGCTGCAGGATCTTTGGTTGGAGTCATTTACAGCCTCGCTGAAGGGAATTCTCTACACGTCACTTCAAAAATTGACCAAAGATGAATTCAGCAAGTGTTTTCCGTCCCATGGCGCTTCTCCAGCTCAAATTCATGGAGCTGCCGTTGGTATCCTATCGGGTCAGTCAATTTTAGACAGGTGCAAATTAAAATTGATTCCCTTGTGCAGTGTTAGATTGCTGATATCTGGCTTTGCGCAGATGGAAAAAGCCCAATGGGGAGCACCAATACCAACGTTTGATTCCTGCACTCTCCTCACGCCGAGAGGATTCGATTGATGAAGAATCAGAGCATGAAGACGCTGGTGCTAGACGCAAGAAGCCTAGGTCAAAGGCAGAGACAGACAAGGGAGCACTGTATCACAGATACGAAAAGGAGGTGCATCAGTGGTTGACACACCTTCGACGTGTGCATCCTAACCTTCCAACTGTAGAAATGGATTTAGTGGTACAAGGCAGGAGGCAAAAAGTGCAGGTCAAGGCATGTGATCCCTTTGCTCCTCCAGGAGTTCCACTCTATTACTTTCACAGCAAAACCCCGTTTTACAACGACAACTTTTTCATTTGGTGGGACAACTGTTTTGCTGAAGCCTTTCGATATGTATGCCCTTGGATACAAGTGACGTCCAAGCGAGCTTTAGAGTCAGTGATGAACATGAAAATCAAAAGGTACGTAATATGAAGTATTGCGTGGTATTCATTATTCGTGCTGACACTTGCCTGGCGCAGGCCTGATGGGAACGATTTGTTCTTAGTGACGCCAAAATTTCTGCACATCTTCGACTTTTCAATGAGCATGCTTCCGTTCGCTATCAAAACTGACATGGTGACTGCTCAGAAAACAGCTGACTGCGCTTTGAAGGAGCACGCGGATTTCATGGCAAGTTTACTTCAGGAGCACGAAATTCCCAAGGCGCGCACCCAACTCATAGATCTTTGGGAAAAGTGGATTGATGCACGCTACGGTGGTGGACAACAAGCTGCGCCAACGTCTGGTCCTTCAATTGAGATATCAGGAGCAAGGGTCATCACCCCTCCGTCATCGCCAGACGAGGCTGGAGAGGAGGGTGGTGTTTCCGGGAGCGGAGCAGGCAATTAGTCAAGATGGTGGTGATCTTGGCATTCAAACTGCTTGGTCAACGAAAAGCTCGCCAACGTGGCTGGCCATTGGTCTGCGGACCGAAGTGACAGACAGGGCGACGTTGACCACGGACCCGGGTTCGGCACTGCCCCTGCGGGAGCGTGGCAGCCTGGCGATTTGAAATAAATTACTTTACCCAAATACAATGTGAACTGGGTCTTTGCCTTTGCTTTGCATTGTTATCAAATCAGTTTTGCCAATTCTGGCAGCAAATTCTAGTGGCAAAATTCAGGTCAATGCTTCTCATTACATCCTATTACTACATAATTCCATTTCAATACTTCAAAATATTTCATCAATACTACAAAATATCTCATCATTACCACGTTTTACTACCAAAATACTACAAAATAAGTCTCAATACTTCATCAATACTACACAATACTACGCAATTACTTCAAAATACTACGTCAATACTACGTAATACACCATGAATTGCTACATAAACGTATCGAATACCACGTAATTCATCACCAATACTGCTTTTTACTGCTTGCAATACTTCTTTTTACTACATCAATACTACGCTATTACTACATAATACTACCGTAGTATTGGGATCAATACTACATAATACTACCGTAGTATTGGGATCAATACTACGTATTACTCAGGGTCTGTATTTCGTAGTATTGATCCCAATACTACGAA
>Ga0007854_10002857_pt1 | contig 10630 bp, 7 predicted proteins | sample CryBogCBH12Aug08_FD_60382 | JGI IMG/M metagenome (GOLD analysis project Ga0007854, IMG submission 60382) | Freshwater microbial communities from Crystal Bog, Wisconsin, USA - CBH12Aug08 | ecosystem: Environmental > Aquatic > Freshwater > Lake | place: Crystal Bog, Wisconsin, USA | collected... | reverse complement strand
ATCAGCCTTTCCGATTACAAGGTACGCATCGTCGACGGCGGCAGGGGAACTGCTGCCCGCACGAGGGTGCATATTCTTTCGAGTGAAGGATCCGAATCCTGGGGAACGGTTGGCGTCTCCGACAACATCATCGAGGCGAGTTGGATGGCGTTGGTCGACTCTCTCGAGTTCCGCGCATCGAAACGCTCGGATTAGGGCGCTTGGCGGCGGTGCTACTCGGTCAGTGTAGGGCTACTACGCTTTCCCTCGCGCGTCTGGCCAAGCATCCCTAATCCAAGTGTTTCTAGTTCGATGATTTGCGCATCTAGCTCTTCATCAAAATTATCAGGCCTTTTAGGCAAACTGAGTCAGTTGTTTTTCGCTCTACTGACTCTTTTGGGAATTTGATGAATCGGAAGAGGAGCTATGGTATTTGTGCTTTTTCGTCGAGTGATGGGTTGATCCTGAGGAGGTATCCGAATGACGGGAGTGAGTCGACTTGGACTTGGAGGGAATCTTTTTCTTCTGGGAATGAAAAAAGAAGCGATGGAAAGACCAGGGGTGTTCGGCAGTCGGTAGGAGGAAGTGGGCCGCAGGGGTAGGGACATTGCGGCCGCCGCCGTGGAGTTTGCGATGTTCCATGATGAAATCCGTGGGAACCCAGTAACTGAGAAGGTCGCGGGTGCCGCTGGCATGATTCACCCCGATTGTGAGATCCTTGTGTATCTCGAAGTGAAGATGGGGCGGGTACATTCCGTGATTGTTGCCGATGGTGCCTATCTGTTGCCCCCGTGTTACCTGCTGTCCCTCCCTCACCATAATCCTGTCGAGATGTCCGTAGAGTGAGTCGGCAAAGTGGATTTTCCGATCGTCTATCCAGGCATGACGGATCACCACCACGTTTCCCCAGTCAGCACGGATATCGCGAGCCAGAACCACAAGACCATTCCCTATAGAATGGACGGGATGGCCGAAGGATTGCCCCTTCCCTCCGGAGATGACCCAGTCCTCTCCGAGATGGCCATGGGCACGGAATCCCCGTGACTTGCAAAAGCCACTTCCGTTCGGAGGTGCCACCGGAAGATCGAATCCATCGGCTGTGACCGCCGATGTCTCAGGCAGGATCTCTATCGATGGAAAAGAGTGGAATAATCTCGCGAAAAATCCCAGGGGAGATATCGCGGAATCATCAGCCCGTCCTTGCGTCTGCAAGGCTGCAAAAAGCAGTGCGCTAAGAAGAAAGGTGAGGAATGGTGTGCGGATTAACACGAAATGGTGATTCTAGAAAGGATGCGGGGATCGCGCAACCCCGAGGTGTGACTCTTCTCCCGGGATCAATGGTAATCTGATTGCATGGAGGGGTTGTGCGTGATGGAATTATTCAATTTTTCGCCATAACTCATGCCTGCACTATCCCAATTATCTCACGCGATCCTAGCCCTTGAAGACGGACGAATCTTTCCCGGGTTCTCTATCGGTGCCCCGGGAAATTCCATTGGTGAGATTTGCTTCAACACGTCCATGAGCGGATATCAGGAGGTGCTGACTGATCCATCCTACCGAGGCCAGATCGTTACCATGACTTATCCACTGATCGGCAACTATGGTACGGGTGTCGAGGATGGCGAGAGTGATGTTCCGCAGGTGAACGGATTTGTGATCGAGGAGCTTTCGCGTGTTGACAGCAGTTGGCGCTCCTCGGAGGATCTCCAAGTCTATCTTCGTCGGCACGGAATCCCCGCGATTTGTGGGATCGACACGCGCTCCCTGACCCGTCATCTCCGGACCCAGGGGGCCATGCGGGCCTGCCTCAGCACGGATGGATCAGACGAGACGACTGCTGTGGCCCGCGCCAAAGGTGCGCTAGGTCTCGAAGAACTCGATCTGGTCGGCGAGGTCTCGACGAAGGAAACCTACGAATGGGATCCCGAATGCAAGGAAAGCATCCAGTTCGGGATGATCAGGCAGTCAGTCGTTGGCAAAGAACCGCTGGTCGTTCTCTATGACTTCGGGGTGAAGCGCAATATCCTACGCCTTCTCCGTTCCCATGGTGTGCGGGTGATGGTTGTTCCTTCCACGACATCTGCGGAGGAGGCTCTGGCACTCAAGCCCGACGGCATCTTTCTCTCCAATGGTCCCGGAGATCCTGCGGTGCTGACCCAAGCCCACGAGACAGCCCGGCGTCTGTCCGAGGTGAAGCCGGTTTTCGGTATCTGTTTGGGGCACCAGATTCTCTCACTCGCGTTCGGTGCCTCCACATTTAAGCTGAAGTTCGGCCATCGTGGCGCAAATCAGCCGGTTCAGGATCTAAGAACCGGGCGCGTCCTCATCACATCGCAGAATCACGGCTATGCCGTCCAAGAGGAGGGGCTTCCTTCCGATCTGGAGATCACCCATCGACATCTCAATGACGGAACGGTAGCCGGTATCCGGCATCGCACGAAAAACGTACGGGCTGTCCAGTTCCATCCCGAGGCATCGCCCGGCCCGCATGATTCAGCACCATTCTTTGAGGAGTTTGTGCAGGCAATCAGGGGGTGATTCAGCAGGTGATAGGCTGAACGCTCTGCCTCGAGCTCTTCTAAAATCCTTCAGTCCTTATTCTAATAATCCGCCGCCACTCTTGCGGCCTCAGTCGCCGAGTTCGACATTCCAGTAGGCAAGGTCGATAAAGTGATTCCAGCTGTCATCGACCCCGCCGGCGAACGTGATGTTGACGAAGGGCCGCCACTTCGGCCGTTTGGGTTTCTTAAGAAGTTGCATCCGCGCCTCATGAGGTAGCCGATTCCCCTTGCGGGTGTTGCAGGTTATGCAGGAACAAACGACATTCTCCCATGTTGTCTGCCCTCCGCGATCGCGCGGCAGCACATGATCGATATTCAGATTATTGCGCTCGAAGAGATTGCCGCAGTATTGGCACGTGTTTTTATCGCGCTCAAAGACGTTGAGGCGGGTGAATTTCACTTCCTTCTTTGGTAATCGATCGAAGAGGCAGAGGACAATGATGCGGGGAATGCGGATCTTAAGTGAGATCGTCTGCAGCATCCGGGGCTCCGGATTGGAGAGGGAAAAATGCCTCCAACTCAGAAAATCATGAGTAAAAAAATTCTTTTCCCCATCCGTGGCGACAACCTGGGCGTGACCTTGGTAGAGCAGGGTGAGCGCCCTGCGAGCGGAGCAGGTGTTGATTGCCTGCCACAACCTGTTGAGTACGAGCACCGGTTGGTCGAGTAGGGTATCCATGATCTTGTGGTCGTGACAGTTAATACCATGAGATCCCGGGCATCCTGATGTCAATGGGGCAGATGCGACATTTTCGACACATGCCTTTGGAGGAAATTGTTTCGATGACGCTCAACAGCAAAGGGAGGTTTGCTCTTCTTCAGTAAAACAGGTACGATGATCGACCCTATCGCATGATCATGAACCGATTCTTTTTTTGTCTTCTTCTCTTCTTGGGTTGTGTGCGGGGACTCTTGGCAGAGGACTCCTCCGAACAGTTTCTCAATGCCTATCAGTCCTATCAGCAGGGAGAGAAGTTGGAGCGCGACGGAAGTTCTCCCGAGGCGCTGAAGAAGTACAAGTTTGCCCAGAGTCTTCTGCTCGAGATTGAGAAGAATGATCCCTCCTGGCAGAAGGCCGTCGTGGAGTATCGTCTCAAGAAGACGCGGGATGGGATTGAACGCCTTCAGGGAGCTGGAAATTCCAATGATGGAATCATGACACAGTCCCCGATTGCTCCATCCGACGGGGGGGCGTCGACCGCATCGCCTTCCACGCAAGCAGCTCCAAGCATCTCGATCGTTCCTCCGGGAGCCAAATCCTCCAGTGGAGTCGGACTCTCCTCCGCAAGAGATTCATCATCCGAAGTGCGTCGTCTCAAGCGCATGCTCGAAACACTCCGAGGAGAACTCAAGGAGGCCAAGGATGCTATATCCTCAGAAAAAAACCGAACCAAGGATCTTGAGAATATCAAGTGGGTTGAGGAACGCTCCAACCTGGAGAAGCAACTGCAGACCACAAAGGATAAAGTTTCCTCTCTCACCGAGAAGCTTCAGAAACGTGATTCCTGGGAAAATGACCTGAAATCGCTTCAAAAGAAATTGGATGACACCGTCGCGGACAAGGTTGCCATTGAAGAGGAGTATCAGAGCCGGAATAGAAAAAGAGATGATGCCAATGCTGTGCTGATGAAGCAGCTTGAGGAGGCTCGCAAGTCCGTATCACGCAGTTCCGCCGCGGAGCTGAAATCACAGCAACTCAGTGCAGACTTGGAAAAAGCGAAGTTGGAAGTGGCGGGTATGAAGGAGCAGTTCGACCATGCCACCCGGACCGCCAAGGACTACCAGGCTAAGAATGAGGATCTGAGGAAGCAGATGGATTCCACCAATCAGAAGCTGACAGCAGCACAGAAGATGGCAGGTGAGCTAGCTCCCTTGCGGGCTAAATTTCAGCAACTCCAGGATCATTCAGACAAAGCCGATGCTGATGCAAAGGCCTCTAACGACAAGTTGGCGCTCCTGAAGAAAGAATCGATCAAGGTCGAGTCTGATTCCCAGAAGAGGGAATCCTCGTTGAGGGCTGACTTGCAGGCCCTTGAGGAAGAGAGGAACGCTCTTTCAGGAAAAGTTGCCAAATTATCGGATGCAGCCAGCGATGCAGGTAAACTAAAAGGGTTGGAGGCCGAGGCTGAAGCATTGAAAAAAACAGTCGCACAGCTTCAAGAAAACGTCGTGATCGCCGGTCGGGAAGTCGCCAAGGCTCATGCGGATGCCGATGCATCCACTAAAGCAGCCAAAGTCTCCAGCGATAAGCTCTCTGCCGTGATTGCTTCCGATGACGCCGATAGGGCGGCGCTTGAAGAGGAGCGCCAGCGACTCTCGGCCAAACTCGCGGAAGCCGTGACAAGGGATGCTGAACTTAAGAGGGAGGCTGATAAAGCGGGTCCGCTGGCCGCACAGATCGAGGAACTCAAAGGTCGCATTGCCACGAATGACGAGGCTTTGGCGGCAGCGAAAAACAAACTTTCCGAAACAGAAAAAAACGCCGCACAGGAAAAGAAGGAAGCGGCCTCATCGCATAAGGACCTTTCTGCCATAAAGGAAACGCTCGCAAAGATTGCGAATGTCGCCGCCGCCGATAGGGCGGCTCTTGAAGAGGAGCGCCAGAGGCTCTCGGCCAAACTTGCGGAAGCCGTGACAAGGGATGCTGAACTTAAGAGGGAGGCTGATAAAGAGGGTCCGCTGGCCGCACAGATCGAGGAACTCAAGGGTCGCCTTACCCAGAACAACAAATCCCTTGACGAGGCCAAATCGCAATACGATCAGGCATTGAAGGCCGCTAACGACCACCAGTCAGAAGTTCAGAGAAAGTTCGATGCCTCGGACTCGCTCAAGCAGATGCTTGAAAAACAGAATTCCTCGCTTCAGGAGCAACTCAAGGTGGCCATGGGGCAGATGGCTTCACTTGTTGACCATGGCACGGATCCTTCAGGATTACGCGACCAGATCAAGAAGTTGCAGCAGGAGATGGATTCAAGTGCTGCGGACTATGCCAAGTCGCAGCAACAGATCGCTGAATTCACGAAGTCCAGTCCCGTACAACAAAAGCTGATTCAGCAGAAGGAACAGGAGTTGTTCTCAGCTAAACAGGAGGCCGAGAAACTTCGGTCTGAACTGACGCAGGCCAACCAGAAAAACGCCGACCTCCAACACCATACGGATGAAGGTGATGATCGACTCAAGAAACTCCAGGATCAGTTGGCCGCCCTCACCAAGTCGATGCCGGAAAAGGATCAACAGTTTTCCAATGCCAAGGAGGAAGCCGGCAAACTCCAATCAGAACTTGCCGATGTGAAGTCGAAGCTTTCATTGCTGCAGAAAAAGAATGCCGCGGGTGACGACCAGTTCAAGGAGCTTAAGGAGCGGTTTGTGGAGAAAGAGGCACAGCTTGCCCGGTACAAGAAAAGGAAGGGCAAGTCGGGAGGCGATGGCAATCTTGTGGAGGAAAACGATCTCTTGCGCGGAATAATCCTCCGCCAGGTAAAGGATGAAGCAAGGCGCTCCCAGGCGCGGCGGCTTCTGGAGGATGAAATGAAGCGTCTGAATGTTCAGTCGCAGACTCTTACTGACCAGGTCACGGTGCTCTCTTCTCCCTCTGTGGAATTGACGCCGCAGGAGCGCTCTCTATTCAAGGACGGACAGCTTGTGGTGGCGGATGCGGGTGACGGGAAAATCCAAGCATCTATCTCCATTCCGATCAAGAGTGATTCCGAAGTAACTCCTGATTCCGTCAATAAATCCGGAAAACAGAACATGGAGGCCGCTGCGGGATCAGGGAATAACAATCCACCCGTAGTTCCTTCCTCGCCAACGCCGGAAGGAACTCCTGCATTAGCAAGTAACAATGCCTCTACCACGGAGATTCCTTGGGAAGGAAAGCTCAAGGAATGCCTAGCCAAGGCCAAGGATGAATTCGACAGGCAGGATTATCTCCAGTCAGAAAACACTTTCCGGGAAGCATTGAAGATTTCTCCGGATGATTATTTTGCGCTTTCCAATATCGGCGTCGTGGAGTTCCAGCTCGGCAAGATGACCGAGGCCGAGGAATACCTCAAGAGGGCCTCCTCCAAGGGCACGGATAGTTCCTTTGCCCTGACCACACTTGGCATCGTGCATTATCGTCAACAGAGGCTTGATGAGGCTCAAAAAGTCCTCAGGAAAGCGGTTTCGATCAATGCACAGGATTTTACGGCACACAATTACCTGGGAATCGTTCTTGCGGCTTCAGGTGACGGAAAGGCCGGGGAAGCGGAGATCATGAAAGCCATCGAGATCAATCCGCAGTATGCGGATGCTCATTTCAACCTCGCTGTCATCTATGCAACCGGCAAACCCCCCGCCAAGATGATGGCCAAGAAACATTATGCGAAGGCCATCGAACTGGGTGCCCCTCCCGATCCCTCACTGGAAAGGCTGGTTCAATAGTTCGGCAGGTCTTGTTCAGAGGGCTTCTTGGATGATTCGGTGAATCATTGGCAAATCGATGAAGCCGTGCAGTTTTTCCGATCCCGGCCCGGCACCTAGAGAAAGAACGTCTCCAGCCGTTCCCAGCGACGAGGGAAGCCTGAAGGCCGGGGGTTGGGTCAAGATTCCGATCGGTGAGGCGTTTGTCTTTGAAGAATTCGATAAGGTCGGGGATTTTTCCGAGGCGAAGCCGGGTCCCGTGGACCAGCAGATGGAGGGGTACCCTTCATTGTTCAGAGCCAGGACCGAAATTCCTTTGTCCCGAAGAAAGGGATAACCATTCAAGGTCATGCCGCCGATGTTCTCCCGGCCCGTGACGATCACAAGCGCCCTGTCTCCTGCGTAGCGTCGGGCTGTCGCCACAGCACGATCGAACGTCAGCATGCGTCCGAACATCGACTCCGCATCATTGGAGATGGCAGCAGCAGCGATCATCGGATCGTCGATGACTAGTAGATATCCGGTGCCGTTGGATTGCAGATTCCTGATGGCGATTCGCACGAGATCGGAAAGGGAAGGGGATTCCGGATTTCCTTCGCCAACGCCACTCTGTGAGAGTGACGTATTCTGGAGGATTCCCAGGGTCGGGACTTTCTTCCAGAAAGGTTGGTTTTCCAGGTCCGCAACCGATCGGCTGATGTGGTATGCTGATGCAGCGTTTTGACGGGGCTCAGGATCCTTCATTCCCTTGCGGGCAACATTTGTGCCCAAGGTCGGCAAGATATCCTCACCTCCGCTTCCAACGACAAAGTCAAATGGTTGATGCGTTGCAAATTGAAGCAGAAGGGTGTTGGTGTCCCCGGCATTGAGTGTCTTGGAGTAATAAGAGGCAGTTGTTGGGTCGGTGAGTTTCCCTGTGCTAAGAAGACCCGTGGCACGACCCAGGGCCGCAGCCTCCTCCAGGAGACTGGGAAGCGAGGTTCCCGAGGAATCCATGCAAAGGGCCCCCCTGTTGACTTTTTTCCCCGCCGCAATGGCCGTCGAGGCGGATGCGGCATCAGGAACGGAATAGTCGTTTGCCGCATTACGCGATATCGCCGTGTTTGGAAAATCCTCAAGATGGAGCCTTGCGTTCCCCCCACCGGAAAACAATCTGGCGGCCGCCAGATTGGAAGGAGAGATGTTGTCGGCAACAAACAGGATGATCGCAAAAGGCTTGCGTTTTGTCGTTGTCAGGAAGAGGGCCCCTCCTATGGAGAGGAAAAAAATCAGGCAAACCAGTGCGATCAGCCTGTTACGAAGTTTCATGCTCATGATGTGTCCCTATGAATGAACAAGAGTGGGAGCTCGTTGAGAAGGCTATTTGCCTTCCGGATCATCCATCATCTTTGAAAAGTTCTGGATTTCTCGTTGCGGTGCGATCGCCCCGGAGATTAAATGAAAGATTCTTGCCCTGTGGTGTAACGGTAACACAGTGCCCTTTGGAGGCATTATTCATGGTTCGAATCCATGCGGGGCAGCTCTGCTCATGGCGAGCGTGCATTTTTAACCGCACTTCAACGATGGGCAACAACGAGGCCATTCAGGAAGTAAAAAAGCCGGACCGAATGAACGGCCCGGCTTTTAAGTGAGATTGAATCATCCGGAACCCGGATAACCTCCCCCTGCTACAAGTTACTTGCTCTTGCCGACGGTGGCGGGAGCGGGTGCCTGCTTCTGGGCGCAAGCGCCGAGGGTGAGAGTAGCTGCCGCGAGAGCGACGACTGCTGCGATCTTGGTGATGGTCATGATAAATTTCGCCTCCTTTCTAAGCTGGTTGCTAAAAAAACATTTTAAGGGCTCAATCCCATACGACAAAGAAAAATCCCATGTTTTTTCCACCTCATCCCGCGGCCTCTGTCAGGGCTTGATCCGAACTTCCGTTCCGGTCTCGACACGGTCGTAGAGATCGATCATTTCTTGGTTGCTCAGACGAATGCAGCCGTGACTGGCAGGGGTTCCGATCAGGTCTTCCTGATTGGTGCCATGGATGTAGATATAGCGTTCCAGTGTATTCCTGTTCTCATCCTCCAGTCCTTCCAACCAGAGGATACGGCTTAGAACAAGATCCTGCTCTCCCCCGGGATAAGCAGTCTCCCCTGTCGCGATACGACCTTTGAAGATCATCCAGGGCCTAGCACCATCGCCGAACTTTTCGCAGATTCTGAAACGTCCTGTCGGCGTGCGGAAACTTCCCTCTTCGTTTCCAAGTCCGAAACGGGAACTGGATACCGGATAGACTGCTATCAATTGGGAATCAGTGCGAAGTTCTAGGGTCTGATGTTCGATATCAATGATGATTGATTGGCGCGGATCACTTTCCTTGGCTACTTGTGATGACATGGTTTTCCCCCTTTTTCTCGATGCTTGCAGAGTGAGCGCTCTGTAGGCAACTTTTACGTCTCATCATGAGCAAGCAAGCCCAAGTCACCACTACCCCCACTTCCAAGAGTATTGCCATTGTCGGGGCAACCGGCGCCGTTGGCATCGAAATGATGAAGGTTTTGGAGAGGCGGACCTTTCCCGTAGCCTCGCTGCGTCTCCTTGCCTCCCCTCGTTCCGCCGGAAAGAGTCTGGAATTTCGAGGCGCTCCAATCGTCGTGGAACCGCTCGCCGAAAATAGTTTCGAGGGAATTGAGATCGCTCTCTTCAGTGCCGGGGGAGGAATTTCTAGGGAATATGCTCCTCATGCCGTGAAGGCGGGCGCAATCGTCGTGGATAATTCCTCGGCCTTCCGAATGAATCCTGAAGTTCCCTTGATCGTTCCGGAGATCAACTCCGCTGATGCGGGCTCTCATTCAGGGATTTTGGCTAATCCAAACTGCACCACGGCTATCACTCTCATGGCGGTGCATCCGCTGCACAAGGTCTTCGGACTAAAGAGAATCATTGCCTCCAGCTATCAGGCTGTTTCCGGAACGGGAGCCCGAGCGATCGAGGAACTCCGCGACCAGGTTGAGGCGATTGCCTCCGGAAAGCCGGTTTCCAAGGAGGTCTATCCACATCAGATCGCCTTCAATGTCCTTCCCCACGTCGATTCCTTCCTGGAGGACGGATACACGCGAGAGGAGATGAAGATGCAGAACGAAGGGCGTAGGATCATGCATCTCCCTCATTTCACTGCATCGGTGACCTGTGTCCGGGTTCCTGTCTACCGTGCCCACTCCGTGGCGGTGACCGCTGAATTTGAAAAGCCGGTTTCGCTTGAGAAAGCTAGGGAGGTTCTCATGGGTGCGCCGGGCATTATTCTGCATGACGATCCTTCCAAGGCGATCTATCCGATGCCCATCGAATGCAGTGGGGAAGACGACTGCCGCGTGGGAAGACTACGTTTGGATTGCGCCCTGCCGAATGCCCTCACATTCTGGGTGAGTGGGGATCAATTGCTCAAAGGCGCGGCGCTGAACGCCGTTCAGATTGCCGAGTTGCTGCGTTAGCCCGAACCCATTCCAAGAACCCATCCCCATGCCGACCTACGAGTACGAATGCACCAAGTGCAAGAAGACATTCGATGCTTTCCAGTCGATGAAGGATGATCCCTACAAAACATGCCCGAAGGAGAAGTGCCGGATGAAGTCCTGGGGAAAGGGAAATGTAAAGAGGCTCATCGGGGCCGGGGCCGGCCTGATTTTCAAGGGATCGGGATT
>Ga0007854_10002855_pt1 | contig 10632 bp, 10 predicted proteins | sample CryBogCBH12Aug08_FD_60382 | JGI IMG/M metagenome (GOLD analysis project Ga0007854, IMG submission 60382) | Freshwater microbial communities from Crystal Bog, Wisconsin, USA - CBH12Aug08 | ecosystem: Environmental > Aquatic > Freshwater > Lake | place: Crystal Bog, Wisconsin, USA | collected... | reverse complement strand
TTTTTAACTTATCTTAAAAATGTTATATTATGTATTAAGTTTTATTAGACCAATTCGGAAATGCTACTCTCATATGGCTAGAAAAAGATGGAACAGTTTATGATACAGAAGAAACCCAACATGGAATCTACGTAGCGGATAATGCCTCTTTATTTGGCGTGAATTATAACTTCGCAAAAAAGACTTTCGATAAATATGGAGACGAAGGAATTGATGAAGCAGCAGCAATAATGTGTGAACAAGCCTTCAAAAAAGGTTGGATGCGTGTTGTTAAAGTGCCTTGGAATAAAAAGATTTTCGTCGAAGGAAACGAACCAACAAAAGCACAAAAACATGTAATCGAAGATTGGTATTTCGAAGATACTAGTTGGGATGTCATTTGGCAAAGATGGGTTGGTAACAGTAGTTTGAAATTCTAAAAAATCTAAAGTTATAAAAATAATTCATTATTATGGGTTAAATTACAAGAAAAGTAAAACACATTTAGATAAATATAAATGTGAAGATAATAAGAGCAGTTAAATGCACAAACAAATTTGCTACTAAAAAGAAGCAAGATGTTCTTACATCTTTACTTGCCGAATACGGCAATGTTGTAAATTTCTTCATTGAATTCTTTTGGTTAAAAGATAAACTTCCAACTAAGAACGATCTTTTAAAACATATAGTTGATCTACCAATACAAACAACTTGGCTTTCAGCCAGATTACGTAAAACTGCTGCTAGAGAAGCTATAGATATGATCTTAGCAGTAAAAGAAAGATGGAAAGATAAACCAGATAAAATAAATAAACCAACACACCAAGGTAAAAGAATGTGCTGTTCTTCAACAATAGCAGAACTCCAAAACTCAAAATCTTCATTCGATAAATACCTTAAAATAGGTTCTGTTGGTAAGAAAATTAAACTAGAAATACCAATCAAAAAACATAAACAGTTTAATTATTGGGAACGTCAAGGCAGACGCCTTAACTCATATATTATAACTAAAGACTATACTCAGTTCGTTTTCGAAATCGAAACTGGAACTAAAAAGGATCAAGGTAAAACAATTGGTATTGATACTGGTATTAAATGTCTAGCAACTCTGTCCAATGGACAAAGAATAGGAGACAAAATAGAAGATATAATAATTAAAATCAATAGATGCAAACATGGTTCTAAAAGACAAAAGCAATTAAGGAATTATCTACGTCATTATATTGATACTAGTGCAAAAGAAGTTTTTAAGCAGAATCCTAATTTGAGTAGGATTATAGTCGAAAGACTAAGTAATATGAATTTTAAATCGAAGATTAAGCGTAAGCTTGGTCGTAAGATGAGAAAAACTATCGGTAGTTGGAACTACAGATATTGGCTATCTAGAATGGAAAGAAACTGTGAGGAGAACCGTGTTCGATATTCCAGTATAAATCCAGCTTATACGAGTCAATGCTGTAACCAATGTGGTCATACTGACAGGATGAATCGATCAAAACAAGATACTTTTTATTGTGTTAAATGTGGTCATACTGACCATGCTGACCATAATGCAGCTAAGAATATTTTGGATCGTGGAATCTCCCTAGTTTATCGTCGGGGGTAATAGTTTAAATTTTAGATTTTTTAGAATTTAAACAACGGTCAGTAATCAATTCGGACCACCAAAACCAATCACTCTGTTCAACGCAGAATAAAAAAATTGGCGGAAGACTGAGGAGTTGCGCCCCAAACCTTTTAGAGTTCCTTCTGTTTTCAAGGCAGAGTCAGTATCGCTTGTCTGATTAATCTTCCATAATAAAATTTAAAATTGGTAGGAGATAAAAGTGCCGCCCTTTTGACTCATGGATGTAAACCAAGCATTATACTGTTTAACTAATCTCCCATTACTAAATTTGGAAGACCCACCCCGATTTGCACGGAAGGACGATGAAGTTCAAAGCTTCATATGCTACTTTTACATCATGGGTCTATTAAAATCTTAGAAGTGTACGGTAATGCTCCGTATCGAGGCCCCAATCTAGGACAAAAAGTTTATAAAACTTTCTTGGCTACTTAGCCACACTTCCATTTAAAATTGGTTGCGGAAGGGCCGAACTCGAATCGGGCAGTTTTAGCTTATGAGACTAACGTGTTTACCTTGACACTACCCCGCAATATAAATCTGTAAACCCCATCATGGAATCGCACCACAATTCTGTCTTTCAGAGAGACTCGTAATAACTGTTATACGAATGGGGTATAAAAACTTGCGGAGATGGGATTCAAACACCATCATAGCATATTAATCATTTTGCGAACAATTAATACTATTTGCCAGAGTTATGAGCACTGTTAGCCTCTCAGGGCTTGTCTCCGCTATTTAAAAACTTTAAAAATTTGGTAGCAGAAAAGAGAATTGCACTCTTACAGTCTTACGACAATTGCTTATGAAACAATCCCCACACTAATACGGGTTGCTCTGCCATTTTTCAAAAATTGTAACCTTTACTAAAATTTTGGCACAATGCCTATGCTTAGTTAATAATACAAACTTCGAAAACTTGTATTTAAAACTCTTACATAACATCATATTAAAAAATTTGGTGGACCGTAAGGGATTCGCACCCTTCACACAAATATTGCAAGTATTCATCGCCCCTGTGGAACATGACAGCCCATATTAAAAATTTGTTGTAGTATCGAGAATCTACTACATTTATCTTCCGAATTTAACGGACGAATCTCGTCGTTTAAAGAAATTGGTGGAGAATATCGGCATCGAACCGATCTGAAAATTTCTGATTGCAAATCAGACGATCACCCAAGCAATCCCATCCCCCATATAAAAATTGGCACCAAGACTAGGACTCGCACCTAGATACCGTTCAAGACGGATTACACGAAGGTAACAACTTCGCCACTTACTAGTTAGTGTATCTTGGTATAAAATTGGCTCCAACGCTAGGTTCTGCCCCTAGACCGTCTCGCTTAACAGGCGAATGGACTACTGTTATCCCACGTTGGAATTTAAATTGGCACCGTTGACAGGACTCGCACCCGCTAAAAACAGCTTGAAAAACTGCTCACTCGACTCTTTGTATTCAACGGCATAAAATTTGATCATAAATGTATATTTGCACCCACATTTTAATATAAATTGATTAAATATAAATATGAAGGTTCAATTCAAACATACAGAAGAATCAAAAGCAAACTTAAGTATAAAACGGAAAGAATGGCTTAAAAATAATCCTGATAAACATCCTTGGAAACGTCATGATAAATTTAAATCAAAACCATGCGAAAACGCAAAACAGTTTTTGAGAGATAATAATATTCCATTCATTGAAGAATATACTCCAGAAAATATAGATAGAAATTATTCTATTGATATTGCATTACCTGATAAAATGATTTCTTTGGAGATAAACGGTAATCAACATTATAATCGAGACGGAACATTAAAACCTTATTATCAGGAAAGACAAGATATATTAGAAAAAGCTGGATGGATAGTATACCAAATACATTATTCTGCATGTTTTAATCTTGATAAGTGGAAAGATTTTTTTAATATACTTAAATATGCTGTGGTTAAAGTCGATTTCGATTATTTTACATATGTTCCTAAGAAATTAGAAAGAAAAACACTACATGATAAATGTGGTTGTGGTAATAAAAAACTTATTAAGTCTAAAAATTGTTTTATATGTAATAATAAAATGCCTAAAATATATAAAAGAAAAACTGTTAGACCAACAAAAGAATTACTTACAAAATTAATATGGGAAAAACCATTAACTAAAATAGGAAAAGATTTTAATGTAACCGATAATGCTATAAGAAAATGGTGTAAATTATATAACATAACAGAATTTCCAAAACGTGGATATTGGCTGAAATCTAAATTGGTAAACTAGATGGGACTTGCACCCCACATGTTTTCTAATTACTCTTTCACCTGTTTAGAAGACAGAGGAGATACTAGTTTGTTTGGAGCCGTATAGGATATTGCAATCCTCCTGCTATATTACGAGTATAGGCTGTGTGCTTACATACGGCATAGAAAATTGGTGCGTAGGAGAAGAATTTGCACTTCCACAGATTAACGGGTGTTTTACAGACACTTGGACGCACTCTTGTCCATCCTACGCATAATTAAATTCCCGGTATGGACGAGTGCTGCCCTCGCTTAAACTTGATTGACAATCAAGTATCGATGCTGTTCGAACTCCATACCATTAAAAATTGGTCAAGTTATGTAGATTGCCTCCACTACTAAGGTTTACTTGCACGACCTAGCTATATTTAAATTGGCGCGACATAGGGGTTACGCTCCCCTGACTCCTCTTGGACAGAGAGATAGGTTACTATTACTTCAATGTCGCATTTAAAATTGGTAGCCTCAGATGGATTTTCACCATCTTCTAAAGGTTGAGAACCTATGATCCTGTGTCATTAGACGATGAGGCCATTTAAATTGGTCGGATACCAGAGAATCGCACTCTGTCACCCCACTTCCAAGGCGGGTAAGCACACTTGCGCTATTCGTATCCGTTATAAAATTGGTTTTCGTTGCAGCTTTCGACTCTGCTATAGTAGCTACAAATGCGATGTGCTAATGCTACCGTGTTTCCCATGCAATGCCTCTCATATACCCTTTATGGTATTGTCACTGATTTATTATAAGTGCCTGTCTAGCCTTTCTACTAGCTCACGTTTTTTATGGTTAGCCCATCGCATTGTTACACTTTATCTTCTATCAGCGTTTTACATATACTATCTATTACCCACATATACTATACAGTTAGACAAAACATCAATTTTTATATTTTTAAATGGGCAGGGACTGTAAGCTCCTACCAACCATAGAAGAAAGTGAATAACTTGGTGTTTATTCCGATCAACGAATACGGTTATGGATGCATAATACGGGTCTTCGGGTATTTCATAGGGTTACATACCTTTTCCGATTCGGCTATACATACACTGGTTAATTACAGTAATAAAACAATTTAATTTTCTGATAACCTATCTTACGATTAAACCTTTAGATTCTATCTTATTTTATACCTTATCTTCCTCTTTTATTTTTGTTTCGAATATTAAAATAACCCCTCTCTTCTAATACTCTGTTCTTATTTAATCATAAATAATTTTTAAATCAACTACTATTTGCATTTAATTCATATCATTCCTTTATAAAAATGTATATTATATGCGACTAGTCGCTAACACTAAACGAAATTGTTGGCACGGAAATGAGGTAACGCTCCCCTTAGTATGAATACGCTAGTTTTGGAGACTAGATGCAATCCTTCTTGCGAGTTTCCGTATGATAAATTGTTACAACGGGTGGGCTTCGCTCCCACGGTGAGGCTTGTAACCTGTCGGATTAAAAGTCCGATACTTTCGACTGGACTAAGTGAACCGTTGCATTAAAAGTGGTGGGGTCACGGGGACTTGCACCCCGACTTAACGATTTAAAAGACCGTTGTGCAGCTATTACACCATAACCCCATTATAAAAATTTGGTGGAATCGGAGGTAGTTGCAACCTCACGAATGGTCTAGTTAAGAGCTAGTTGCCCGTCTACTGTAGCTTCGATTCCTTTTGTGTCGTTATTTTTCTATGGTTGAAAAAATAACACTAAAATTGGAGCACATGATGGGTATCCCGCCCACATAAACTTCTTTGGAAGAGAAGCGCATTAGTTGTCTGCCACATGTGCATTAAAATTGGAGCCTACAGAGGGACTCGCACCCCCGGTGAACCTTGCGGTTACAAGCTTACAAAGCTAGTCCTATCGCTACTAAGGGATGTAGGCATTAAATTGGAGCCGTATAGGATATTGCAATCCTCCTGCTATATTACAAGTATAGGCTGTGTGCTTACATACGGCATTAATAAAATCTAGCGCATAAGGGTTATGCTCCCTTGTCTATTCCTTGAAGGGGAATCGTCCTAGCTATTAGACGAATGCGCCATTTAAAATTGGTAGTTCTAGAGTTGGTTGCAAACTCATCCATAATTTCTTGAGAATTATCGCTCTGCTCTTGGCGTATAGAACCATTTTTGAAATTGGTGCCTATGGAGAGATTTGCACTCTCACTGTTCGGTGTCTAAGGCCGATTTCTCTGCATTGGAATACATAGGCATGTGTTATTAATATTTTCTATAGTTGGAAATATCAAAACTAAAAATTGGTGCTCATAGTCGGTCCCGCCCCGACACTGTTCGAATTTTAAGTTCGATTTCTCTGCGTTGGAATATATGAGCATTTTGAAATTGGTTGCGGGGAGTGAAAATTGCATTCACTGTCAAGAAGCTTATGAGACTACTGCTGGTCTACTCCAGTCCACCCTGCATATAAATTGGTCCCTCGTGTTGGCTTTGCTCCAACCACCTAACGGTTATCAACCATTTGCTCTCCTGAATGAGCTAACGAGGGATTAAAATTTGGAGCGGGTAATCGAAATCGAATCGATATTTTCGCCTTGGCAAAGCAACGTAATACCACTATACCATACCCGCAAATTTTTATTTAGGTTAACATTAAGAATTTATTCAGAAGGTATATATCATTCTACCCATTATTGGATGGGTATGTTAGCCTAAGAAATTGTGAGACTTGCCAATAATTTTATATAATTGGCAAGTCTCTTTTGGGAATACTGCCGAAATTTTTAAGGTTTGGCAGTATTCCCAAAGTTTTGTTACAGTTTGTTATGAACTAGTGGTATGGGTTTCACGCCATTTGACTAATTCCTGTAACGGTTTAACTATAAAGAACAAACACCTATTATTCCGAGTTTCGCTATTTCTATTGATAAGCCGATTTCTCTTTCGAGGGTGTGTCGGACATTCGTTTCGCTTCTGGTTGAAACTCTCAAAACTCCTTTTAAATTTCCTAAATGGCCTACTATATTTCGGTGTTCCACGTATTCAATTATATGTAATTAAAATTATTATATTTTTGCAATAAAAAACTCGAACCTTTTTATTTTTCGGGTTCGAGTTAAGAAAACTTTTTATAAGTCTAACTATTTTCTTAACTCGTTTGCCCTCCTTGTGTATACTGTTCAAATGACCAGCAACGTTCACAAGTGGGCAGACTATTACCATTAATGGATTTTCTATCCATCTTGGTAAGTTGTCTTGCTATATGTAAGTTCGCTTTCATTTTTGAAGATTTTGGTTATAGTTGATTGTTGTAATTATATTTAACGTGATTTACTATTTTTTCTTAGATTTTTTAAACTTTTTTTAATATTTGGTAATCTTAGTGGATTTTCTTTTTATTGTCAATTAGTTTTTTAATTTCTTTTTAGTTAGTATTTCGTGTTATTGGAGTATCTTAGCAGAATATTTTGGGAAGTCAACTTTTATTTTCGATTTCTTTTTAATTTTCTGTTTTTGTTACTCTTTCGATTTATTGTGAAAGTATCTTAGCAGACTTTTCACATATTGTCAAATTATTTTTTGATTTTCTTTTTAAGAGCAGAGTTGGTGAGTGATAATTAACAACAAGAGGATTTTTTTATCTCACCCACCAACTCTGCTCTTAGAATTTCGATCTATTTGAAGTTTACCATATCTTCTTAGGATTGCAAGGATTATTTTCGATTTCTTTTTGATATTCTTGAAATTCTGCCAATTCCAGTCCTTCTAGGGATTCTTCTCCTTCCATTAGTGGTTTTATAATATTCACTATGGAGTTTACATTATCGAAGCCATTTAACCATCGGTATTTTCCATCTCCTTTATTATTGAGCATGAGTTTTGCCCAACGGTTTACGGTATTTGGTGCAATATTCTGAATTATATATTCTCTTATAGGTTCAGGGATATTCACCAAAATTTTGTAAACTTGTTTGGCGATTTCAATTTCAGAGAAGTATGGGGATTTTAGATATTCGGCGTCCATAATGTTATATATCGTCCAACAAAGCTGATAATTTATTAAATGCTTGTATATCTCTACGGAACGAATCAAATTCTTTATCGACTCGTAATTCAGAAGCATTAAGTTCAACGGCACATTTCAAGCAACAATCTACAGTTTTATACATTGTTGATCCATTATGAGGATGTTCACCATCTAAAAAAGTTATTCGGAGAACTTCGTTTGGTCGAATTTCTTTATCACATAGATCGCAAGTTATTTTTATCATAATTTTAAATTTATCCAGTTATTTTTCTAATATTTTGGCAGATTACTCTTAGGATACTTTTGATTGGTTTATTTTTATATATTTCGATAGGCCAACCAAGTTTATCTTTCAAATACCACGGAGCTTCATTTATTGGTTCCCTTAAATTAATATATCGAGAGAAAAAAAAACTGATAAACTTCGCGGGATATTCTTTGTGATAGTGTGTATTGTTTAGAAGGAGTAATCATGCCAATATTTTAATCCATTTTTTATATTTGTCAACATTTTTATTGTGAATTTCTATTATACCGTCAGGATATATTATGATGGTTGGAATTTCTTTTTTCTTTGCGTATCGGATTGTTGCCCAAGTTCCTGATCTTAGTTGCATTTCTTTTTCTTTTGGAGTTGCAATCAATAAGTTGGAAGAATTAACAATGTCGTGATTTCTATCTAAGTAAGGTTTTGGTGGATGTATAAGAAATGCGTTTTTGCAGAATGCTCTTTTATTTTCTATGATGGGGGGATGGATGATGATGTTAATATTTCCAAATTGATTGATGATATTGTGGGAATCTTCATCGGCTCCTATGCAATCTCCGTGGTGGTAGGATTCTATTTTATTTTCCACGAGCATTTGGGATATTATTTTTTTGAATTGGTGTTTTTGTGAATCCGACATACCAATTTGAGTTCCAGTGAATCCTACAGATTTTTTAACATTTTTCATAAGAGAAGTGCATTGTTATATCTACTGGTTTAGCTTCGACATTAAGGTATGAAGGGAATTGTATATTATCAACAATTTTAGTTTTAAGTTCATTGAAATACAAAGCGGATATTTGGCTTGCAGTATTCCAAATAGTGAAAAGTTCTTCAGGGTTCCACCAACTATAACCTCCATATTTTCTACTTAATCCTATATCGACGCATTTAAAATAATATTGTGGATTTTTATTTGCAAAGATTAAGAATTTTGATATTTGCAAAGTTAGAAAATTAGTATCTACGATTCCTTGCTTTCCTGGTGCTTCTGTTGTGATTATTCCGTATGATTTACCTTCTTTACCTATCATGAATCCGTTTTCTCCTAGAACTGACCATTTGCCGATTAATTTTTCTTTATTGTATGGGTGATTTTTATTTTTCTTATTAAGTTCTGTTAATGCTTGGAGAAAAATATCGTCCGTTCTCCAATTGTTTTTAGAATCTCCTCTTTGCGCATATCCAGCAGAACCCGCACCATGAAAACCATTTTTATTACTACCGAAAATAAAAACTTCATTTGATTTTAATTCAGTAATCAATTTCTTTTTATTCATAAGTTTTAATTCAAATGGATTCACATATATTTTTCCGACTTTATAATCCGCGTATCCTTCTTCTCTATTACCTTTAAATCCTCCTGCTGGTGGGTTTTTAAGATTTTTCACATCTTTCTTCTGGTCGTATACTTTCACTCCACTTCCATCTTCTGGTTCAAGCCATTCATAATAACAATTAGCGGGAAGATCGGAATTGAATTTACTTCGAAGTTTGCATTGAATATGTGATTGTTCAAATTCTATATATGCTCCATGATCACCATAAACAATACGATTATATCCGATAGCAAAAATATTATTCTTTAAGGTATAAAATATAGTATTTTCGTTTCCTTTCTCTTGGAGTTTCAATTCTTTTTCAACTTTTTTCTTAGCTCTAATACGGTTTGGATATATAGCAGTTGTATAGAAATTTAGATCATCGATATTCATAATCGTTTATTATTTCTACTACATGGTTATGGTTTCTTAAAACTCTCACTGTGCTAGAATATGTTATACAACCATCTCTTGGGTATGTATTAAAACAAAATCTCCACATTTGTTCGCTTGTCATTTCTTTACCATCAACAATATAAAAAGTTTCTAATCTTTTCACTTTATCTTCGCCAAATATCCAATTAAGTAATCCCATATTTTTATTTCTTATAAATTTTAATTCTGTAATCGTAAAATTCTTTAGCATTTCCCCAAAATCTTTCTTTATCATCAATATCAATTTCCTCTCCGTTTGTCAATAATACAGAGAGTTTATTACCATTTTTATTACCCACATCAATAATACGTTTCCAAAAATCCTCTCCTTGGGTAGAATGTTTGTTACCACTTACTACAAAATCATAATCTTTTAAATAATAATCAAATAATAGACGAAACGCAAATCCCCTTGATGCTTTCCACTGCCACACGCTATCAATAAACATTCCTCCATTTTTAATAATATAAATAAATTGTGCTCTGGTTTCCGGTTTTGGTGTAATAAAAGAATCATAAATTATCCCTTTAATGTTCTCTCTTATACATCGTAATTGGTAATCAAAATAATCTACGTCTACATTTATTGGAATACTTTTAGATAACAACATTTTAGTATCTTCAATATTATATGCCAAATTATCCATAACATCTCCATGATATTTTCCTATACGCATTGGAGATTCTGTTAGTATTTTATTTTTGTAATATTCCTT
>Ga0007854_10002854_pt1 | contig 10632 bp, 8 predicted proteins | sample CryBogCBH12Aug08_FD_60382 | JGI IMG/M metagenome (GOLD analysis project Ga0007854, IMG submission 60382) | Freshwater microbial communities from Crystal Bog, Wisconsin, USA - CBH12Aug08 | ecosystem: Environmental > Aquatic > Freshwater > Lake | place: Crystal Bog, Wisconsin, USA | collected... | reverse complement strand
AGCGCAGGCTGGATGACTTACTGGCAGCCGGAGGACAAACCGAAAGGTGTGATCGGCGATGCCATCATTCTGTCCAGAGGTGCCGTGAAGGAATTCACGAATGACGACCCAAACATGCCCGATTCAAAAAAGCACGCCATGGTGCCGCAGCCGACGCATGAAGGTTATCCGCCCATCCGAAACATGCTGGCCATTTCCCAGGCGGAAGTTGACAAGCCGTTCGAGTATTATTTCGGCGCGTGCTGGGACCGCAGCGGCGATTTTACGAACCACCTGCAATGGGAGGATTATGTGAAACGCTTCGCCGAGCGCCGCGACCAGCCGTTGCAGGTGTCGGTGGGGAATTAAAATTGTCGCGCGAAAGACACGAAGGCGGCGAAGTCTTTCCCTCGCCAACTTCGCGGTCTTCGCGCGAAACAGTGTTAAGCTTTTGCCGCCGCAATCACTTTCATCGCCTCGGCCGTGAGCGCGGTGATTTGCTTCCAATTCTTTTCCGCAATTAATTTCTTTTCGGCCATCCACGAGCCGCCGACAGCGGCGACCTGCGGGACGGCGAGGTAATTCGGCAGCGTGGCGGCGGTGATGCCGCCGGTGGGGACGAATTTCACGCCCGTGTGGCCGAACGGCCCGATGAGCGCCTTGAGCGCGTTCACGCCGCCGAAGGTTTCCGCCGGGAAAAATTTAAGGTGCTTCCAGCCGAGGTCGAGCGCGGCCATGACTTCGCTCGGCGTGATGACGCCGGGGAACAGCGGCAACTTTGCGTCATGCGCGGCTTTCGAAACGGCTTCGCTCAGGCCGGGCGACACGCCGAATTGCGCGCCGGCATCCACCGCCGCCTTCACGGTGTCCGCCGTGAGCAGCGTGCCCGCGCCGACGATGGCGTGGGGCAGCGCCTGGCGGATGCGCTTAATGGATTCTGCCGCGCCGGCGGTGCGGAAAGTTACTTCGATGCAGTTCAGTCCGCCCGCGATGAGCGCTTCGGTGAGCGGCACGGCGTCATCGGCCTTGTCAATGACCGCGACGCAGACGAGCCGTTGTTGGAGGAGGAAATCTATGTTCATAAAGTTGAACCGCCATTGTCGCAAATTCGGCGGCGGGAGTGAACTGGATTTTGGTTTGCCTTGTTAACCGGTTTTATTTTCTGTGCGGCAGGTGAAAGCAGGCATCGCTGGGGCGCGCGGACAGATTTTTGCTGCTTGGCGTTGGACAAAACCACCAACTCGTAGCAAACTACTTCCAGTATGAGCGAAGAGTCCATGAGCAATTTCACACCCCGCGCGCAGCAGGTGCTCGCGCTGGCGCGCAAAGAGGCCGACCGCCTCAATCACAACTTTCTGGGCACGGAGCATTTGCTCCTGGGCCTCATCAAACTCGGCCAGGGCGTCGCCGTGAACGTGCTGCAAAGCATGGGCATCGACCTCGAAACCGTCCGCCTCGAAGTCGAGAAGCAAGTCGGCAGCGGGCCTGACCAGAAGATGATCGGCAACATCCCTTACACGCCGCGCGTGAAGAAAGTCATCGCGCTCGCGCAGAAGGAAGCGAAGAATCTCAACCACACCTACGTCGGCACCGAGCATCTGTTGCTCGGTCTGCTGCGCGAAGGCGACGGCGTGGCCGCGAAAGTTCTTCGCGCGCTGGATGTGGACATCGAGGAAGCCCGGCAACGTGTCTTGAAGGAGCTTGATCCGAATTTCGCCGCGCAGCAAGGTGGAGAGGAAGCCGCGCCGCAACCCGGCGAACCCGCGCCGGAAAAAGCCGCCGCCGGCGAGAAAAAGGGCGAAGTCAAAACACCCGCGCTCAAGGCCTTTGGCCGCGACCTCACCGAAATCGCGCGCAAGGGCGACATGGACCCGGTGATTGGCCGCTCAAGCGAGATTGAGCGCGTCATCCAAATCCTTTGCCGTCGCACGAAGAACAACCCTGTGTTGCTCGGCGAAGCGGGCGTGGGCAAGACCGCCATTGTTGAGGGGCTGGCGCAGGAAATCGCCAAGGGCAATGTGCCGGAAATTTTGTTGAACAAGCGCGTCGTCACGCTCGACCTTGCGCTGATGGTTGCCGGCACAAAGTATCGCGGCCAGTTCGAGGAACGCATCAAGGCGGTCATGGACGAAATCCGCCGCGCGAAGAATGTCATTCTCTTCATTGACGAATTGCACACCATCGTCGGTGCGGGCAGCGCGGAAGGCACGATGGACGCCAGCAACATCATCAAGCCCGCACTCTCGCGCGGCGAAATGCAATGTGTCGGCGCGACGACTCTCAACGAATATCGCAAATACATCGAGAAGGACGCCGCGCTCGAACGCCGGTTCCAATCGGTCAAGGTCGAGGCGCCCTCGATTGAGGATGCCATCGCGATTTTGAAAGGCTTGCGCCACAAATACGAGGAGCATCACAAAGCGGAGTTCACCGATACGGCCGTCGAGCAGGCGGTGAAGCTCTCCGACCGTTACATCACCGACCGTTTTCTGCCGGACAAGGCCATTGACGTTTTGGACGAGGCTGGTTCCCGCGCGCGCATCACCACGATGACCCGTCCGCCGGAGATTAAGGCGATGGAAGCCGAGATTGAAGTCGTCAAAGGCAAGAAGGAAGGCGCGATCAAGAATCAGGACTTTGAAGGCGCGGCCAAGATGCGTGATGAAGAAAAGCGGGCGAAGGAAAAGTTGGAGACGCTCCTCAAGGAATGGCGCGCCAAGGGTGACGAGAAACGCGTCGTCGTCGGCGAAGATGAAATTTTGCAGGTCGTCGCCAAGTGGACGGGCATTCCGCTCAAGCGCATGGGCCGGGACGAAATGTCCCGCCTGCTCACCGTCGAGACGGAGATGGAAAAAGTTGTCGTCGGCCAGAAGGAAGCCGTCTCGGCGCTGTGCAAGGCGCTCAAACGTTCGCGCGCCGATTTGAAAGACCCGCGCCGTCCCATCGGCACGTTCCTGTTGCTCGGCCCGACGGGCGTGGGCAAGACCCTTTTGGCCAAGACGCTCGCCGAGCAGATGTTTGGTGATGCCAAATCGCTCATCCAGCTCGACATGAGCGAATACATGGAGAAGTTCAACGTCTCTCGCCTCGTCGGTTCGCCGCCGGGTTATGTTGGTTACGAGGAAGGCGGCCAGCTCACCGAGAAGGTTCGGCGCAATCCGTATTCCGTCGTGCTCTTCGACGAGATTGAGAAGGCGCATTCGGACGTGTGGAACATGCTTTTGCAGATTCTCGAAGAAGGCAAGCTTACCGACAGCATGGGGCGCGTGGTGAATTTTCGCAACACCATCATCCTGATGACCTCGAACGTCGGCAGCGATACCATTCGCAAGCAGTCCACGCTCGGTTTCTCGCCCATCACCGACGAGAGCAGCTACGAGAAGGCGCGCGAACGCGTTTTGGAAGAGGCGAAGAAAACCTTCCGCCCGGAATTCCTGAACCGGCTGGACGACTTGATCGTCTTCCGCTCATTCACCAAGCCCGACCTCATCGCCATCTTGAGCCTCGAAGTCGAGAAGGTGCTGGAACGGCTCCGCAAGAAAAACCTCCAGCTCCAGCTTGACGACAAGGCGAAGGATTTGCTCGTGGAGAAGGGCTACGACCCGCAATACGGCGCACGGCCGATGCGCCGCGCCGTCGAACGCTTCTTCGAAGATCCGTTGGCCGAGGAAATCCTCAAGGGCACGCTCACCGAGGGCGGCCTGATTCTCGTCACCGCCGACAAGGACAAGCTGCTCTTCAACCAGAAGCCCGCCACCGAAGGCGCGGTGGCGAGTTGAATTACCGTCGCTTAACCACCAGCCGCGTTGAAAAACGCGGCTTTTTTGTTGGCGAATGACGCCGGTAATTTCTACGCTATGACACAAATGAAAGGAATAATCCTCGCCGGCGGCGCCGGTTCGCGGCTGTATCCGCTCACGCTGGTCGCGAGCAAACAGCTCCAGCCGGTCTATGACAAGCCGATGGTCTATTATCCGCTCACGACGCTCATCGAGAGCGGCATCCGCGAGCTGTGCCTCATCTCCACGCCGCATGATTTGCCGCGCTTCAAGCAGCTCCTCGGCGACGGCAGCCGCTTCGGCGTGACGATTGATTATCGCGAGCAGGAAAAACCGGCGGGCATCGCGCAGGCGTTCCTCATCGCGGAAAGCTTCATCGGCAAGGATTCCGTGACGCTGATTCTCGGCGACAACATTTTCTACGGCGGCGACACGTTCCAGAAGGCGTTTGCGGATTTCAAGTCCGGCGCGACGATTTTCGGTTATCACGTCAACGACCCCGAACGCTACGGCGTGGTGGAATTTGATGCGACCGGCAAGGCGGTTTCCATCGAGGAAAAACCGAAGGCGCCCAAGAGCAATTACGCCGTTCCCGGCCTTTACATCTACGACAACGAAGTCGTGGCCATCACGAAAAACCTGAAACCGTCCGCGCGCGGCGAACTGGAAATCACGGCGGTGAACGTGGAGTATCTGCGGCGCGGGACGTTGCGCGTGCAGCGGCTGAACCGCGGTTTCGCGTGGCTGGACGCCGGCACGAGCAGCAGCCTGCACGAGGCCAGCGCCTATGTGCAGACCATCGAGAAACGCGCGGGCATCAAGATCGGCTGTCCCGAAGAGGCGGCGTTTCGCAGCGGCCTCGCGACGCTGGCGCAGTTGGAGCAGATTGTCACCGCGATGCCGAACTGCGAATACCGCGAGTATCTGGCGAAGGAAGTGGTGGCGGAAGCCAAGCGTTTGAAGCAATGAAACTTGATTTTCAATTGCCAATCGCCAATCGCCAATTTGTCCGACAAGGCGATGACGGCGGTGCTTTCAATTGGAAATTGCAAATTGGAATTTGGAAATAAGAATATGATTTTACTTCTCGGTGCCACCGGTTACATCGGCGAGGCGTTTGCGCGCGAATTGATGCGGCGTGGTGAAAAGTTCATTTCGCTGTCGCGCAAGGACGTGGATTATACGCGTTTCGACGCGCTGCTCGGTTTCCTGCGCGCGAACAAGATTTCCTTCCTCATCAACAGCGCCGGCTACACCGGCAAGCCGAACGTGGACGCGTGCGAATTGGACAAGGCCGGCACGCTGCTGGGCAACGCGCTGCTGCCGCAGACCATCGCCCACGCGTGCTTCGCGGCGAACGTGCCGTGGGGACACGTTTCGTCCGGCTGCATCTTTGCCGGCGCAAAGATTTCCGAGAACGGAAAAGTCCGCACGGAAAAAGACATGACCCAGCCGGCGCTCCACGCGCTGGTGGAACAGAAATCACCGAAGGTTCTGGGCTTCGACGAGAACGACGCACCGAATTTTTCCTTCCGAGATTTGCCGTGCAGCTTTTACAGCGGCACCAAGGCGCTCGGCGAGGAGGCGATGGCGGGCATTGGCCAGAGCTATGTCTGGCGGCTGCGCATCCCGTTCGACGAGTTTGACAATAAGCGGAATTATTTGAGCAAGGTGCAGCGTTACGCGAAGGTTTATGACAACGTGAATTCCATTTCGCACCGCGCGGATTTTGTGAGCGCCTGTCTCGACACCTGGAAACTGCGCGCGCCTTTCGGCATCTACAACGTGACGAATCCCGGTTACGTCACCACGCGGCACGTCGTGGAGCAGATTGAAAAATTCCTCAAGCCGCCGCGCAAGTTTGAGTATTGGACGAGCGACGCGGAGTTTTATCAGATCGCCGCCAAGACGCCGCGCTCCAACTGCGTCATGGATTCGTCGAAGCTCTTGTCCGTCGGCGTGAAAATTCGCGGCGTGGAGGAAGCGCTGGAAGCGTCGCTGAAAAATTGGAAACCCGAATAACTTTTGAACATGAATTTGCTTATCACCGGCGGCGCGGGCTTCATCGGCTCGAACCTCATCCACCACGTCATTGACGACGCGCGAGTCGCGAAGCTCGTCAACCTTGATTGCCTGACTTATGCCGGGCGGCTGGAAAATTTGGAGAAAGTCGCCAAGCATCCGAAATATGTTTTCGAGAAGGTGGATTTGCGCGACAAGGCGGCGACGTTGCGCGTCGTGGATCAGCACGGCATCACGCACGTCATGCACCTCGCGGCGGAATCGCACGTGGATCGTTCCATCACCGGGCCGGGCGATTTCATCACGACGAATATTCTCGGCACGTTCAATTTGCTCGAAGCCTGCCGTGGTTTTTGGAACGGCAATTTTACCGGCAAAAAGTTTCACCACGTTTCCACCGACGAAGTTTACGGCTCGCTCGGCGCGACTGGTTTGTTTACTGAAACCACGCCTTACGCGCCGAACTCGCCGTATTCTTCCAGCAAGGCGTCGTCCGATTTTCTGGTGCGCGCGTATCATCACACTTACGGGCTGCCGACGGTTATCACGAATTGCTCGAACAATTACGGGCCGTTTCAGTTTCCGGAAAAATTGATTCCCGTCGTTATCCAGAGCGTCATCGCGCGCAAGGCGATTCCCGTTTATGGCGACGGCATGAATGTCCGCGACTGGCTTTACGTCCGCGACCATGCTGAAGCGTTATGGACGGTGCTGGGCAAGGGCGCGCTCGGCGAGACTTACAACATCGGCGGCCACAACGAATGGGCGAACATCCACATCGTGCAGTTGATTTGTGATACGATTGATGAATTCGCGCCGCAACTCGGCGGCAAGTCGCGATCGCTGATCACCTACGTCAAGGACCGTCCCGGTCACGACCGCCGCTACGCGATTGACGCCACGAAAATCCAGCGCGAACTCGGCTGGGTGCCGGCGCACAAGTTTGAGCAGGGCATTCGCGAAACCATTCGGTGGTATCTCGACAATCAGAATTGGGTGCAAGCCGTGTTGAAGAAATGATTCGTTGAACGCCGGTGCCGGCGCTAACATCTAAACGTCATGCACCGCGCCAAAATAATCCTCCTGCTAGCCGTCCTGCTACCGGCGATGATTGCGTCGTCGGCAAATTCCATCGTTTGGGACACGAAGCAAAATTCCGTCAGCGCGGATGTTCGCGGTGAGGCATTGTGGACGTTGCTGGAGGACATCGCACATCAGACTGGCTGGCATATTTTTGTGGAACCAGGCTTGAGTCAGAAGGCGGATGTCAAATTCTCCGGCCTCAATTCCGGTGACGCGCTCAAAAAATTGCTCGGCGATTTAAATTTCGCCTACGTTCCCAGGACCAACGAGGCTGACCAACTTTACGTTTTCGCGACCACCATGCGTGCCGCGACGCAACAGGTTAGTGCCGCTGTCACGAACAAAGCGACGGCGGCGAAGCACGTTGCCAACGAACTCATCGTGAAGGTGAAGCCGGGCACGGACATTGACGCACTGGCGAAATCGCTCGGCGCAAAAGTTGTCGGACGCAATGACAAGCTGGGTATTTACCGGCTGCAATTTGCCGATGCCGCCGCCACGGATGCCGCGCTCGCCAGTTTGCAAAATAATCCCGATGTGGCAGCGGTGGATTATAATTATATCTACGATGCGCCGCCAACGCCGCAGACGTTAGCGAATGCCACCGGTGGCCCGCCAAAGCTGACGCTCGATAACACCGCGCCCGGCGATCCGTGCAATCCGGTGATTGGTTTGATTGACACGGCGGTGCAGCCGTCCGGCGGCGCGCTTGATCAGTTCATGTTGCCGCCGGTTTCCGTGGTGGGCGACAGCAGCGCAAGCACCAGCGGCATCACGCACGGCACGGCGATGTATCAGACGATTTTGAACGCAGTTTCGCAATCATCCGGCGGACATACCGGCGTGAAAATTTTGCCGGTGCAGGTTTTTGGCGCCGGCGAATCAGCCACGACCTGGAATGTGGCGCTCGGCGTGCAGGCGGCAGTGGATGGCGGCGCGACGGTGTTGAACATGAGCCTCGGCGGCGAGGGCGATAGCACGGTTTTGTCGGACATCATCCAGCAGGCGCTCGCGAAAGGTGTTGTCATCTTTGCGGCGGCAGGCAACACGCCGGTCAGCACTCCGACGTATCCGGCGGCGATTCCTGGCGTCAATTCCGTGACAGCGTTGAGTTCGCCCGGCCAACTGGCGCCGTATGCAAATTATGGAAGTTTTTCCGCGCTGGCCTTGCCGGGCACCAGCATCGTTTATCAAGGTGGACAGGCTTGGGTGGTGCAAGGCACTTCGCCGGCGACGGCTTATGCGACGGGAATAGCGGTGGGCACGAAGTCAGTGAATTGCGCGGGTTGGTCGCAGATTGAAAGCGCAATGCAACAGAAATTTCCCGTGCCAGCGAAATGAAAGAATCAAAAGTTGGCAGTCAGGATTTTGTGCTGGTGAAAAGTCTGCCCTAACTTCCAACTGCCAACGCCTATCTTCCAATACCGTTAGTGTGATTGGCAGCCGAACTTGATAAAAGTGCCGAGGAAAACGCCGACCGCCGCAAGCAGCAGCCACGGCTGCCCCTTGAGCAATTCAATAATGCCCCAACTGATGAAGAACGCGAACAGCGCGAATGTCGTTATGGCCAGCGTAAATTTCATTCGCGAAAAAATAACAGCTTTCCGTTTTCATGCAAGCCTGTGGCGCGGACGGTCAGCCTTGAATAAAATAGCTTAGGTTTTCCAGCTCGATGGCGAGGTTGACGTTATTTACCATTACGTCCTCCGGCACGGCGAGGACGCTGGGAGAGAAATTCAGGATGCCCGCGATGCCCGCCTCGATAAGCTGGTTGGCGACGGCTTGGGCTACATCGGCTGGCACTGATAGAATTGCCATTTTCACGCTGTTCTCGGTGATGAAGTTTTTTAACTCGTCCATACCCAACAGCGGTTGCTTGAGTTCCTTATCGCGTTTCCGGCGTGGTTCGGCGTCAAACGCGGCGATGATTTCAAATCCCTCTTTTTCGAATCCGCGATAGGAGAGCAGGGCGAGACCTAGGTTGCCGACGCCGACGAGGATGACCGGCTGCAGGCTGGATGTTCCCAGTTCTTCGGAAATTTTGAGTGAAAGCTCGTTCACGTCATAGCCCAGTCCGCGCGTGCCAAATGTGCCGAAGTAGGCGAGGTCTTTGCGGAGTTGCGTGGACTTGACGCCGGCGGCCTTAGCCAGCGCCTCACTGGAAACGGTGCCGATGTTGTTCTCTCGCAGCCGAGCTAGACAGCGCAGATAAATCGAGAGCCGGTATATCGTCTTGCGCGGAATGATGGGTCGTCCGATCCTTTTCACGAGCGCAAGCTAGCCGAGCGCGCCAAGTTCCGCAAGCGGATGTCCGTCTGGCTCCAATATTTATTGAGCTGGAAAATCTACTCATCATTGCCGGGTGTGACGACAGTCCCGGCTGGGTGGTAGATCCAGCCGCCGGAACGGGAACTTGAAGCCGCAGGTAGTATTGCAGGCAGACCAATGAATACTGCTGTTCAACTGTATGCAAATCGCATGCCAAACCGATTCGCTTGTTTTGTTGGGTAAAAACAACCGAATTTTCGCAGCACAACCGGCTGCTTTGGTGAAAAATTATCTTGGCGGGCAAAAGTGTTCACAATTCAGTCGGGACTACGCCGGTGCCCAATGGTGGTGCGCTGCACGCTTAATTCGCCGGATAATCCTTCGTGGCTGCATTTTCATGGGAGATTTTTATCATCCGTTTTTGCGGGCTGCATGTTACAGTCAATTGTTTTGTTGTAGGATGACGAGTGAATTATTCTTGGCATGGATTTTAAGATTTTTTTGTCGAATGCGGCAAGTCGGCAAGCGGGCTGCTAAAGTAACTGTTGATGATCAGAATTAAATCCGCCAGCCCGGCAGGTTCTGGGTTGGTGGAATCAACGGCCACCTTGAAAAATCAGGGCATAAGCTGCGGTGCGGAATTTTGCCCATCGCTGGCGGTGCTTGGTTTAGCTGTTGGCAAATGCCCACAGCGTTCAAAAAACAACTGACGGAATATGCTGAATCAATATAAGGTCAACCACGGTTTCGACGAAATGGCGGACGCGCAGGCGGCAGTGCGCCCACACTACCAGAAATTTCACCGGCTATTTGGCGAATTGACCGTGCCGGAGTTTCAGGCCAAACGCACGGCGGTGGACAACGCTTTTCTCCGGCAGGGTGTCACCTTCAACGTCTATGGCGATGCGGCGGGCGCCGAAAAGATATTCCCATTCGACTTGCTGCCGCGCATCATTCCGGCGAAGGAGTGGGAATTTCTGGAGCGCGGCCTGACGCAGCGCATCACCGCGCTGAACCTTTTCCTGCACGACATTTATCACGAGCAGAAAATCCTGAAGGACGGCGTGATTCCAGAATTTTACGTTTTGTCGGCAAAACATTTCCGGCGCGAGTTTGTGAACTTCAATGTGCCGAAGGATATTTACATTCACATTTGCGGCACGGATTTGATCCGCGACAAGGACGGCAACTATCTCGTGCTAGAAGACAACGGCCGTTGTCCGTCCGGCGTCAGCTACGTTTTAGAAAACCGCCGCGCGATGAAGCGGGCGTTTCCGCAGATGTTTGAAGGCATCGGGGTGAGGCCAGTGGAAAATTATCCGCAGGAACTGCTCAAGTCGCTGAAATATATCGCGCCTGCCGGCGTCGCTGATCCCACAGTGGTGGTGCTCACACCCGGGGCCTACAACAGCGCGTATTTCGAGCATACCTATCTTGCGCGGCAGATGGGCATCGAGATTGTTGAAGGCCGTGATTTATTCGTGAAAGATTCGCGCGTGTT
>Ga0007854_10002850_pt1 | contig 10642 bp, 9 predicted proteins | sample CryBogCBH12Aug08_FD_60382 | JGI IMG/M metagenome (GOLD analysis project Ga0007854, IMG submission 60382) | Freshwater microbial communities from Crystal Bog, Wisconsin, USA - CBH12Aug08 | ecosystem: Environmental > Aquatic > Freshwater > Lake | place: Crystal Bog, Wisconsin, USA | collected... | reverse complement strand
TATTTCACCCACGCCTCCAGCTGTTCGCGCGTGGCCGCCGCGCCGGTCGGATTGTTCGGCGAGCAGAGGTAAATGACATCCACATGCTTCTTCGGCGGCAGCGGAATAAAACCGTTCGCCGGCTTGCACGGCAGATAAACCAGCTTCGCGTAAGCACCCGCTTCATTTGAGTCGCCGGTGTGGCCGGCCATCACGTTGGTGTCCACATAAACCGGATAAACTGGATCGCTGATGGCAATTTTGTTTTTTGCACCGAGGATGTCGAGGATGTTGCCGCAATCGCACTTCGAGCCGTCGCTGATGAAAATTTCATCGTCGGCCACGTCAAGCCCCTTGTCGCGGAAATCATTTTGTGCGATGGCGTGGCGCAGCCAGTCGTAACCCTGTTCCGGGCCGTAGCCCTTGAAAGTTTCGCGCGAAGCCATTTCGTCCACAGCCTTGTGCATGGCGGCGATGACGGCGGACGGCAGCGGTTCCGTCACATCACCAATGCCGCAGCGAATCAGGCGTTTCGCCGCTTCGGGATTCGCGTCGCAGAACACCCTCACGCGGCGGCCGATTTCCGGGAAGAGATAACCTGCTTTCAGTTTGAGATAATTGTCGTTCAGAAGTGCCATAAAATGGGAGTTAGAATCCAGAATTTGTGACGCAGAATAAAGCAAAATGACTTTGAAATTTAATTTTCTCCGCGCGCAAAAATTTACAGGTTTAATCCCGCCGCAATCTGTGGCTAACTAAAGCCCGGTATGCCAAACCGTTTTTCCCTACTGCCCGCACCACGCTCAATCGAAAGGCGTCCGGGAAATTTTCTTTTGCCAAGGCAGAAGCCGCTCGCCGCCATTAAAATTGGCCGCCCAAACGCCGCGCCAAACCATTCTGAAGGCTATGCGCTGACGATTTCCAAAAATGGGATCGAAATTTCATTTCGCAAAACTGGCGGCTGGCGCGCAGCCACGGCGACGCTGCGGCAATTGTTGCGCCAATACGGTCGCCACCTGCCCTGCCTGAAAATCCGTGACTGGCCGGATTTTGCGCGGCGCGGCGTGATGCTCGACATCTCGCGCGGGCGCGTGCCGAAGCTGGAGACGTTGCTGGATTTGGTTGAAAAACTGGCGGACTTCAAGATCAACGAACTGCAACTTTACACCGAACACACCTTCGCCTACCGCAAATACAAATCCGTCTGGCAAGGCTGGGGCGCGCTGACCGGTGAAGAAATCCGCAAGCTCGACGAGTGCTGCCGCGAACTCGGCATTGATCTCGTGCCGAACCAAAATTCCTTCGGTCACCTGCGCTATTTTCTCGCCGACCCGAAGCTGAAAAAGCTCGGCGAACTTTCCAAGCCGTTTCTCGCCGAAACGAAAGATTTTCTCCGTCGCCCGACAACGCTCGCGCCAAATCATCCCGGCACCCTGACCTTCCTGCGCGGCTTGTATGACGAGTTGTTGCCGAATTTTTCCAGCCAGTTTTTTAACATCGGTTGCGATGAGACGTGGGACTTGGGCAAAGGCCAAAGCAAACAACTTTGCGAAAAGAAGGGCCAAGGCCGCGTCTATCTCGATTTCCTGAAGCAACTCCACCGTGAAGTTTCCGCTCGCGACAAAAAGATGATGTTCTGGGGCGACATCATTTTGAAATATCCGGAACTCTTGGCAGATCTGGGTGGGTGGAACGGGCAACCTGCCCGTTTTGGCTGGCAACTTGCCAGCCAATCTTCCGGCAAGTTGCCGGAAGACACAGGCCAGTGGCCTGTGCCACCCAACCTCATCGCTTTGAATTGGGGTTACGAGGCGAATCATCCATTTGCGAAGGAAGCCGCGCAGTTTGCGAAGGCCAAGATTCCATTCTACGTCTGCCCTGGCACTTCGACGTGGCAGACGCTCATCGGCAAGCATGACAACGCGCTCGCCAATCTCCGCGCGGCGGCAAAAGCGGGAAAGAAGTTTGGAGCGATGGGCTTTCTCAACACTGATTGGGGCGACGGTGGGCATCCGCAGCCGCTGGCCGTGAGCTGGCCGTTGTTTGCCGCCGGTGCCGCGCTGTCGTGGAATCCAAAATCCGCGCCGGACGAAAAATTCCTCACCGCCATTTTGAGCCGCGACGTGTTCGATGATGCCACCGGCAAAATTGCCGCCGCCGGCTTCAAACTCGGTTTCGCCCACCAAAAGCTCGGCGTGAAGGCGTTGAACGAAACGCCGCTCGGCACGGTCATCGCTGCACCAAAACCGGCGGAGCGAGAACTGTTTTGTCGGAACGGACTGAAATGGTTCGCCAAGATTCCACAGCGGAAGATTCTCGCCGCGTTGAAAGAAATCCAGAAACAGCGCGCCGTTCTGTGTAGCGGCGTCTCGGCAGAGCGCCGCCATCTGGCCCGCCCGCAGTTTGCGGCGCTCTGCCGAGACGCCGCTACAACCGAATTAGACCTCGCCGCGCGAATGGCGGAGCAGTCCTGCAAGTTCATGCTGTGGCAGCAAGCCGTGGCCGCCAATAATGTTTCCGAAGCCAAACACCTCGCGCAGCACGGCCTCCGCGAATTGCGTCAGTTGGAAAAAGATTTCAACGCCTATTGGCCGCTACGCAACAAGGCGACGCCGAAGCATTGCACACCGTTTCTGCGCTGGCGAATGGAAGACTACCGGCGCGGTCATGTCTCCTGAAGCTGGTGGGGCAAGCGTCCCTGTGTGCCGTCGTTGAATAAGTTTATGAAATTTGGAATCGCTTCCACGCCGGGCAAACGCCAGTGCTGACCTACCCTCCATCTGCCCTCGTCTCTCAACTTGACATTGCGGCCAAGCGTGGCTCATTTCCAGCATCAGCGGGCGGCATCACACACCATCATCCAACACGAAAGGCAGGCGACTTATGAAAAAAATTCAAACAACTTTTCCAGCTCAACCGATGGTGGTTTTTCAGCGCCGCCATTGCGGTTTTGTCCAGCGGTTGAAATCCGTCACCGAAGGTTTTGTGGCCTGCTGCGAGGAAGGCAATTTCGGGGCGATGAAAAAAGCCGCCGCTGCGAAGCCGATGACCGTGTAAATCAATTCCGGGAAATTGAATGTCTTTTGTTCCATGAAACGGCAATAAAAAAACGCCTGCGAAATCGCAGGCGTTTGGTGTAAAAAAGCAAACTTACTTCGCTGCCGGAGCATTGGTTGCGGCAGGCAAGGTGGAGAGAAGATTGTTGGCCGAAGGCTGGGTTGGAGCAACAGCCGGAGCGGTGACCGGTGCCGGAGCAATCGGGGTTTGCATCTGCTTTTGTTGAACCTGCTTCGCAAAATCCGCCGCGCTGTTGTCCGCATGCACTTTGTCGTGTAGATAACCGAGCAACAAAGCCAGCACCAAAAATACCACCGTGGCATATTTGGTGATCTTCGTCAGCGCGTTGCCGGAACCGGCACCGAACAGCGCATCCGCCGTGCCACCGCCAAAGGCCATGCCTGCGCCCGCATCTTTTTTGGGCAGTTGAATGAGCACCAGCAGAATCAGCAACAACGCATTCAGAACCATCACAAAGGTCAAAATGCCTACAATAAAAGTCGTCATAGAAAATTGAGTTTAGATGGAATTCTTGATGATGTCAGCAAAACTTCTCGCTTCCAACGATGCACCACCAACGAGCGCGCCATCCACGTCCGGCTGGCTCATGAGTTCCTTGGCGTTGTTCGGTTTCACACTACCGCCGTATTGGATGCGGACCTTGCGCGCGACTTCGGCATCGAACATCGCCGCGAGCGTCTTGCGAATGAACGCGTGCGCGTCTTGCGCCTGCTGCGTCGTCGCGGTCTTGCCGGTGCCGATGGCCCAAACGGGTTCGTAGGCAACGACAGTTTCCGCCATCTGTTCCTTGGTTAGACCAGCGAGACTGCCGCGCACCTGCGTTTCCAAAACTTTCTCGGTGAGATTGCCTTCGCGTTCCGCGAGGGTTTCGCCCACGCAGACAATCGGCTTGAGCGCCGCGGCATGGACCGCCGCCGCTTTCTTGGCGATGAGCGCGTCGGATTCCTTTTGGAACTGGCGGCGTTCGCTGTGGCCGAGGATGACATAGCGCACGGAGAATTCCTTGAGCATGCCGGCGCAGATTTCGCCGGTGAACGCGCCGAAATTGTTCTCGCTCATGTTCTGCGCGCCGAGACGGATGTTCGAGTCGAGGATAGCCTTGGAGACTTCGCTCAACGCGGTGTAAGGCGGCGCGACGACGATGTCCACTTCCTTCACGCCCGCGAGGTCGCGCTTGAGGTCAGCGACGAGGGTCAACGCCTCGGCGACGGTCTTGTTCATCTTCCAGTTTCCGGCAATGATTAATTTACGTTCTTTGTTCATCTTAAAATCTTTCTCTTTTTGTTTTTATTTCTCGCTCAACGCCGCCACGCCGGGCAGCACCTTGCCTTCAAGGAATTCCAGTGACGCGCCGCCGCCAGTCGAAGTATGCGACACCTTCTTGTCCGCGCCAAATTTCTTCGCCGCCGTCGCGGTGTCACCGCCGCCGACCACCGTGGTGGCACCCGCCGCAGTCGCAGCAATGATGGCGTCGGCCATGGCCTTGGTGGCTTTCTCAAACGCAGCAAATTCAAACACGCCGGGAGGCCCGTTCCAGATAATCGTTTTGGCGCGGGCGATGACAGCGTTGAATTCCTTAATGGTTTCCGGGCCGACATCGAGGCCTTGCCAGCCGGCAGGAATGCCGCTCTTCAACGTCGCACTGCCAACTTTTGCATCCGCCGCGAACTTGTCTGCCGTGATCCAGTCCACGGGCAGGTGCAACTTCTTGCCTTTCTCAGCGGCCTTCTTGAGCAGTTCGGGAACAATCTTCGCGCCTTCGGGATCGAAGATGGAATCGCCGATGGCCATGTTGTCGCGCACTTTCAAAAACGTATAAGCCATGCCGCCGCCGATGATGATTTCGTCGGCCTTGTCCAGCAGGTTGCTGATGAGCTGAATCTTGTCCGCGACTTTCGCGCCGCCTAGAATGGCGAGCAACGGGCGCTTCGGGTTGTCCAGCACCGCGCCGAACGCGTCCAGTTCCTTCTTCATCAGATAACCGCAGGCGCGCTGCGGGAGCTGCACGCCGGTCATCGAGCTGTGATCGCGATGCGCGGTGCCGAAGGCGTCGTTGATGTAAACGTCGCCAAGTTTGGTGAGGCTCGCGCGGAAGGCTTTCACCTTGTCGGCATCGGCCTTGAGTTTGGAACCGTCTTCGAGCTTCACCTTGCCTTCTTCCTCGATGTGGAAGCGGAGATTTTCGAGCAAAATCACATCGCCGGGTTTGGCCTTGGCGCAGGCAGCCTCGACTTCCGCGCCGACGCAGTCGTTGAGAAATTGCACCGGACGGCCGAGCAGCTTCTGGAGCGCTTCCGCAACGGGCTTGAGAGAAAACTTCTCGATGCGCTTGCCGTCTGGCCGGCCAAGGTGGCTCATCAGCACGACGGACGCGCCCTTGTCGAGCGCGTATTTGATCGTCGGCAACGCGGCCTCGATGCGCTTGGTGTTGGCGATGGCACCGGTGACTTTGTCCTGCGGAACATTGAAATCTACGCGGATCAGGGCGCGCTTGCCCTTCAATTCGACATCTTCGATGAACAGTTTGGCCATAAATTAAAAATTGTTTGTTTTCCTTGCGAACAAGGCCGCCCAGCTTATCAAAGGCACTTCGTCAGTAAAGTGAATTTAACAACGCCACGCGGTTGTTGCCGCCACATCAAGGCGGCGGACGAAAGCAAGTTTTTCTCCTGTCCGCACTTGATTTTTCACCGTGAGTGAAGCAACTTGGCCGACACAAGTTGGTTTAATAATAACAATAAAAGTAAAACTATGGCACACGAACTCCCTCCTCTGCCCTATGACAAGGCAGCCCTTGAACCCCACTTTGACGCGCTCACGATGGAAATTCATCACGACCGCCATCACAAAGCTTACGTAGACAATCTCAACAAGGCCATCGCCGGCAACGCCGCGCTCGAAGCCAAGTCGCTCGAACAGATCATCCGCGATTTGAGCGTCGTCCCCGATGCCGTGCGCGGTCCCGTGCGCAACAACGGCGGCGGGCACTGGAACCATTCCTTTTTCTGGAAAATCCTCGGCCCGAACGCTGGCGGCGCGCCTACAGGCAAACTCGCGGATGACATCAAGGCCGCGTTCGGCAGCTTTGATGAGTTCAAGGCGAAGTTTGAAGCAGCCGGCATTGGTCGTTTTGGCAGCGGCTGGGTCTGGCTCGTTTCAAACAACGGCAAGCTGGAAATCGTCAGCACGCCGAACCAGGACAATCCGCTCATGGGCAAGGCCGTGGCTGGCTGCGAAGGCAAGCCGCTCATCGGTTGCGACGTGTGGGAACATGCCTACTACCTGAAATACCAGAACAAGCGCGCTGATTATCTCAAGGCGTTTTGGAATGTGGTGAACTGGAATGCAGTCGCCGCGAATTACTGAATTAAGTTTGAAAAACAAAAACGCGCCGATGAAAGTCGGCGCGTTTTTTGTTTTCGGACAAAATTAAATTCCGCGCGTGCTGGCGATTTTATTCCCCTTGCCGAGAACGATGACGCGAGGCTTCCACTTCTTCGCCTTCTTCTCGCTGACCGCAGCAAAGTTCATGATGGTCAGGACGTCACCTTTTTTGCCGAGGTGCGCCACCGCACCGTTCATGATGATTTCGCCAGCACCTTTTTTGCCGCGAATGGCGTAGGTCTCCCAGCGGTTGCCGTTCGCCATGTTGCCGCAAAGAATTTTTTCATATTCCTGAAGCCCGACCTTGTCCATGAGGTCGGAGGAAATGGTGAGGCTGCCTTCGTAATTCACGTCGCCGCCGGTCACGGTGGCACGATGGATTTTGGATTTGAGCAAATGAATCTGCATGGTGAAAATTATTTCAGCGTCAAAAAGTTTTTCAAAATCGTCCGTCCGCTTTCGGTCAGGATGCTTTCAGGATGGAATTGCACGCCCCAAATCGGCAGCGTCTTGTGCTTCACGCCCATGATTTCGCCTTCGTCAGTTTCAGCGGTGATTTCGAGGCAATCGGGAATCGTGTCGCGCTTGATGACCAGCGAATGATACCGCGTGGCAAGAAATGGATTGGGCATGCCAGCGAACAAATCTTTTCCATTATGCTTAATCGGCGAAACCTTGCCGTGCATCATGCGGTAGTTCACGACGACCTCCGCGCCAAACGTATGGCCGATGCACTGATGGCCAAGGCAGACGCCAAAAATCGGAATTCCCTCGGCACTGAAAGTGCGAATGACGTCGTTCGACAAACCGGCCTCGCGCGGCGAGCACGGGCCGGGCGAAACCAAAATTCTTTCCGGCTTGAGCGTGCGGATTTGGTCGAGCGAAATTTCGTCGTTCCGGCGCACCTGCAAATCCACGCCCAGTTCACCGAGATACTGGACGAGGTTGTAGGTGAACGAATCGTAATTGTCGATGACCAGAACCATAACGCGGCGGACAAATTAACGGGCAGTTCAAAAATTGAAAGTCTTAAGACACACGCGGCAGCCTCGGCTAACAACGATTTTCGCCGGCACCGAAGTCACAACTTGCGGCGCATGGCGCGGATGCGGTCGTATTCGTAATGATATTGGCCGTCATGTTTCTTGTTGCCGACTTGCGTCGAGTAGAAGAGATAGAGCCACGATTGTCCTTCCAGCGTGGTCACGAACGCCTGCGGCACATGGCAGGCATCGGCGTCGGCGTCCGGCGGAATGTAGGCGAGTTTTTCCCAATGCAGGCCGTCGTCAGAAACCGCCTCGCGAAGCTGGCGGTTCATCCAAGGCGATGAGTTCGGCGGGGTCGGATATCCGTGCGGGTCGGAAAAACTGTGATAGCGATTTCCAACTTTGATGACCTCCGGATTGGGCCAGCTTTCCATGAGCGGCTGTTTCAGGTCATGCACGATTTTGAAACCGCCCGCCGCCATAAAATCGCCGGTGTTTTCCGCGCCGCCCATGCACACGCCTTTGCCGGGGAGCCAATAATCAAACCACAATCGCCATTTGCCATTGTCCCAACGCAACGCCGGACGATGAAAATCACCAATCCGGTTTTGATCCGACTTGGGTGTTGCCGAGTCGTCAGAACAGATCAGCAGCGGTTCGGCGGAACGCTGCCAATGAATGCCATCGTCAGAAACAGCCCCCATGACACACTGCACCATGCGGGCGGGATAACCGGGAATTTCTTTTTTAAACGGCTTGGAGGTTGCGCTGTGGGCCATGTAAAACTTGCCGTTGTGCAACACCACGGACGGATCGCCAACATGCCAGGCTTCATACCAACGTTCACCGGCATGCAACACCGGCACCCATTTGGCCGTATTCATGGTGCTGTCCCAAGTGTCGTCCTGGCTGTAAACCTCCCAGTGCCGCAGGTCTTTTGAGCGCGCGTGGAAGATCGCATCGCAACCCGGCCAACTGGCACCTTGATTGGCGTGGTGCGCCGACCAGCCGAAAAACCACATCTTGAAGCGATACTCGCCGCCGGTTTCCACGACGCACGGGTTATACATGTTGACGAAATTCCACAACAACGGCTGGGGATCGCGCTCCCATTGACTTTCGGCGCTGGCAGCAAAAGCCGACAGCACAAGGCAGAAAAAGACGGCAAAAATATTTCGCTTCATGAGATTGCGGATGGACAAACCACAGTTGCCCACGACCAAAATTATTTTGGCCGTAAAACTTGCCCAATGAAACGAAAATAAAAATCCCAATTAATTCCAGCGCGTCATCATCGCTCAAGGAATCAGTTGAATCTTGAAATAGCGCGCGGCGTTGGTCGGGTTGTTCGTGAAGGTCAGCGTCGAGCTGCTCGCCGTCAGCATGCCGCTGAAGTTTGTGAACGGGATGGACAAGTTGGTGGTGGACCAGACTTGATAGGTCAGGCCGGAGATGCTGGACCAGTTCAAATTGTTATTGGGCGCCATACTGGCCACCGGCGTATTCACCAAGGCAATCCCTGTGCTGATGCCGCTCAACGGGCTTTCGATGCCGGCATTGTTGACGGCGGACACCGTCACATAGAGACGTGTGCCGTAGCTGTTCGACACCGTCAGCGAAGTGCCGCCAACCGTGCCATTGAACACATTCGAGCCGCCCGGCGTCGTGCCCACCCAAACGTGATAACCGGAAATCCCACCCTCGGAATCGCTCACCGCCGGCCAATTAAAGGTGGCGCTGTTGCCGACAACGTAATTATTCGTCGAGCCGATGCCCGGCGCATTCGTCGGCGCGGGCGGCGGCGTCACGTCATAAAGCTTCAGGTATTGCGCCTCAAACGGCGCGTTCGTCCAACCGGAGTTGGCGCTTGGCACGGGATTGAGGCCGACATACACGCCGTTGGCCAGCACGTTGCTGCCGTAAATGCCGCCACCCCAGAGCCAGACGTTTCGACGGTTACCGTCAATGGCGGTGTAGGCGGAAATGTTTTTGACGTTGTAAAGGCGGCCCGGTTTGATGCCAAAAAGATTGGAGCCGTTCTGCGTGATGTTGACATTGAATACGCCTGACTGCGGGTTGTTGCGATCCAGATTGGCGAAAGCAAACACCACGTCGCTCAAATTCGGTGCAGCATTGGCAGCAACATATTTTGCCACAGAATAAATGTTGGCCTGCGCGCCGCTGCCATTTTGCTGGTCGAGGAAATAGCGGTTGGAATTGCGCAGCGCCGGACTGAACGCGCGAGCTTGATTGATGGCGGCGTAAACCGGCCAGAGCTGATCCAGCGCGTAGGTGCGATTGGCCGAATTGAAAACCGGCTGCATCGAGTTATAGGTTTTGAACTGCGGAATATATTTGCCAAAATTCACTTCATAAGAGTTGAACCCAAACGTCGTGGAGATGCCCAATTCTTCTCCATAGAAAATCATCGGCGCACCATCAATCGTGCCGCACACCGCATGGCGAATGAGCGCTTGAAATGGATCGCCGTAACTTTGCTCGTCATGCGAGACGTGGTTCAGCAATACCAGCCCCTGACCATAGGCGGCACGGCGCGCTTCAAACGCGTTGCGATAATCGGCAGTTGTAACATAGGATCTTGTGTCATTGGTTTTAATGTCGAACAAAAGATTCTCGTTCAAGATGTCGAAGTGGCGGTTCGAACGGTAAGTGACTGAGCCACCGTCGAGAGATTCAGTCATGAAAACAAAATCCCATTTGCGGCTGCGGGTTTTGTTGATGATGTATTCCCAGCATTGCGGCGGCAATCCCTGGCCAAAATCAGCACGCACACCATCGATGCCCTTGCCGTAAGTCTGATTGGCCGGTGTGCCTTGGGGACAGCCGGTCTTGTCGAGCCAGTAAAGCACGCAGTCGGAAAAATAGCGCCAGACGTTTTGCGTGATGCTGTCAAAATGTCCGTTGCCCGTGCCGGTGCTGCTATCACTGCCGACACTCGTGTCAAACCAATCTCCTTCGTTCGTATAATTATAGGTCTGACCAGAATTGCCGACCAGAGCGTCATAACGGCCAAAATAAATGTCGGCGACATCGCTCCACTTGCCGAAATCATTCCGGTCCGGCGCAATCGCCACGCTGCCGGCGCTGTAGGCGCGCTGGTCGTATTCACCGGAGCGGGAATAAAAACGCGCTTCAGAATTCATGATGGAGTTTGTCGGGTTGGCCGTCGGCGCAAAATAATTGACCCCGGCATT
>Ga0007854_10002845_pt1 | contig 10650 bp, 8 predicted proteins | sample CryBogCBH12Aug08_FD_60382 | JGI IMG/M metagenome (GOLD analysis project Ga0007854, IMG submission 60382) | Freshwater microbial communities from Crystal Bog, Wisconsin, USA - CBH12Aug08 | ecosystem: Environmental > Aquatic > Freshwater > Lake | place: Crystal Bog, Wisconsin, USA | collected... | reverse complement strand
TTTTGTAGAGCTACTCTGGCCATTTCGTCCAAGGACAGGTTCGTATTACAACTTAAATACTGTTTTTTACCTGCGTTCTCGCGAGACACTGTGTAGTTATGTTCTCCGCTTTTCGTTTGATGTTTTACAGATGACTTAATGTCATGAACCAGCTTATCGATATTAATTTCATTGGCCTTTGAAACACCGGCATTGAAAACACACATTACGATAAGAATCACTTTGCATTTATTGAAACGAATATTTTGAAACTTAATGTTTGACATAATCTCTTCTCATCATACTAACGCTAAATGACTACCAAGCCCCTCTGAATTAGCGCTTAGCTGACAGTATCAGCAGCGTGTCAGCATACTTGGCAAATAACCAGATTGACCGGGACTTATCATTTTTCCTTCATTGTCGCAGGTGCAATGTGGGTTGGGTAAAACTAGAAACCGCTGACTTTTGTTGACAATCCTCCGGGTTTTTCCATATTCTATATTATTTATCATACTGATATTATTTGTATTTTCAGTGTAAATTTGGTGTCAAAGTCTGTTTCCAGCATTGATCCACAAGCGATTTCAAGCACTAAAAGATCAATTTTTAAAACAACAAATTTCTTTGAATGACAATAATATAACACATGTAAAAACCCATTTGCATGTTATAAAGTACAGGAGAAGGAGCGTGTGGCTAGGTATCAATATGCGGTTCTACTGCGATCCGTAAATTGACCGGCGTAACCTCCACCAGCGGAGAGTGTTGAGTTAGTTTTCACACCGCCCTGGATAAATGCGTATTGAGGGGGCTAAGGTGAAGTCAGAGCGCGCAAATGCTATAAAGAGCCTTCACATATTTCTTATAACTCTATTGTCGCTCTCCACCTTTATCATTCCGACGTCCGCAGCAGACCAACCTAATGTAATGGTTGTTGGCGAAGATGCTGATGAAGACACCGTGCCACGACATTCTCGCGTGTTTAACCGCGTTAGCGACGCCATTCGCACTCAAATGATAGCGATGGGTTTCCCTACATTCAATGAAACCGCCGTGACCATGGACATCACCAATCCTGGACGAATTCGCCGTACGGATGCGGAATTGATCAGTGTCGCAAGAAGCATCACCGCAGCCCCAATAGACGTGATTATTCCATTCCAAATTTATGCATCATCTAATCAAGATGCTTATTCCGACATGAAACATCTGCGCATCAGAATTGTTGGTCGTATGGTGCAGATTCAAACTGGAAAAGATCTGGGTAATTTCGAAGTTGCTGTAGGCCCCAAAGGTCTCAGGCCATTGCCGCCAGCCTGTAATCCAGACTGTATCCTTGAGCATCTTGGCGATGAAGCCAAACCCATCGCAACGGAAGTAGGTGCGATTCTCGCTAAAAAGCTCGATGAGATTTCTCCAACAGCTCCTAAAGCCGCAATCATCGATCCTGCTCCTATCAAACAGACTGCAGAAGCGCCCAAAAAAATTGCTCCTAAGGCTACGCCATCGCCTGAACCGATACCTGTATCGAACAAAGAATGTGTTGGGTTACAGACCGCATACACAATCATTCTCAGCGGATTTGAGCCAGAAGACGTAGATGCAATAGAGAAGATACTAGTCGCCTTTTATGGCTACCAGCATCATCGCCCTATTCGTAGCAGAACAAAATACTCTGAATATTGGTATGAGACATGCTCGGACCGCGCACGCCTCGAGCGTAACGTTCGCGCAATGACCGATCAGCTGCCGGGGAAAAATCGCTATGAATTGTCAGGTGGACAAATTCAAATCGAGCATATTGCTTCCATGGGCAAAAGATAACACGGTATGCAATTACAATGAAAAAATCTTATTTCACTGTTTTTTTTATAAGTCTTAGCTTGGCAGGAGCCACGGGCTCGTTTGCGCAACAGCCTATATCGAGCGACGACATTGCGCAAAGCTTAAAGCCTAAATCACGTACGAGAGGCCTTGTGCCTGCTCAGATGAGTCCCGATGACGTCAGCTTCCTTGAAAACATGAAGCATAAAACGCGTGGGCTGACTGTCGAAGAAAGAAGCCAAGTTTCAAATATTATTGAAAAAGAGGGACTTCCTTCAATTGATCTTGAAATAAACTTTTCAATTGATTCTGCGAAGCTTGAGCCGAGTTCGCTAGATACCCTGCGCAAGCTAGGGCAAGCACTTAAAAGCGCCGAGCTGACGAGCGCATCATTTTTAGTTGCAGGTCACACAGACGCTCGTGGAACAAGCGAGCATAATCAAGCGTTATCTGATCAGAGAGCCCGGACAGTTAAGGAATATCTGGTCTCAAACCTCGGTATTAATCCCGACCGTCTCCTTGCCGTGGGCTACGGTCGAGAACAATTGAAAAATTCAGAAGATCCACTGGCTGGGGAAAATAGACGCGTAAAAATTACAAATCTGGGGACGAGCCAGAATTAAGTGTGTCATTTGAATGATGATTAGGATCAGTCGCATTGGTTATGTGGAGGGCAAAGTGAAAAGAATTATCGCAATAACAATACTTTTTTTTACGATGACTGGCGCCTCGCTAGCGCAGTATTCGGCTGCAATCGGAGCCGCAATGTCCATGATGCAGGCGGCGGCACAAGCTGAAGCGGCGCAGGCGGCTCGTGAGGCTGCGGCTGCCCAGTCCTCTCGATACAGAAACAGCCCGCGCGTAGTTTATCGTGATCGGCGAGTTGCGGCGCCACGCACTGTTTATAAAACAAGAACCGTTTACAAGCCCGCAAAATCTCACGTTGCGAGCCACACAGCTGAAGCTTCGGTTGTTCGCACCAGCGGCAAAGATCCATTTGCGTCTGGCGGCAAGGGCTCTGAAAAGTTTCAATAAATTAGGGACTGCTGGAAATGCGCAAGTACTTACAGATAATCTCCACTCTGCTGACTATCGCCTTTCCAGCCTTATCCCTGGCTGACACCCGGCCAAATCTGGTCATCCCAAAAGTTTATTCAACACTTGGTAAATGGGTTGTCGGTTCGAATGACAAAGGCTCCTGCCTTGCTGCCTCAGAAGTTTCCGGAGGTCTGGAGATTTGGGTAGGCTATATGCCGGATGGCGACCCTTTTCTCGGATTTTTTAATAATGACTGGGCGTCTCTAGAAGATGGCAAGGTATACAAAATCATGCAGTCAATTGGTGGAAATACCAAATGGCTCGGCGATTATGTCGCCATGCAGAGGGTCAATTCGAAAGGCGAGCGCTTTAAAGGTCTGGTCCAATATAATCTTTCTCAGGATTTTGTTTCACAGATGACCAAAGGGTCATCTTTGACCATTTCTTACGAGGAAAACACTATTGCAACGTTGAGCCTTAAACAGGCTGGCGCCATCATGAAAGAGTTGCAGGGCTGCCGTTCAGCTTTAGCCAAATTAGACAATGGCCACTCAGTCCCGCCACCGCCAGAAGTAAACAAAACAAATGTGGCAGCAGCCCCAGCTGAGTCCAGAACTGGTTCCTCAGCATGGAACCTTCCTAAAAATGAACGCTTTCATTCCGGTAAACGCGTAGCACTTGTTATTGGGAATGGAGCCTACAAATACGCACCGTCATTGACGAACCCAACCAAAGACGCGGACGCACTGGCAAGCACGTTCAAATCAGTAGGTTTTGACAATGTAATTGAGGCAACCAATCAATCACAACAGGATCTTCTCAAATCTCTAAAACAATTTTCAAAAGAGGCAGACGGCGCAGAATGGGCAGTTGTTTACTACTCTGGCCATGGCATTGAAGTCTCAGGCAAGAATTATCTGATTCCTATCGACGCACAAATGAAAGTCGATCGAGATGTTGAGCTCGAAACAGTAGATGTGGGAAAACTCCTTGCCGCAACTGATGGCGCAAAGAAATTAAAGCTTGTTGTCCTTGACGCGTGTCGTGACAATCCATTTGCAAGTCAGATGAGAAGAACCGTGGCCACACGTTCTATCGGTAGAGGATTAGCTCAACTGGAGCCAGAAGCAGGTACTCTGGTTGTATATGCGGCAAAACATGGGGAACAAGCGCTGGACGGAGACGGAAAGAATAGTCCATTTGCGGCATCTCTTATTAGCAGGATGCAGACACCTGGATTAGAAGTTCGCCGTCTCTTTGACTCAGTAAGAGACGACGTAATGGAAACGACTCAAGGTAAACAACAGCCCTTTGTCTATGGTTCTTTGTCTGCGCGAGAGGACTTCTTTTTTGTAAATAAATAACCACCAAGCCATGTTATTCGAATGATGGCTGTCGAGTAGAATTTGAAAACAATCACGCTTCTCTAAATTGAGCTGATAATAAATTATCAGTTAAGTTATCTTCGATGTCCGATGTTTTATTGGTGCTTTAGGCATATGAGCTCAGCTGAGCTACCAAGGAACATACATCGGCTCATCATAATAATCCGCAGTTGGGTCATTAAATGATTGATCTAGCCCAGAATAATCATTCCAATTATTGTTAGTTATATACCCTCTGCTGTGTACCTGGCCGGCAATAGGCGCTGGAGACTTGATGATAAAATCACTGAAATCCGCGGTCTGAGCGTTGGCTTCAACGACTGCAATATGACCAATTACAAGCAACACTGCCGTTGTTTTTAAAAGATTTGGCATTAATTCAATCATATTCAACCCCATTAGGGAGTAACTGTTACTGTCACAAGGCCTTCTGTGACATGGGCATGAGGAATATTTTTAAATAATTCCCTAACATTCTGCAAAGTTACAAAAGGTATTGTCGCTGTTTGTTCCGGGAATAACTTGGCTGGAAGATCACTCTTAATTTCTCGATCTGCTGCAAAGCAACTAACCAACTCTTCTCCAGTAGTACCCGAGCTAAATCTGAAATGATATCTGTCTTTCTGTGGATCAGGAATTTTTACAAGATGATTTGGTGAGACTTGAGCAGTTCTCCCATCAGCAAGTCTGTCTGGAGGAGGAAAGATAGCTTCTACCTCTCCTTTGCTATCCACATAAAAGCAATAAACCCAAGCCGTTTTATTCGAACGTATCATTAGCTGCAACTCATCCCCGACTCTGTAAGTAGGGGAAAGCCCCTGTGGGGTTGTAATCTGAAAGGCTAATGCACTTTTTGGAAGGGGATTATCAAGAGAGGCTTTGTTTTGAGGATGAATATCCATTCCCTTCAGATCAGCAACCTTAACTGGACCACTCCAGCTGATTAAACCACCGTCGGGGCGTTTTAAAGAAGTTTGAAGTTCAATAATTTTATCGCGCACCCAGTATCTGCCAGTTAGCGTGTATATGTTGTTAGTCCGCGCAACGGCATCGCTATCAAGTTCTTTTGCACTAACCATGTCTTGATTTTTTGGCTCAATAGAAATGCCTCTAACCTTCAGGGCTTTGCCAGAAATTGAATTAGATGTCTGACTTGTTAGCGCTGCAATAAGTCTATCACTGATAAATCGACCCGCTTCAGGTTGCGCGCCAGTACCTTCATAAAATATTCCATCAGTCTGAATCTCACTAAGTTCTGGCGCTCCTTGTAGTAGACGATCTGCAGCCAATTTAATGGCTTTGTCTAAAGACAATGCCTCATCAAGCTTGGCCTCGCTGGTATAAGCACTAGGCAAGGCAATTGGCTTGGTCGAATAAAGAGTTTTTGCGCTCTTTTGCTCTACAATTCTTAATGAAATTATTACATTTCCAGCCTGAGAATACAGCTCCGGGAAAATCAGCATATCGACATTCTGATGCACACTTGTCAAAGCTGCGAGAATATTTCCACCCGACTCCTCCAAGGCTCCTGACTTATTTAGATGATCAGCAATAAGACCAATTGCAGCACTATCAATAATATTGATGCATTTTGGGCGTGTCTTGAGCAGACTTGATAATAGTTCTTCATAGATCCTTTTAGTCGCCGCTTCATCTAGAGGACTTTTTTCCGATGAAATCGTCCATAATCCAAGTGCTACAGATGGGTGGTCATTACAATACGCACCATCAAACGACTTACTGTAAAGTTCATGTGCAAGCTGGTCCATCACATTCTGACTTACGCTACTTGATGAATGCTTGTGATGTCGTCCAGCATGGGCATTTAATGGAAAGATTAAAAGGCTCAATATAATAAGTAAAAGCATTCTCATGAATTTCTTCCTCACTGGGAAAAAAATTGCAATCAGTCGTCTCAAAATTGAATAAATCAGCGTCACACGAATATTCCTTACCTAACAAAAATTACTAAACTGCTTTTCACGCATTTTCGTATTGATTTAACGATGGATAGATCCCATCATTCCGCCCACTATTCCCAAAAACATACGTGCAGCCGCCTCGTTCTGTCTCTGTTGAAGAGCATTCTGCTCAAGCTGCCCTTTAAGCTTTAGTAAGGCCTCTTGTGCATCATAGTGTCCCATAGCTGCAGCTCTCTCTAGTAGAACAATATGTTCATTGGCAAAAGCTGGCGTAGCCTGACCCTTGATTATTAGGGTCGCTAAACTAACCATAGATGAACTATCGCCCAACTGGACGCCCCTTCGAAAAACAGCAATTGATTGGCTAGCATTTCCCCCAGACACACGACGATCCATCAGCGCCCAACCATAATTATCAGCAGCAACAGGATATCCGGCATCCATTAGCTGGCGCAGAGCTGGTATAGCGATATTTGGATTACGAACCTGAACGGCACGAGCATATTGATAACGGTAGCGTAGATCATCGGTATTCATGCGCGCCGCCTGCTCGCATGCAATTTCAGCGCGCTCTGCATTTGACCTCAGCCCCTCATACGTTACCCCTATAATGCTTGCTGGTTTCCTTGAGTCATAGAGATTAGCCGCAAGCTGATCACACTCGGCAGCCTCTCTAGAATATGATCTCTGCGCCTCTGCGACTTGTCCGTCGCGGGAGTATATTGGTCCATTTACAACAGAAGAGCCTGTAGGAGCTAGCGCTTCAACATTTTGTGAGCTGTTACTTTCTGCGGAGGCTGCTGTTGATACTAACTTTAGACCCGTGGTGAGATTTCCGTGTTTCCATGGGATCTGCTTTCCGTCCGTTTTTCTCTGAACTTCATGAAAAACTGATCTAAACATTAGCTCAATATCAACATCCTTCTCCTTTACATGATGGAGAAAAGCCTCTGTAAAAGGACTGTTCCTTCCATCTCCATCTGCAGCAACCTGCTTTGGAGCGGTTGAATATATAATCAGCGTATCAAGCCCGCCTGTTGTTTCTGCTAAACCAGCAGTTGCTGCTATAGATCGTGTTGAAGCTAGTTTTTTAAGTAATTCTGGGATTGGATTATCCCGGCAAGCATCAAGGATAATTACATTAATTCTTGATCCGCTTTGATGGCTTATTTGTTTTTCTATAATTGAAAGCTGGAGAGAACCTTGATCTAAACTATCTTCGTTCTCTACTTTCAAATCTACGGGAAGTAAGTAATTATTACTGTCTTTTTGAACACCATGACCTGCATAATATACAAGAGCAACTTCCGCTCCTACAATCTCAGCAGAAAATTTCTTTAGCAATAGATCCATCTGACTTTTTGATGAATCCAGCCCCTGGTAAACTGTAAAGCCAATATCACGTAGTGATCCTGTGATATCCTGAGCATCATTTTTCGGATTCGTAAGTTGAGGAAGGTTTTGATAATTGCTATTTCCGATAATAAGCGCAACTCTTTTACTTGAATTTATACTCGATGTGTTTTGTGCATTGCCAGACGGTAATGCTACTAAAGTTGCAGAATTCGAAGCTGGACGTACACTACTTTGCTGTGTTTGAGATGGCGAATTTGCTTCTACAGAGAGAGATCTGTCCAATTGAGTAACAGAGTTAGTAGTTACTGATGCAACATAATTTGGTGAGGAATTCGTCCTTAAATTTAAGGGTATAGTGCTTGCGTCTACTGCAAAGAAACGTTGTTTTCCTTTGCCAGATTGGTTGTAACTTGCAACCCATACAAAACCAGGACCGCCAGCAACGCGATAAATTGGAAGACCTTCTCTTGCTGATTGCTTAAAATTTCCAGCAAAGTCGACGAGAAGTCCGTGCCCTTTCTCAATGTCATTCGCGATTTCCTGCCTTTCATTAGCAGGTAGTGGATCCAAACGCGCGCCACCCCACAATACATATTCTCCAGACCACTCATTATTAGCCCATGTAATTTTTTCTCTCTTGGCTATCGGACCATATTTTTGAGTTAACCTTTGCTGTAGTCCCAAGATCTCATCTTGAGTGAAATAAGACGGATCTTGCATTCTCGCGACATAAGAAACTATTCCATCAGGATTATGTAATATTGAGTAGCTGGCATTAAAATTTCCTCTACTCTCTTTTCCAGAAATGTTTTTTCTACACCATGTATAGGTATCAAATTGGTTGCTCGGAGAACAATTATAAGCTCTATATGCATTGCTGCCAAAAGCTACTCGCGCTCCCACTGCCAGCCCCTCCACACTATAGGCCGAAGGAGAGTTTGTGTTGTATTCAGCATTTTGAATTCTTGGCGCAGAATTTTTTTGCCGTGAGGATTTGATCTTTGGCGCGTCATCAATATCCAGGAAGTCAAAAAAATCTTCTGCAAGCGCCGAGGGCGTATGTTGTATAATAAATATGCATGTAAAGGCCGCAAAAGCCTTGGACACATGACGCAAAAAACTATGACACATAACAATCACTAGGGTTGCCCAATTACATCCTGACGACACTATCTAACTAATTTTTCCATGTTTCGTCGAATCCGGTAAAAATTCATAAATCTGATGGTTTAAAACATCATGGAACCAAAGCATCAGATAAGCGTTTTTAAATTATTAGAAAGCTGAAGTGATCCTTCAGCCAATATCTCTAGTATTAAAATTACATGGAGTATGTTGAAATGAAAGCAGTTTCTTCGTTGTCAATCGCAGTCTTATTGCTGACTGTCGTCTCCATTCCTGCCTCTGCCGGATCTTATCAGATTTATGTCAACGACGGAGATGTTATCGTCGACCGGAGTCACAATGGCGCAAGAGTAATCACCAGAGATATCATTATTGAGCGGCAGCCAACGGTTATTGTTGAAACTCCTATTGTATTAACTCAACCTGTGACCGTTTACCCAGAACCTATTTATTATGGATATCCCGCGTCTTACACTCAAATCATTTCTGCGCCTGCAAATCGCTGCTGGTATCAAGCGGACCCTTATACATTTTTGGGTGATGTTTTCGGTTATGATTATGATCTTATTTGCCGATAGGATTAGAAAAATGATGTCGATATTTTTTTATACCCAAACTTATAATTAATATTTTTATATCTCTAAGAAAGCCTTTCTGCACTCTAAATACTGAGTCGTGGGCGTAGCGCCAGTTATTGTTAGATTTATTAAATCAGACCATGCATCCACCTAGTCAGGATGTAAAAACTGAGGTCTTTTTCAATTGATGACGTAGCATCCTACAATTCAGAATTTTAGTAGCTATCCATTATTTTTTGGTCATTTCCCATCGACAATAGAAATATAAACTACTCTATTTCACTCCTGAGCATGCATTTTTATGACGCATGCTCGTTCTCTATTTCTAATCAGAAACTTCAGGCTTATTTTATAAAAATTCTAATCTGAACAGAAATGTCTTTGACAGCTGTGATGAGGATGAATGAGACGAGTAATGAAGTCATTTATTTTCAATATCTTTTCTTATTCTATGCCAAGGGTTTTACGGTAATCGAGCATGAATGAGCGTATCAAAGCGCAAATCGCGGCACGTATGCTGGGCATCTCGCTACGAAGTGTTCAGGTTATGGCTGCTCGAGGGGAATTGCCAGGAGCTGCAAAAATCGGCAGAATCTGGACTTTCGATGTTGCTCGGCTTCGTGGATTTGTTGAAGATAAGGAGGCGGAATGTCTGAACCAAACCTGTTCCGCCGAAATGGGATCTATTGGCTGCGCGCCATTATCCGCGGCGTTGAGCACAGAGAAAGCTTACATACAAGCTCTGTTACGATTGCGCGGAAAGCCCGTGACAAGCGCATTGAAGAAATCAAAGCCAACCGTTGGTTTGGCAAACAAACACTCACATGGACTAGCGCCGTAGTGGCATGGGAGAGACATGTTGCCAACCAACTGTCCGCTGCCACTAAGAAACGTTACGGGCTATCCTTAGCTCTGGTTGGCCAGCATCTAGAGCAGTTGACAATTGATAAAGTGGATGGGGCAACAATCGTCCAGGTTATTCAAGCCCGTCAAAAACAAGGCGCAACGCCCGCAACAATACGAAGGGATCTTACGGCAATCTCAAGCGTTCTTGAGTATGCTGAAGCAATGAATTGGCGCGAAGGCAATCCCACTTTGTCCAAACGCCGGATACTTAAGGAAAGACGCGATCCTATCGTCCTTCCGACGCATTCTGATATTGAGGCAGTTATTGACGCAAGCTCTGAGCGTTTTGGAGCCTTGATCAAAGCTGCATGGTTTACTGGTTGCCGGCAAAACGAACTCGTGACAGCAACTTGGCAAAATTTTAATCCGGTCTCAAGAACACTGACGGTAATTGGAAAAGGTAACAAGTTACGAGTTATTGAATTATCAGATGAAGCAATAAATCTGATTGAGAGTCAGCAGCGCGTGCCGGGTAGTAATCTTATTTTTTGCAAAGAAAATGGTGAAGCCTATACCCAAGCACACTCAGATTTC
>Ga0007854_10002842_pt1 | contig 10656 bp, 4 predicted proteins | sample CryBogCBH12Aug08_FD_60382 | JGI IMG/M metagenome (GOLD analysis project Ga0007854, IMG submission 60382) | Freshwater microbial communities from Crystal Bog, Wisconsin, USA - CBH12Aug08 | ecosystem: Environmental > Aquatic > Freshwater > Lake | place: Crystal Bog, Wisconsin, USA | collected... | reverse complement strand
ATTTTGCCAATATCCTGTCCGATGGTTCGATCACCTGGGGCCGCCAGGACAACTGGAATCTGGACAACACCAACGACCCGGCGCAACGCGGTAAACCGATGGAAGGTGTGATGGCACTTTCGCGCACTTTCATCATGCTGCCCGAGCGGGACAAGGGCAGTGTCAGTGTTTCCTCCGAGCCGCTGAACTTTGCGGCTGGCAAGCGTCTGGCATGGTCTTACGATCCGGGTACACGCCGCGTGCGTCAGGTGCCTGAGTTTGGGTTTGACAATCCAATGGGTGGCACCGGCGGCAAGATCACCATCGACTCCGACCGTCTGTTCAATGGATCGCCCGAGCGCTACAACTGGAAATCGCTGGGCAAGCGCGAGATGTACATTCCGGCCAACGCGTACAAGATTCATTCCAACACCGTCAAGTACGCGGACCTGCTAAAGCCCGGTCACGCCAATCCCGATTTCATGCGCTATGAATTGCGTCGAGTCTGGGTGCTGGAAGCCACGCTGAAGGAGGGCTTCCGCCACGTCTACGCCAAACGCGTGATGTATCTGGACGAGGATACCGGCCACGCCGTGGCTGCAGACTTCTACGATGGACGCGGGCAATTGTGGCAACACGCCCTCATCAACTACTACTACGCCTTTGACCTGCAAGCCTGGCAGGCGGGTACCAGCTTTTATCACGACCTCAATTCTGGCAGCTATCTGGGATACAACCTGTTTCAGGAGCGACCCTTGGGCCCCATCCTCAACAAGGGTGATCTGACGCCAGCCATGTTTACTCCCGAAGCTGCGCGCAGCGCCGGAAACTGATTACGCCGCCCAAGGAGAATCAAAATGAAAATCAACACTTCCATGAAGCCCGTTGCGGCTGCAGTATTTGCCTTTGCGGTGGCCAGCGCTTATGCGGGCGAATCCATTGATTTTGGTGACGGCATGATGCTCGACTGGCGCCTTACAGCGTCGTACGTCAACTCGGTACGGATGAACGATGCTGCCGGTTTGCTGTCCAAATCAGCGACCAATTCCGGCGGCAATGATGGGGACAACAATTTTGCCAAAGGTGCAACGACTGCCAATGCCTTGTCGTTATTGGTCGAAACAACACTGCGAAAAGGAGACAGCGGTTTCGTTTTTTCGGGAAGCACTTTTTATGATGATGCCTATCATCAGACCAACAGCAACAACGCGGCAGCCAACAATCCGAATGGCGTTAACAAGCCGGCTCCGTTCAATCAGTTCACCGATGCTGCGGTTCAGGCGCAGGGTGGCTATGGGCGGATTCTGGATGCGTATGGATACACCGCATTCAAAGTTGGAGATGAAAGCCGGGCTACGGTCAGGTTGGGTCGCCACGTTGTGAATTGGGGTGAGTCAACGTTCTTCCCGAATATCGCTTACGCGCAGGGGCCTTTTGACGGTACAAAGACGGGTATCCCGGGCACGGAAGTAAAAGACTCGGTGTTGCCCGAAGACCAGATATCCGCGTCATTGGAAGTCAACCCGCGCTGGACCTTGTTGATGCAGGCGCAATACGGATTTCACCCCACTATTGCAGCCGCACCAGGCTCTTATCTGAGCACCTCCGACGGCGTTGGTCCTGGCGGAAGTTGCCTTGGCCCGTACACGAGCATACCGGCCATTCCATTCAGCTTCGGTGGCTTCAGCGGTTGTTCGTTTGGCAGTCGTGGTGCCGACGTTACTCCCTCTGATGTCGGTCAGTGGGGACTGGGAACGCGGTGGCGCGCCACCGACGAGACCGAGTTGGGACTGTACTACCTGAATTACAACGACCGGACACCGTTGCCGTATATCAACGTCATGACGCCCGGAACGGCTATTCCAGTGGCATTGCAGCCCTCTTTTGGCGGCATTACCCAGATTGGCAATGGTTCTTACCAGATCCACTATTTTGACAACGTCAAACTGGTGGGCGGAACCGTCAGCACGACGCTCGGTTCGGTCGCAGTGACAGCGGAGCTGACCTATAAACAGGGTGCCCCGTCGCTGGTGAATACCCTCGTAAATCCCTTGGCACCTGCTGCAGCGTCGAGCTACATTCCGACGCCAACGCGTTCTGATATTACGCAGTTGAATCTGGGTGCCTTCGCTAATCTGGCGCGCTCACCACTGGCCGACTCCATCCAGATACTGGCAGAGCTTTCTGCAATTCAGACCAGCAATGTGCAAGCCGTTAAGGCGCCAGGTACCGAAGCTTTTCCCGCAGCCTTTGGTTTTGTTCCGGGCTCCACGCTTAGTTTTGGCCCGGCCAATGCACTTGCATTTACCGGCATGCTGATTCTGGGGTATCCAGGTATTGCGGAAGGTTGGGACCTGACCGTACCGATCAGCTACTCCACGCAACTGAATGGTCGCACGCTGGTTGGCGGTGTTGGTGGCGAAGGCGATCAGCGTTACAGCGTGGGCGCTTCTTTTGCCTACAAAGGTAACCTGTCGATTGGTGTAACTTACCTCGGATTCCTTGGCGATCCGTCAGTCAATCTGCAGACCTACCGGCCGCTCACCGACCGCGACCAGTTGTCGGTCAATATGAAATATACGTTCTAAATTCGGAACCCGACGAGAATAAGCCCGGCAACCCCGGGCTTTTCTTTTTTATTCAAGTACACCTGTTGCGAACCGATGCCTTATTGAACCGATGCCATATTCCATGCCACTATCCCGACGAGAAGCCTTGTGCTACTTTGCTGCCACTTCGCTGAATGCGGCGGGTCGGCCCGCGCTTGCCAACGAGGCGGCAACGGACATCAGCGCCGAGGCCTATGTGTGGGGTTATCCGGTAGTCGACATGTATGCCATCCTGCATGGGCAGGCTCTTGACTCCCATTCGGCGGAGTTCAAGGCGCCACCAAATGCAGTGGGGCACGCGCGCTCGGTTGCAACCCCGTCGGACACACTGGTTATTGCACCGAATGTGGACACCGTGTATTCGCACGCCTGGTTAGACCTGCGGGGCGGTCCGGTGGTAATTACGGTTCCCTCATTCGAGCCGTACCGCTATTTGTCTTTGCAATTGTTTGATCTATACACGTGGATCATCGATTACGTGAGCCCGAGGACCAATGGCAACACCGGCGGCGAATTTTTGGTTGTTCCGCCCGGCTGGACAGGTGTCGTCCCGTCTGGGATTCGCAAGGTGTTTGAGTCCACCACCACCCTGGCACTGGGTATGTATCGCACCCAGTGGTTCGGAGCGGATGATCTACCCGGGGTTCACGCGCTGCAGAATCAAATGCGGGTACGTACATTGTCCGAATATCTGGGGCAACCGCGCGGACCGGACACCTCTTTTCCTCCTCTCATAAAGCCACTGAACCTGCGGCAGCAACCAACCGACCCGCACTTTTTCGACGTGCTGAACTGGATGCTGAATTTCATGCCGGTATTGGGCGATGAACAGAATTTACGCAGTCGGTTGCGAGATTTTGGTGTGGCGCCCGGACTGGCTTTCACTTCGGCGTCCTCCTCGCGCACTGCCGAAGGTGAGCCCCAGGCGGCACGTCAGTCAGAGTTGTCTCTGGGCATGTCGGCGGCACTGAAAAGCATGATTGCCCGCTCGCGCCAGGTGCGGTCTTCTGCGGAGTTGTTTGGGTCGCGCACTTTTCTTAAGCAGGACTATCTGGTGCGCGCTGTAGGAGCGATGCTGGGCATTCTTGGCAATGCCGCTGAAGAGTATCTGGGGCTGGGATACCGCGCCGATGCCGATGGCGAGGCCTTTGATGGTCAGCGCAGTTACCGTATCCGGTTCGCACCGGGGCAGTTGCCGCCCGTCGATGCGTTCTGGTCTATTACGGCCTACACCGAACAAAAGTTGCTATATGCCAACCCGATAGGTCGTTACGTCATAAATTCCTTGTCCGTTGCCGACATGGTGCGTGATAAAGATGGTGGGATTACGCTGCTGGTGCAGCACAACCGTCCTGAAGAAGCGCTAGTCGCCAATTGGCTGCCTGTTCCTTCTGGCCCGTTTGGCCTTACGTTTCGCAGCTATTTGCCGCGAGCCGAAATACGGGAAGGGCGATGGCGTGCTCCACCCGTCGTGGCAATAAAACCAGTGTGAGCCCGCGGTTCACAAATAGTTCACGCTGCACTCTATTGCACTGGACCCGTCCTGCGGCTATTCTGTACCTCAAAAATACTGTCCAATAGCCTAGCCATGTTGCCAACCCATTCACTATCCATTTCAAGGTGGTTGCCGCGGGAGGCTTGGGGCCGGAGCCTGAAGGCAAAAGCGGTGCTGGCAGTCTCGCTATTGTTTGCGTTGTTTGCAGCACTATTGGCCGCCGGTTCTCAATGGTATTTTGCGCGGCAGTACGAGAGGGAAGTGTTTGTGCAACAGCGTGCGCTGGCTGAATCGGTGGCACAGTCTCTGGATTCCAAGCTGCAGATGGTAATTGCGCAGCTTTCCGCCGTAGCCGTAAACGTTCCGCGCGAGGCGCTGCTGGATTCTGTTCGCGCGCAGCGCTTTCTGGATCAGCAACAAGCCCTGCTGGCCCTGCTGGACAACGGACTTTTGTTGGTGTCAGCCAATGGGAGAGTCGTGGCCGAGAGCCCGCCCTCCAATGCTACGCCGGGCCGTGATGTAACGCAACTCGATGTGTTCAAAGGCGTTACTTCCAGCGGAATGCCCTACGTTTCCAGGCCATTCCGTTCCATGCGTCTGAACCAGATGCCCGCCATTGCAATAGGTATTCCCATCAAGGACGAAAACGGACAGATTATTGGCCGGTTGCATGGATCGGTGGCATTGCTGGGAAACAACTTTTTGACCGATGTGGTGAAACACAAAATTGGCGCTACAGGGTACATGTATCTGGTGGACAGCAACCGTACGGTCGTGTTGCACACGCAGCGTGAGCGCATTATGACCCCCGCTGCCCAGCCTGGCCAGAACCCGATGCTCGATAAGGCGCTGGCTGGTTTAGAGGGCAGCGGCCGCACCACCACCAGCTTTGGCCTCAAAGTATTGGTCACCTTCAAGGGCTTGCAGTCCACCCGCTGGACGCTGGGGGTGAGCATGCCTGAAGACGAGGTGTTTGAGCCTTTCGAGCGTTCGGCTTCGTTTTATCTGGTGCTTTGCCTGATGGCTACGTTGTTGTTGGTGTGGTTCCTGAGGCTAACCATGGCGAGCTTCCTGAAACCGCTCGAACAGATTACGCGGCATGTCAATGAACTGACGGAAAAGACGGGCACGGCTCGCTTGCTGCCCCAGTTTTCCAACGATGAAGTCGGACAACTGGCAACGTCATTTAACGCAATGTTGCAGGCACTCGATGCGTCAGAGCGACGCTTTCGCATCATATTTGAAGCTTTCCCCTATCCGATAGTGCTCAATCGGCTGGACGATGGAATTTATCTGGATGTCAATCCGGCATTCTGCAAGGGGGTGGGAAAGCCTCGCGAGCAAATTATCGGGCAGTCGCTGCGCAGCATGGGCTACGACGTCGACTCCACGCAGCAGCAAGAGCAACTCGACGAGTTGCGACGCAGCAAGGCGCTGCATGCTGCACGCGTGCGCACAGTGGCTGCCAATGGTGAGGAAAATTGGACCCTGTATTCCAACCGGATCATTGAGCTCAATGGCGAAGAGATCGTCCTGTCAGTCACCATCGACATTTCGGACGTGGTCAATAGCGAGCAAAAACTGCAAGCGATATTCAATGCCTCGCCGGCGGCTATGGTTGTCTCAGACCTGAGCAATGACTACGCGGTGGTTGGCGTCAACAATGCCTGGGCGCGGCAATTTCAGTATGCCGAGGATGAAGCGCTTGGGCGCAATGGCGCAGAACTCGGCCTGTGGGCCCATGAGGCAGACCGTGAGGCTATTATGGTGCAGGTGGCGGGGCATCAGGACGTGCAAGGATTCGAGACCACATGCCTGCGCAAGGACGGCACACCGATCATTTGCAGGGTGGACGCAAAGCGCCTCAAAATCGGATCTGCAGACTTGCTCATCATGGTGCAGTTGGACATTACTGAAATCCGACAGGCAGAGGCGTCTTTGCGTGCCAGTGAAAAGCGATTGCAATTACTCAACGCCGAGCTTGAGCAGCGGGTGGAAGAGCGTACCCGCGAACTGTCACAGCGCAATTCAGAGCTGGCCGTAGCGCTCGAAAACACCCATCGCGCGCGCATTGCCCTGCAAGAGAGCGAACAGCGTCTGACCAATGTCATGAATGTTACTGGCGACGGTATATGGGACTGGGACATTGCCAGCGGCACGCTTTATAACAACGCGCGCTGGTGTGTCATGCTCGGATATGACCCGGCTGACACCCTGCGCAGAGTGGAAGAATTTGTTCAACTGCTGTTTGAAGAAGATCTTGCAGAGATGTTTGCGCAGATCAAGGAAAGTCAGGAGGGGCGCAAAGCTTATCGCCATGAACACCGCATGCGACGGCGTGACGGCACGGTGCTTTGGGTGATGGACCGGGGCGATGTGGTTGAGCGCGATGCCAACGGGCGTGCGCTGCGGATGGTGGGCAGCGTTAGCGACATCACCGACCGCAAGTTGGCCGAGATCGCATTGGTTGAGGCAAAGGCGCGTGCAGAGCAGCTTAACGTCGAGTTGACCAGCGCCATGGAAGAGTTGCGGCAAGCACAAAGCAGCCTGATTCGTCAGGACAAAATGGCAGCGCTGGGTGCCCTGGTGGCCGGTGTTTCGCACGAACTGAATACGCCATTGGGCAACGCAGTAACGGCCAGCAGTACCTTGCGCGACGAGCAGCGCAAGTTTGCGCCATTGGTGGAACGCGGCATGACACGCTCCGCTCTCAAGGGCTTTGTAGACACTGTCGCCGAGGCCGCAGAAATACTCGAGCGCAACCTCGAACGTGCTGTCGACCTGATTGGCAGTTTCAAGCAGGTGGCGGTGGACCAGAGCGGCTTCAATCGGCGCAGCTTTGATCTGTCCGAAGTTGTGCACGAAGTGCTGACCGTGATGCGACCCGCCATTCGTGCATCACGGGTCGAGGTAAATCAGAATATCGTGCCGGGTCTGATGATGGACAGTTATCCCGGATCTTTGGGACAGGTATTGATGAACCTGATCAACAACACCCTGCTGCATGCCTTTGTTGATCAGGACCCGGGTAGTCTGACTATTTCGACCTGGCGGCATGACGATAGCAGCATTTGCATCAGCGTTAAAGACGACGGTCGTGGCGTTCCAATAGAACATCAGTCACGCGTCTTTGATCCTTTTTTTACAACCAGGCTGGGCCAGGGGGGCTCCGGGCTGGGCTTGAATATTGCGTTCAACATTGTGCGGGATTTGTTGGGCGGCAATATTGAGCTTATAAGTGCGCCTGGAATAGGGGCGGAGTTTAAAATCTGCATTCCGACCGTCGCACCCAGTCCTCAGGTAGATGGTGATTCGCTTGCCGGATCGTGACACCGTGGGGCGCGCATTGGCACCAAACAGGAGCGTTGAATGGAACAGGACGACGACTTTATTTTCCTTGCTGAGACGGATGCCAAAGTTACCGGGCTGGAGCCGGTCTGGAAAGTCCTGATAGTTGATGACGAACCCGATGTGCACCAGACCACGGTGTTGGCGCTCAAGGGCTTGCCGGTAGAGGGGCGCCAACTGGAGTTTGTGCATGCTTATTCGGCGCAGGAGGCGCGCATTGCGCTGCAGGAGCACCACGACCTTGCGGTGCTGCTGCTCGATGTGGTCATGGAAGTGGACGACGCCGGGTTGCAACTGGTGCGCTATATCCGGGACGATCTGAAAAACCTGACCTGCCGCATCATCCTGCGTACGGGGCAGCCGGGCTACGCTCCGGAAATAGACACGATTCGCTTTTTCGATATCAATGACTACAAGACCAAATCTGAACTGACCCGGGTTCGGCTCTTTACCTGTCTGACCGCGGCGGTTCGGTCATATTGGCAAATTCAGCAACTCGAGTCGGCCCGTCAGGGGCTGGAGCAAATTGTTCAGGCTACCGCAGAATTGAACCGGCGTCAGGGCGTGCAACTGCTGGCGCAGGGGGTGGTGAACCAGATTTGCTCGCTGCTCGATGTCACGCAGGAGGGTTTGGTGTGCGCCACTCTGGGACGGGATGGCGGCGCGGCGGTGGTAGTTGCCGCCGCGGGGTCATTTGCCGCCTGGACCGGTCAGTCGCTGGACCAGATATCTGACGCGCAAGTGCGCGACGCACTGCAGTTAACGCTGGAGCGTCGCAGCGAACTGATCGGCGATCCTACTTGCCTGTACTACGCGTCGCAAGATGGAAGCGCACTGGCGGTTTATATCCGGGCCGGCAGGGAACTGAGTGCCATTGATCACCGCCTGGTTGGCGCCTTCAGTTCCAATATCGCTGTGGCCTTCGAAAACGTGGAGCTGTATCGAAAGCTCAGCGACCTGGCCTTTGAGGACACCCTGCTGGGTATTCCCAATCGCAACGGACTGCTCAAGTTGCTGGGGAAGCGGCAGCCCACTCAAAATGTGTTTGCGATGGTTGATATTGATGGCTTTTCCGACATCAACAGCGCGCTCGACCATAACTTTGGTGATGCCGTGCTGCGCGCGGTCCTTGAACGCATCCAGCAGACCTTTGCGTCGTCGGGTGTCACAGTGGCCCGCGTAGGTCCGGACGTTTTTGCGCTGCTCGGTAACAGTCGGGAACTGAATGAGGCGGCCTTGAACGATTTGTTTACCGACCCGCTGAATATTGGAAATGAAGGGCTGAGGCTTTCTGCCACCAGCAGCCTGCTGGACCTCGAAGGTGTGGTGCTTGACGATGTCGAGATGATCAAGAGCGCCGCAGTAACCCTCAAGCAGGCCAAACACTTCAAGCGCGGGCAGGCGCTGCAGTACACCGAATCCTATTCCGCTGCGGCACGCGAACGCATGAGCATGCTCAGCAAACTGAGGCTGGCTTTTTCTGCTGAGCGCCTGTTTGTGGTGTACCAGCCTTTTGTCCATTTGGCCACCGGTGCAGTGGTTGGGGCCGAGGCATTGCTGCGCTGGCGTGCCGAAGACGGCCGCTTTGTTCCTCCTGACCGCTTTGTTCCAGTGGCAGAAAAATCCGGACTGATGGTTGCCATCGGAGACTGGGTGATGCTTTCGGCCTTTGGCTTTGCGCAGCAACTGATCGCTGCCGGTCATGGCGATTTTCGCATCGCCGTCAACGTGTCGCATGTGCAGTTCCGCGAACCTAATTTTGTCAACAAATTCATAGCAGCCATGCAGGAGAAGCAGATCGACCCGCGGCGGGTGGAAATTGAGTTGACAGAGTCGGTGGCAATTGATGACATTGCGCTGATCGAGCAAAAGGTCAGGGCCATACGCGCCACCGGTGCTGCAGTTGCCATAGACGACTTTGGAACCGGTTACTCGTCTCTCAACATCATCCGCAAACTCAATGTCAACCGTCTGAAAATCGACCGCTCTTTTGTCAGCGGCGAGGACAGCGAGCAGGAAGACTTTGGCATTGCCCGTGTTGTCATGTCGCTGGCCAATCATCTTGGCCTGGAAAGTATTGCCGAGGGAATTGAAACCGAATTCCAGCGCGACAAACTGATGGCAATGGGCTGTCAGGACGGACAGGGATATTTGTTTTCCAAGCCCCTGACCGACACCGAATTTCTGACCTTCATTCATAACCGCGAACGCGCTGCCTGACCCAAATTGGGTAGATTGGCCCCCCGGAACGGGCCCGCGGCTCCTAATATTTCTTCTTTTGCGAGAGAAGAAATTCCATGAAAAATGATTTGTGTCGGCGCCTTTCCATCGAACAGCCCATATTCGCATTCACGCATTGCCGTGATGTAGTGGTAGAAGTCTCCAGAGCGGGTGGTATGGGCGTTCTGGGAGCTGCCGGCTTTACGCCCGAGCAACTGGAGCAGGAACTGCACTGGATCAGCCAGAAACTGGGGGACAAGCCCTTCGGCATCGATGTGATCATGCCGAAGAAATTCACCGAAGGCGCGGTGCCAGACCTGAAGTCCATGATTCCCGAAGCGCACACAGCCTGGGTGGAGAGCGTGCTGCAGCGCTACAACATTCCACCTTTGCCCAGTGATGCCAAGGCAGGCGAGTTTGGCTTGAGCGGAGACCAGATCGGCTGGACCCACGATCTTGCACGCAAGTTGCTGGACGTGGCCTTGCGTTATCCCACGCTGAAAGTGTTGGTGAATGCACTGGGAACCCCGCCAGCAGACATTTTGGCCGAGTGTCACGCAAAGGGAATTCTGGTCGGCGCGCTGGCTGGAAAGGTAAAACACGCACTTGCCCACAAAGCCGGTGGTGTCGACTTTGTTATCGCCCAAGGCCATGAGGCCGGTGGACATACCGGCGAGGTGACCACCATGGTGCTGGTGCCCGAAGTGGTGGACGCCGTGGCTCCATTGCCGGTTCTGGCCGCTGGGGGCATCGCTGGGGGGCGTCAAATTGCCGCTGCCATGGCGCTGGGTGCGCAGGGCGTGTGGTGCGGATCAGTCTGGCTTACTACCCCGGAGTCGGACGTGGCCCCAACCCCAAAGAAAAAACTGCTGGCTGCGGGCAGCGACGACACGGTGCGCAGCCGCGTCATCTCCGGCAAGCCAGCGCGCATGTTGCGCACCGCCTGGACCGATGCGTGGGAGGCCAAGGACAGCCCCGGATTCCTGCCTCTGCCGCTGCAGGGCA
>Ga0007854_10002839_pt1 | contig 10660 bp, 9 predicted proteins | sample CryBogCBH12Aug08_FD_60382 | JGI IMG/M metagenome (GOLD analysis project Ga0007854, IMG submission 60382) | Freshwater microbial communities from Crystal Bog, Wisconsin, USA - CBH12Aug08 | ecosystem: Environmental > Aquatic > Freshwater > Lake | place: Crystal Bog, Wisconsin, USA | collected... | reverse complement strand
TGAGTGACGTAATGATAAATTCACAAAAAGCTAACATAGCATTTCAAACTACGGTGCAAGTGCGCAACAAGGTGATTGCCGCATATAATGACATTATGAACATGCAAGTATAGTTTACAAGATTAACCTGCATTTTGCAGATGTGCACAGTTAGCTTGATGCAACCTGTCGATTCAAGAACATGTCCTTCACAAAGGAAAGTATGAGCGAGATATCGCCAAAAGATTCCGCGTCATTTTCACTCGATCCATCAAACTGGACCACCTTGCGTACGCAAGGCCATGTGATGCTGGATGATATATTGGATTATCTGGAAAATATTCGCGAACGACCGGTTTGGCAACCTATTCCGCAAGAATCACGTTCCAAGTTTCATGAGAAGTTACCGAAAGGGCCCTCAGATCTCGCGAACGCTCACGACATCTTCATGAAGGATATTCTTCCCTATGCTGCCGGCAATGCTCATCCCGGATTTATGGGCTGGGTTAACGGGGGCGGCACACCCGTTGGAATGTTGGCCGAAATGCTTGCAGCCGGATTGAACGCCAATCTGGGCGGGCGAAATCAAATACCGATTGAGGTGGAGCAGCAAGTACTGCGCTGGGTACGTGAACTCTTTGGATTTCCGGAAAATTCAAGCGGCCTGTTTGTGACCGGCACTTCCATGGCGAACATGATTGCTGTTCTGGTTGCTCGTACAGCAACTTTAGGTGGCAATGTGCGTCAGGATGGAATTGCCGCAAGTGGTAAACGTCTTGTTGCTTACGCATCTGCAGGTGCTCATGGTTGTGTCGCTCAGGCTATGGATTTAACCGGGTTTGGATTTGACGCATTACGCCGGATTCCGATGAATGAACACTACCAGATGGATGTAGATGCGCTGGCACGGACTATTTCATCGGATCGGGATGAAGGATATACACCATTTTTAATTGCCGGCACGGCAGGTTCGGTTGATGTCGGAGCCATTGATGAACTTGTAGTTCTGGCTGACATCGCCCAAAAAGAAAAACTATGGTTTCATGTAGACGGAGCTTATGGCGCACTAGCTATGCTTTCTCCTGAAATTGCACCGAGGCTTAAGGGGTTGGAACGGGCAGATTCCATAGCCTTCGATTTTCATAAATGGGCGCAAGTCCCCTACGATGCCGGATTCATCCTGATGCGCGATGGTGAGATGCACCGCAATACTTTTGCATCCCCCGCTGCTTACCTGAAACGTGAAACACGTGGCTTGGCTGGTGGCTCACCGTGGCCATGCGATTTTGGCCCGGACTTATCGCGCGGATTTCGTGCGCTGAAAACCTGGTTCACCATTAAAGTTTATGGCGCGGAAAAGCTGGGTGCTGTAATTGCCCATACCTGTGCGCTGGCTCAATACATGCAACAACAGATTGAAGAAATGCCGGAACTGGAGTTACTGGCACCGGTTTCATTAAATATTGTTTGTTATCGCTATCGTTGTAAAGAGGCCGACCGGGTAAATGCGGAGATCGTTTTAGCCATACAAGAATCGGGCATTGCCGCACCGTCAACTACGACGATCAATAGCCAGTTTGCGATACGTGCTGCTATTGTCAACCATCGTACCTGCTCAAGTGACATTGATGCTTTGCTCAGTGCGACGATTGCTTTTGGTAAAAGTATTCATAATAATAAATCTCCCCTATGAATTCAGATACAAAAACCTTTATCAATCCGCCCCACCCTCTGATTGGTCTGGCAAAACTGATGAGAATGAGTGTTGCCGGAGATGATCTCACGCAGTTGGGTAATCAGCTGGTGGTTCGTGCCGGCGCAGATGAGGGTGTCATCGACGCCAATGCGTTTTTGGATTTATCGACTATTTTAATTCTCAGGGGAGAGCACAAACTTGCCATGGATATGCAAGCACAGGCCTTGGGGTTGCAGCAAATTTATACGCCGCCTACTGCAGCCGGTCCATCAGCAATCCGCGTCCTTGCTTTAATGGGGCCGGGAGATTTGATGGCCAATACTCCACTGGAATTAATCATGGAGCAAATGGATGCTGAACTTAATCTGTTCTATGTTTCGCCCCATCTGCCTTTACCTCCTTCCTTACCTGACCATGATGTGCTGTTTGTTTCAATTGGCGAATCCGAGGAGAACCTCCCTTTACTGAAGACCATTGAAAGTGCCATTGAATCGTGGCCACGTCCAGTATTGAATAAGCCAGACCGGATAGCCTTGTTGGCGCGTGATAGCGTGTATGAAATATTAAATTCTGCCCCAGGAGTGGATATTCCCGAGACAATCCGGGTCAGCAGACAAACACTGGAGCAAATTGGCCGCAACGAATTATCAGTCACTACCGTGCTTTCAGATGGAAACTTCCCACTCATTATTCGTCCGATTGATTCACATGCGGGTAACGACCTTGCCAAACTGGATAATCCAGAGGCCATTTCACAGTATTTGTCCAAACTGTCGGAAGAAACATTTTATATTTCCCGCTTTGTCGATTACAGCGACGATGATGGGCAATTCCGGAAATACCGGATTGTGCTGATCGAAGGTCGTCCATTTGTTTGTCATATGGGCATCTCCAGTGACTGGATGATTCACTACCTGAATGCGGGCATGATTGAAAGCGCTGAAAAACGTGCGGAAGAAGAACGCTTCATGGCTGACTTTGACAAAGATTTTGCCATCCGGCATCAGGTCGCTTTTAAAGCGATCAACGAGCGTATGGGGTTGGATTACCTCGGCATTGATTGCGCTGAAACCGCGGATGGTAGCCTGCTGATTTTTGAAGTGGATGGCAGTATGGTGATTCATGCCATCGATCCGGTTGACATCTTTCCGTATAAACAACCCCAGATGAAAAAAGTATTCGACGCATTTCGGGAAATGCTGTTTAACTCGATAAAGCGCGGCGTGTAATTTATGTACCAGAGTTACTTTGGGCTTGCCGAAGCACCGTTCTCCATTGCGCCCGATCCGCGTTTTCTCTACCTGAGTCAGCGCCATCAGGAAGCGCTTGCTCATTTGCTCTACGGCGTAAATGGAGGGGGTGGATTTGTTTTGCTTACCGGGGAAGTCGGCGCGGGCAAAACAACCGTATGCCGATGCTTGCTGGAGCAGATTCCGGATTCTTGTGATGTAGCCTATATATTCAATCCTAAACAGACGGTAGCCGAGCTGCTTTCATCCATCTGTATTGAATATAACATTGCGACTCCCGAAGGTAACACTAGCCCCAAAGTATTTGTCGATTGCATCAACGCTTACTTGCTTGATGCACATGCCAGAGGTCGGCATACCGTATTGATTATCGACGAGGCACAGAACCTTTCTGCCGATGTTCTTGAACAAATGCGGTTGCTCACCAATCTTGAAACCAGCCAGCGCAAGCTGTTACAAATCATTCTTCTAGGACAGTCAGAGCTGGCAGTCATGTTGGCAAAACCCGAACTCCGTCAACTCGCTCAACGAATTATTGCGCGATATCATCTGGGACCTCTTGCACGAAATGAAATGTGTGACTACGTCAGGCACAGGCTTGGGATTGCGGGTACGCAACGCCAGTTGTTTCCCGAGGCGCTTATGGGTCAGCTATACCGTTTGAGCGGTGGACTTCCCCGCCTCATTAATGTGTTATGTGACCGGTCACTTTTGGGTGCCTTTGTACAAGCAAAAGAGCGGGTTGATCGCGCCACACTCAAGCAGGCAGCGCGCGAGGTTTTTTACAATCCGGCTGCACCACAGAGCAAGGTGAGACTTCGTTTTCTGGCAGGTTTGCTGGCCTGTATTATTGCGGCCACGGTGTTATCTCACTTTAGCTTTAATACCCCTGCGCCTGTCCCCAAGAAAATAGTCACACAAGCAGCGCCCGCCAGACAACAAGCGATTATTCCCGAAAAAAATATCCCCTTGTCCACGCTGGAATGGCCTGTAGCAGAGCCTCGCATGAACAGCAAAACATTAGCCTACTCAGCACTGTTTAGCGCCTGGGGTGTGATCTATCAAGGTAAAGAGGAGTGTCTTCAAGCTAAAGAAACAGGGTTGCAGTGCCACGCAGCAAAAGGAGGATTGGAAGAATTACGACAATATAACCGGCCGGCAGTTCTGCTTATGAACGACAATATAGGCCAGGAATATTACGCAACTATGACCCGATTGGATGACCATTCAGCAACCCTCATCGTCGGTCAGGAAACCAGAACGGTAGCTCTTGCGCAGCTCGCAGAACAATGGTCGGGACAATATACCCTGCTTTTTCGAAAGCCGCCGGTTATGCGCCGGAAAATTCGGCTTGGCGACAGCGGTCCGGATGTGGAATGGGTCAAAAATCAGCTTATTAAACTCTATGGCAAGCCTGCCAAAACGAATCCGAAACCAGTGTTCGACGAAATGATGATGCGACAAATTAAGGATTTTCAACTTGTTCACGGGCTTCCCCCCTTCGGCACGGTAGGTGCGCAGACCATGTTGCGACTGGATAGCGAGGCAGACTCGACTGCACCGAAGTTATTCCCGCAGCTAGCAGGGAAATAAATATGTCGTATATCCTGGAGGCACTTAAAAAATCTGACCAGCAAAGGCAGCGTGGTGCAACTCCAACCCTCCCCGCAGCACAAACAACGGGGAAGACTGGCAAAAAAATATTTTCGGTGACGTATGGTCTAATTGCTGTGGCGTTGGTTTGTACAGGAATTGCGATTGGATGGTTGCACCCTTGGCAATCAGCTGCTACCGTTGAGCAAGCTGCCGGAAAATCGGAAATGCCGGCTGCTTCAATGCTTGTACCGGAACCCCCTGTAATAAACAAAAACTCAGAGGGAAAAGTATCAGTTCAGAATTCAGCATCCGGTGCGCAAGTAGCCTCCGGTGTTGAGGGAATGCCAACCGTTATTGTACCTCCCGGCAGAGCGGTTGTGGCGGGTGCCAGTGCAGCAGCTTCTGTGCCGATAGTGAAAAAAACCGTCGAATCTGTAGAGTTGCCCCAACAACAAAAAGCAATACCTTTGGTCGAACTTCCCCTTGTGCTTCAGCAAGAAATTCCTGCCATGACAATTCAGCTACATTCTTTTTCAAGCAAACCTGAAAACAGCATTGTCAGTATCAATTCGCGAATGATGAAAGAAGGCGAAACGTTGACGCCCGGACTTAAGCTGGAACAGATCACTCCGAATGGCGTAGTTTTCAGTTACAAAGGGTATCGATTTGAGCACGGCATATGGTAGCGTAAAGAATCTTTCAGGCCAGTCGCAACTCATTGCGCTGATATTTAAAGATTTGAAATCTGATTGACCGAACGCATAAGAAGTTCTTCAAAGGCATTCAATATTTTATTTACATAACCATTTTTGTACGCCAAGGGGCCCGATATGCTTTCAGGGTGAACCAGCATGGTGGGATTGGCTTCAAAAACCAATATCCGACCATCTGCCATAATTGTGAAATCGATTCCAGCATAATCGAGATCTAACCGCTCACCTATGGCTGTAATGGCTTGCCATCCTTCGAATCCGAGCACTTTTTCAGGATCTTGTAGAAACACTTTTTCTTCCTCAAGTTTCCATGGATAAGTTTCCATTTCGGAGGTGTAATAGTGCACCATCCAGTTTTGTGAAATCGCCAAGTGATAAGGATAGGGCTTGCGGTCTATAAAGATGATCCGATACTTGTGGTACCAGGAATCGGCTGAACGAAAGTCAATAAAACGGGAAACATAAACCGGGCCGGACTGTAACTTTTTGGCTTGCTCAAGATCGGAGGGGGTTTTCGCCAATACCAAACCGATTCCGCCTTGAGTATGCACCGGTCGAATTAGCAGGGGCAACTGATCGTCAATTGATTCAACCCACTCGTCGAAATTGGCAAATCGCCATACCGGTGGAATAAGCAAATTGTCTATATCCTCAATGAGTGCAGGCAATTTATTCCGGGCGGTGTGTGCCACCTTGTCGGGATGATTAAGCAAGGGCTTGCTGCAGACTTGAAGAAAACGGTTAACGGGTTCAAGGGTATCGCCAGTGGTATCCGGGTCACCCATCGCGTTAAACACAACGTCATAGTGGGGCAATTGACAGACTTGATCATCAGAGGCGTATTCAATCATCCAGTCAATTATATTGTTAGTCTTTTGATTAACCAGGTGGCTCAGATTGAGATTTCCTTTACCTACATCAAAAAGAATCAGTACCGTTTTATTGGCACTGAATGAATGATTCTCAAAAATATTCATTTGCGAATAGGCGGTAACAATGAGTTGCTTTGCTTTGGTGATGTATCCATTCTCAGTTAAAATAGCCGCAAGATTGATGTTCGAATTGACATGGTAAGGATCAAGTTTTAAAACTTCACGATAGCAGCGCTCTGCCTCTGCGTGATTCAACAGGTGAGCATTAACGACTCCCAGGTTATAAAGAGCATCACAATAATCGGGGCGACAGGCCAATGCATGTTCAAAGCAAGAATGGGCTGCCGGAAAATCGTTTAGTTTATTTCTGGCTATACCCAGATTGAAATAGGCCTCCGCCATTTTTGGAGCAGCAGCAATAGCAAGTTCGTACTGGATTGCGGCCTCATTGAGGCGATCCGTCTCCATTAACAAGTCACCCAGATTGAGATACGCAATTGCGTAATCAGGTTTTATGGAAATAGCTTTTTGATAACAGACTTGCGCCTGATCAAATTCTCTTCGGTCGAATAAAATAATGCCGATATTATTGTGAGTTTCGGGCAAATTAGAGCTCAAGGCCTGTTTATAACTTGACAGAGCTTCATCCTGTTTTCCCAAGGCATAAAGTGCGCTGCCCATATTGTGGAAAGCATCCGAGAAATCCGGTTTGGAAGTTACAACTATCCGGTAATTGTCTATGGACTCCAAAAACTGTCCCAACGATTTTTGAATATTTGCCAAGTTATAGCGAGCTTCGATAAATTCCGGATTGAGTTCAATCGCTTTAATAAAGTTTCGGGCGGCGTCATCCGGCTTTCCCTGGCATTGCTCAGTGTTACCTATTCCGAAATAGGCCGAAGCCGAGTTGGGGTCAAGTTCAAGAACCTTCGAATAACAGATCCCGGCCAAGTCAAATTGTCCGTTCATTCGATAGGCCATGCCAAGAGAAATGAGGTAGGATGTATTATTTGGAATTTCGTCACAGGCTTTTGAAATGAGGGTAATAGCAAATTTAAAATCACCCAGCTGGCACGCTGCATTTCCCATTAGATGCAGGGCATCTGCATGGTTCGGATTGGCCTGAAGGATCTGCTGATATATTTCCACGGCTTCAGCAAGACGCCCCGCCCGGTGGTGTTCCAAAGCGCTTAGAATGTCCACGGTATAAAGTGAATAGGGGCTACGTTATCCGTATATTCGGACAAACGCTTTAAGGATAAATTGCTAGAGGGTAACTTCACTTTGTAATTTCACAACATAGCGTTGTAATAAAGAAGCCGCTTCGCCACTCAGGTGAATAAACTCACAACCGGCACGTTTGGAGCGTTTACCATTGCGCAGGGTAACTTCAAAAGAAGTTTGTACCTTGATGGTTGCAGATATCACACCGATCTCTGGTAATTGAATTTTACAGTCTTGATAACTATTGCCAGGGAGCAATGCTGTGTCATTTACTTCACACACCAGCGCTACTCCGCCACCGCTGATATCCATGATGGTTAATTCACGTTTAGATATAGACGAGCCGGATTGATCAGTTACAATGGCTTGAGACAATGGAATGATACACTTTAAGGGTTTGTTGGCAGGTGTCGTCAAGCGGAAATATTCACGTCTTTGAATGCGTAATAATTTGTCCGGAAAAGGAATAAGGAAAGCAGAATAATTGTCCAGTATTGCGCTTTCGATATGGTTTGCCAAGAATTGTATTTTGACCTGATGAAACGAACTGATGAAGATGATCTTCTTACTTAACAAGATGCGCTGGTTATTTGACGATATTGGGCCGACTTCCAGCCAGATGCCAAGTTCAGTCACTTTAAGCATCGTTGTGAGTATAAAATCATCCCCTTCGCCATAATACAGTGCCGCACGCGAGTTTTCTCGCACGATACCCTGCAAAATTGATAGAGTTTCCCCTCTTGAGCGGAGCGTGAATCGGCTATCGTCACCCTCGGAAAGCAGTTCAATTTTTAAGGGTACATCCCGTTTTCTAATCATAATACTGCCCAAGTCGAAATATCACCCGAATTTATAGCTTGACCAGACTTTCGCTTTGTAGTCGGGTAATGTAGCGTTGCAATAGTATGTTTGAAGAATTTTCCAGACCAATAAATTGGCAACCAACGCGTTTATGAACGACGTTATTGTGCGAGCTAAAATTAATGCCGGTACGTACTTCAATTGTAACTTTCAGTATGCCCACGTCAGGTATCGAGATTTGACAATCCGGAAAGACTTTATTAGGTACCAGAATTGCCTCATGTTCACCGCAAAGCAAACCGATACCACTCCCGCTGATATCAATTAATGGTAGAGAACGCATCATGACCGGGTCATCGGGATTGTCCGGCTGAATGGGGATAACACACCTGAGGGTTGTTTGCGACGGAATGGGCGTTCGGAAAAAATCACGCCTTTGAATCCGCAACAGGAAGTCAGGCAATGCAAGATAAAATGACTCGTTATTCTCAAACAAGTCATTTTGAATGTCATGCGACACGAATTGAACTTTTACATGGTGATGCGAACTGACAAACGTAATTTTATCGCTGAGTAAAATCTGCCTGTTTTCAGGCGGAAAAGGACCTACATCCAGCCACATGCCGTGATCGTTGGCACCCAGTAGACTGGTTAGAATAAAATTGCGGTCGTCTCCATAAAACAGGGCAACGCGCGTACCTTGATCCGCAATGTTTTGCAGGATAGACAGAATTTCCCGTTTTGAGTTAATGTGAAACTCAACATCCTCATCATTGTAGAAATACTCAATTTTTAGTGGGACTGCATGTTGTGACATGTGGTACTCAAGGCTGAATTTGGATCAATGCGCCTATTCTACCCATATTTGGCTTTTACCATATCAGGATTTGCAGGGTTTTCCCCGTGTTCCAAGCGGTATAGCCAAGCCAGCAGTTCGGCCACAGCCATATAAAGTTGAGGCGGAATATGTTGATCCAATTCAACTTGCATGAGGAGTCCGACCAACTCCTCCGATTCATGCACGTAAACGCCATGTTGTTTGGCACGCTCGATGATTGCCTGCGCAATCACTCCGCGCCCCTGGGCAACAACTCTTGGGGCAGTGTCGTGTTTTCGGTAAGCCAGGGCAACCGCCATCTGGCGCTTATTGTTTGTTGTCATGGTATTTTCAGGATTTCCGGGTCACTTGCGTGGTGAGCACCGGTATGCCCGCATCCGTCAAAGCCGAAACCAGCTTGGTACTGGCACTCCCAAGCACATTACGGGTCTGCGGCTTATCGGCATTCAAGGTGAGGCTCAGACCGGCGCTGTTGAGTCGCAGTGTGGCCAAAACCATCCCAAGATTGGGCAGATCCAGCTGAATTTGTGTAACCCATTGTCGCTGTCCTTCAACAGAAGGATTTTGCGAGGGTTGCTCATGTACATCCCATTGCATATCCTGTCCGGGCCAGATGTTTCCTTGCCACATCATCTGGTTGGTTTCCAAAGCATTCAGCTGTTGTTGAACCAAAGGCTGCAAATGTTCCGGAATACCCAACGATTTGCTTTCAGGCATCGAAGAAGCGCCTGATTGGTTCGACGGATTAGTGCCTGTCAATGCCCCGGTTTTGTCGTTTACCACAGCTGTCTGGTCAGTGCGATTACTCTGCAAGAGCGGTTTATTGGCGGCGATTTCAACATTTGACTGATTGCTGGCAGGGGTACTCTCATTCGCAATAGTGCCGGATGGATTATTTCCGACTGCCAGCTTGTTTTCAACGTTGTTTCTGGTAATAGCGCGTGTTTGTTCCGGAGGCAAATTCTGTGGTTCCTGCATAAGTTGGGTGGTACTTCGATCCCCTCCCAACCATTGGGCCTGATGAGATTCATAAAACAAGCCGCTGGTGCTTAATGCCTGTTGCAAACTACCCGCAAGTTGTTTGGTTTCTGGAACTTGCGGTTCAGTCCACAAGGGGCTGGTTTGTGCTGCGCGGACGTATGCCTTTTCAGGCGTTTGTTGCGATAATGAAGATAAGACTCTTGAAGTGTTGCTCAGTTGCTCGGGTGTGGAAAGGGGCTTTTCCGAACTCGCCATACTGAAGGTAACACGAGGCTGAAGTGCCGTGACTTGCAGTGCTATGGTGTCGCCGCTATGAATGGCTGGCGGAAGCGCCATCTGAACAAGCTGACCGGAAACGTTTACTTTGAATACATTAGTAGCGAGCTGAGTTTGTACGATACCCTGTACTTTTTGTCCAACCTCAAACTGCAATCCCGTTTTGGCAACGACATCAGTTGTTCCAGTCGGCAATGCCGGCTTCTGTGCGAGCGTATATTCTTTTATCGCATTCAGGAGATTGACGGGAAGCATGTCTTAACTCTGCGTTATGGATGGGTCAAGTTATGCATCATAATAATTGAAGCTAACCCATCACACAGAATCAAACTTTGGAGTAGGCGTCCAGTAAACGGCGTTCTTGTCCGACACTCTTCATGATACGCTGTAATTGTGTCATCCAGGGTTCAGTTCGGTTGCGAATCTCCGCGTCA
>Ga0007854_10002838_pt1 | contig 10661 bp, 10 predicted proteins | sample CryBogCBH12Aug08_FD_60382 | JGI IMG/M metagenome (GOLD analysis project Ga0007854, IMG submission 60382) | Freshwater microbial communities from Crystal Bog, Wisconsin, USA - CBH12Aug08 | ecosystem: Environmental > Aquatic > Freshwater > Lake | place: Crystal Bog, Wisconsin, USA | collected... | reverse complement strand
GGATCAGAGTCTCGTCCAGATCGAGGATGAGGAGCTTGCGCATAGGCAATTTTTACAGGGCAAAATCTATTGGCAATCCGTTTTTCAAGACGAGTGCTTTTTAGGTCTGAAATCCACCACTAACCGGATGTGCCTGGTCCGCGGCCATGCTCCACGCAGACCCTTGAAAGAAAAGGGGGCGTCCGCCATCTACCTTTCGGCAGCGACAGGCGGCGCTGGATAGGATATTAGCCGATAGGTATCGAAATCCAATTTGTTTGGCGCGGTTCGTAAGAACCCAATCACGACCTCTTGATGTGGGTCGTATTCGGCGACCATTCGTGATTCCTTCGATTCATACCACCGCTGGATGAATTTTGCGATGTCCTGTGCCGGCATAAAATCAAATGGCACCATTCTCTTCTCCTCGTCGTGCTGATCGGCCATCACGCATACCAGGCCGCGTCCCTTTTCCTGGAACCCATTCCAACCGCAGGCGGCAACGGCAACGAGATTGAGTCTGATGAATTCAACATGATCGTTTCTGGTTCTCACAAGCGAAGATACCGACATGCAGAAAACCCGGCACACGATTGCTTGCTGCCGCTGAAACGGCGCGTTTCGAGATTAAAAGCGCCGATATTTCGGGTCTTGGTGAATCGCTCAAAAACAATTTTTGTGGCCTGGGGCACATTTTTGCCGCCTGGACGCGGCCATGGACCGTGGCTCACGGAACGCATCGGGGCGGATCTCAAAAACGCCCCGACAAAACAGGGGGATAATCAGCGTAGAATTTGCGTAGAAAAAAAGACCGTTCTGGTTGAGTCTGATACGGTCTGAATGAAAATCGAGATTGAGCAACCCGAATGAAATTGGAATCTCAAACCTTTACAGAGGAATGGGCAGGACTGGATTCGAACCAGTGAAGGCGTAAGCCAGCGGATTTACAGTCCGCCCCGTTTGGCCACTTCGGTACCTACCCGTTTCATTCCGATCTTCGTGCGCAGCTTTATGTGTTAAAACTGCTCGAAAGATCAAAGGGTGAAGTGTTTAGCGTTACCCGGATGAAAAAGCAAATCGCAAATTCAGTTTTTTGACGAAAAGAAGAATCCCATAAAGGGACAGCGGCTCCCCTGTGTTCCGAGTTTGTCGCGGGGCATCACTTTGACCGACTTGATTACAATCCGGTCAATCGGGTTGTCGTTGGTATCAACCCCCTTCGCGCTGATCGCATCCAGGGCGGGCATTCCGTCAATCACATGGCCGAATACGGTGTACTGGCCGTCGAACGCGGGCATCGGTTTGAGGCAGATATAAAACTGGCTGCCATTCGAGAGACGGGCTGGGTTGATTTTATCAGGAAGCCGCGCCATGGCGACCGCACCAACCGTGTTTTTTCTGCGGATTTCGGGTTGCAGGGTGTATCCGGGGCCGCCTGTCCCGACCTTTGACCGGTCGCCCTTGCTCCGGCTCAGCGGATCTCCCGCCTGCACCAGGGTATGCGGGAACGCGCGATGAAAGGCGAGTCCGTTGTAAAATCCCTTGCGGGCCAGCTTTTCAAAATTGGCGACGGTAGCCGGGGCGTCGCTATCGTAGAATTCGATGACCACGCGCTGGAGTTTTTTGTCGTCGCCGATCTTGATTTGCATCACGGCAACTTCATCCGCCACCGCAAACCGGGCGACGGCAAGCAGGGCAACAAGGCCGAATAGAATTTTTTTCATAAGAAAAGGACGGTTAACCCGGAGCCGCACCCGGGGGCGGCGCGTTTATTTCAACACGGCGTTCCACTTTTCAATGCGGGAAGCCTGGGCCAGGAAAAGTTCGTCGGCGGAATCGAGGATTTCAATGGAACTGATCTTGTCTCCTTGCGCGACGGAGTTGACGACATCCTGCCCTTCAGTGACCTCGCCGAAAATGGTGTGTTTGCCATTGAGCCAGGTGGTCGGGACATGGGTGATGAAAAACTGGCTGCCGTTGGTGCCCGGGCCCGCATTGGCCATCGCAAGGAGGCCGGGTTTCACAAATTGCAGCGCCGGTGTGCATTCGTCTTCAAAGCGGTATCCGGGGCCGCCGCTGCCGGTGCCCGTGGGATCGCCTCCCTGGATCATGAAATTCTCGATCACACGATGAAACTTGAGGCCGTTGTAAAAGCCGCGTTTTGCAAGATTCAAAAAGCTCGCAACGGTGATGGGTGTTCTGGAAGTGAAAAGGGTGAGGGCGATGGAGCCCCTGGTGGTGATGAGTTTGATACGGATGTCTTGCATGGATTTAAGTGGTTAAACCCTGTCCTACCCGAATAATTTATGATTTGCACGATGAATCTCTCATGGACAGACTGCGCGGCTCGTGGCAAATCTCTAGCATGAAGAAATTGATAGCAACCCTTTTGGTACTGGCCTTTGCAGCCGCCCCCGGCGCGCGCGCAGAGGATGAAAAAAAACAGCAGGCTCCCGCGCCGAAAAAAGCAGAGGTGGCAATCATCAAAACCACCGCTGGCGAAATGGTCGTTGAATTCTGGCCCGATGTCGCCCCCAATACCGTGGAGAATTTTAAAAAGCTCGCGAAACAGGGATTCTATGACGGCACTTCTTTCCACCGAATCATCAAAGGATTCATGATCCAGGGGGGGGATCCGCTGACACGGGATTCAAAGAATGAGGATGCGTGGGGAACCGGCGGACCGGGTTACGGCATCAAGGCGGAGTTTAATGCAAAACACCACGAACATGGAGTGATCTCGATGGCGCGAAGCAGCGATCCGGACTCTGCCGGCAGCCAGTTTTTCATCTGCCTCGGTGATGCGGGGAGCCTTGACCACAACTACACTGCTTTCGGCAAACTGATCAAAGGCGGCGATGTGCTGGATAAAATCGGCGATACCCCGGTGACGGCGAACAGTCATGGCGAACCGAGCAAGCCCCTGAAACGCGTCAGCATCGAGACTGTCAAGGTGACGGCGGCTGATTCCTTGAAATAGCAAACGCACACTTATTGAAGATGGCAGATTGTTTTTTGCGTTTGCTGACACATATTTGATACAAAAGGAGTTTTGCCCTTTGATGATTGTTCGCTAATATTTTCACTCAAATGACCCCAACCCCAGGCAAAATAAAAATCGGAGCAATCCAGATGCGCTGTTCGACGCAGCACGGGGATAACCTCGCGCGCGCCTTTGAGCTAACGCGCAAAGCGGCCGGGAGTGGAGCGCAGGTCATCTGCCTGCCCGAGCTTTTTCTTTCGCAATATTTCTGCCAGGTTGAAGATCATAAGTATTTTGATCTGGCCGAGGAAATCCCGGGGCCGACCACAGCCTCCCTTTGCGAACTGGCGCGCGAACTCGGAGTGGTGATCGTGGCATCCCTTTTCGAGAAACGCGCGCCGGGTCTTTTCCACAATACCTGTGCGATCATTGACTCCGACGGGACTTATCTGGGAAAGTATCGCAAAATGCACATCCCCGATGACCCGCTTTATTACGAAAAATTTTATTTCACACCCGGCGATACAGGGTTCCGGTCGTGGAATACCCGGATGGGTAAGATCGGCGTCTGCATCTGCTGGGATCAATGGTATCCCGAAGCGGCGCGGCTGACGGCTTTGCATGGGGCGGAGATCCTGTTTTATCCGACAGCCATCGGGTGGCATCCGGGTGAGAAAGCGGAATTTGGAACCCGGCAGCATGATGCATGGGAAACGATCCAGCGGAGTCATGCCATTGCCAACGGATGCTATGTCGTGGCAACGAACCGGGTGGGGCACGAGGCTCCCGATGGAGGTCCCGGCATCGAATTCTGGGGACAAAGCTTTATCTGCGACCCGTCGGGCACCCTGCTCGCGAAGGCCGGATCGGGTAGTGAAGAAATTCTTGTCTGTGAAGCCGATCCTGGAAAAATCAAGGATCAACGAACACACTGGCCGTTTTTCCGGGATCGCCGGATTGACTCGTATCAGGATATTACCAGGCGATACATCGATTAATAATAGAACACGACGATGGAAGCTGTAACAAAACATCAACTACCAACACCCGCGCAGATGGGATACCGGATGCCTGCGGAATGGGAGCCGCATGAGGCGACATGGCTCTCCTGGCCGCACCGGAGCGGATCGGTGCTTCCTCCAGTGACCGACCGCATTCTCGGTGTGCTGGCCAAAATGATCGATGCGCTCGCAGACTCCGAGCCGGTCTGTATTTGCGTGCTGGATGCGGAGGAGGAAAATGAAGTCCGCGAGGTGTTGACAAAAAGACGGGCACGCACTTCGCACATCCGTTTTTATCACGTGCCAACCAACGAGCCGGTCTGCCGTGATCATGGTCCCGTCTTTGTTGTCCGGAACGACGCTCCGCAACTTGCGGTTATCAACTGGGATTACAATGCATGGGGGTGGAAATATCCGCCATTTGATCTTGATAATGAAGTGCCGGCTACCATAGCAAGCCAACTCGACTTGCCGCTTTTTGATCCCGGCATGGTTCTCGAGGGAGGGTCTTTCGATGTCAATGGAAGCGGTTCCCTGCTGACGACAAAATCTTGCCTGCTGAATCCGAACCGGAATCCTGATCTGACCAAGTCCGAGATTGAACGGAATCTGCACGATTTTCTGGGGGTGAAAAAAATCCTCTGGCTCGGCGATGGGATTGAAGGGGATGAGAGCGACGGGCATGTGGATCTGCTCACCCGTTTTGTAAACCGCACTTCGGTGGTTACAGTGATCGAGGAGGATGATTCCGATCCGAATCATGAACCGCTTCAGGCGAATCTGGCCAGATTGCGCGAAATGAATGTGGAAGACGGTTCGCCACTCGAGGTGCATGTGCTGCCGATGCCGAGAAAAATCTCGCGCAATGGAAAACGGCTGCCTGCCAGCTATGCAAATTTCTACATCGCAAACTCGGTGATTCTGCTGCCGACCTTTGCGGATACCTGCGACGCATGGGCGGTTTCAGTGCTGCATACGGCGTTTCCGAAACGAAAGATCGTGCCAATTGACTGCCGTGAAATGATTCTCGGGCTCGGTGCTTTCCATTGCCTTACCCAGCAACAGCCCAGGGTGGTTCCAGCCTGAAGCGGCTGCGCCGGGAGGCTGATTACTTAAAATGCTCCAGCGATCCAGGCTGGTTTTCTACCGGTGTGGGAGCAGGTGTGGGAGAAGGGGAGGGGCTTGATGAAGTGGTCTGGACAGCCTCGAATTCCTTCTTAAGGCGTTCAAGCATTTCCTTGATGAGAGGACGGCGTTTTTCCTCCATCTCCTTGCGAAGTTGTTCTTCGATTTTTCTGCGTTCCTGGGTATAGCGGAGGTTAAAAACTTCCTGGTGATCCTTGTCGAGTTGCAGTCCTGTATTTTTCAGGGCGTCCTGAATATTCTGCGCCATTTTCTCCTTGCGATTTCTTTCGCTCATCAGCAGGGCCTGGCGTTCCTCTTGCGGCAGGGCTTTCCAACGTTCGAAGTTCTCCTGATATTGTTGTTTTTCTTCAGGAGAGAGCCGGTCATAGAGTTTTTGGGCAAAATCGCCCTGATTACCGGGCCGCATGAAGGCTATACCGCCGGGTCTGTTTTTCTTATCAGGCCACTGTGAACCCGGCGATGGCGCGGGAGTAACCGAAGGAAGCGGTCTGGGGGTTGCCGCATCCTGGGCAAGCGAGCCTGTCGAAAGGACTCCAAAAACGATTAGTCTGAGGAACTGTTGTCGAGCCATATCGAATTTTCCTCGTATGCGAGCAGTTCATCAAGGTGCTTGATTGCCTCGTAATCTACAGGCGTGGTTTGCTGCGAGAGGGCGGAATGATCTGTTGCTGCCTGTCTATGATAATAAACGGGGGCAATGCCTGCGCCAAGCAGGAGAACCAAGGCACAGGCAAGAGTCGCCGGTCGCCATTTCAATAAAAACCTGGAGAAAAAGTTTCGTGACTGCTGTTTTTCCGCCCGACATGCCCGCAGAACATTCCGGGCAAAAAACGGTGAAACTTCCGTCTTCTTTGCTTTTCCAAGCAAATGCCAGAGTTCGTCATGGTCGTCCGTTTTCATGGTGTTCATTTAATGAAACCCGGCGGGACATGTAAAGTTGCAGTTTTTTTTGCCTGAGCGGTGCCAACTCTGATGAGTGGAAAATTAATCAGTCCAATCTACACTTCGGTGGCTTCGAGGAAGCCTTCGAGTTGGCGGATTCTGGTCGGGTGGCGCATTTTGCGAAGGGCTTTGGCCTCGATTTGGCGGATGCGTTCGCGGGTGACCTTGAACTGGCGTCCGACCTCTTCGAGAGTCCGGCTGTAGCCATCGACCAATCCGAACCGCTGTTCGAGCACCTGGCGTTCGCGTTCGGTGAGGGTTTCAAGCACGTCCTTGATTTTTTCCTTCAACAGGACGGCAGCGGTCATGTCGCTGGGGTTTTCCGCGCCCTTATCCTCGATGAAATCTCCGAAAGTGGTATCATCGCTGTCGCCGACCTGCGCCTGGAGGGAGATGGGCTGCTGAGCCATTTTCAGAACGGCGCGCACACGATCCACCGGCAACTGAATTTCCTCTGCGACCTCCTCGGGGCTTGGTTCGCGACCGTATTCCTGCACGAGCTGCTTCTGAACCCGCATCAGTTTGTTGATCGTCTCGATCATGTGCACAGGGATGCGGATGGTGCGGGCCTGATCAGCAATTGAGCGGGTGATGGCCTGGCGGATCCACCAGGTGGCATAGGTGGAAAATTTGTAGCCACGGCGGTACTCGAACTTCTCGACCGCCTTCATCAACCCCATGTTTCCTTCCTGGATCAGGTCGAGGAACGAAAGCCCGCGGTTGGTGTATTTCTTGGCGATTGAAATCACGAGGCGCAGATTTGCCTCGACCATTTCAGTTTTCGCCTTGAGCGCCTTCTTGAACCATTTCTTGAGTTCCTGGTATTCGGCGATGAACTCTTCCGGGGACATCCAGATCCGGATCTGCTGCTCCTTCAACTTGGCTGCGTAATCAACTTTGGGAGGGGCGCCATTGACGGCCTTCGCCGGCTTCTTGCTGTCCTGGCTGGCAATCTCAGCCTGGATGTTGTTGATGACCCGGAAGATTTCGTCTGCGCGATGCACAAATTCTTCGGTCACCTTCTGCTTGAAATAAAACTTCGGGTAAAATTTCTGAAGCGCATCATGCGCTTTCTTGAATGTTTTATGGGCCTTGCTGTTCGGATTTTTCGTTCCGCTGGCCATGATCGCCTTGTAGGCGCGCGACACTTCCACCGCTCCCTTGTCCACGCTCTCGCAGAGGCGGTTCAGGTTTTTCATGTAGCGTTCGCGGCTCTCGATTTTTTTGTCGAGGATCACGCGGTCAAAACGTTCGCGCCCCTCGATGAGCTTGTGGGCGAGATCGAGGAATGAGCGGGCGGTGAATCCGAAGCGGTTGATATGCCTTTGCACCATCAGTTCGGCATCCTCGATGCGTTTGGAAATTTCCACTTCCTGCTCGCGGGTGAGGAGAGGCACCTGCCCCATTTGTTTCAAATACATCCGCACCGGATCGTCGAGCACATCGAGTTTGGTTTCGACTTTCTCCTCTTCCTCGTCATCCTGGCTCTTCTGGCCGTCCTTGTGACGATCCACATCCGAGGCGTCAATGATGTCGATTTCAAGTGAACGGAGCCGGAGCATGATGGCTTCCATTTCGTCCGGTTCATTCACACTGTCCGGCAGTGCTTCATTGAGATCGTCAAAGGTCAGGTAGCCCTGTTCCTTGGCGAGCTTGATTAAATCGCGGATTTTTTCCTGAAGCTCAGGCGAGTCTATATTTACGGGCTGGGGCGCAACCGGGGCGGTAGTGGGGTCCGCTGCGCCCGTGACCGCCGCTTTTTCGGCTTTCTTCAGCGGTTCTTTGGCTTTTGACTTTGGGGTCGGCGGGTCTGTTTTTTCGATAACCGCATTTTTTACGAGAGCTTTCTTTTCTTTCGCTACGGATTTCGCTGCGGACTTCGTTACGGATTTAACCGCGGCTTTTTTTCCTGCCGGGGATTTGGCGGGTTTTTTGGGAGCCGCAGTTTTTTTGGGGTGCGGTTTTTCTTTGGAAGCGTGCGAACTTTTAGCGGGAGATTTCTTTATTTTCGCGGTGGATTTCGATGCTGATTTGGAGACTTTTTTGTTTTTTTTAGGCATACCTGACCGGAATTAAATTAAATCGATTCGTTTCCCAGCAGTTAACCCACCCAAGGGAACGAAAACAAAGGCTGGCAAATATCGGGTAACATCCCCTGAAGGTCAAGAGTTTCTTTTTGGTGCCCGCCGATCCTGTTTCATGAGCAAATCCTCGCGATTTTTCAACTCCATGATTTCCCGCTGGATGGCTTGCAATTCCGCGTCGCTGAGATTTGCGCTGCGCAGTTTGCTGGTCACAGCTTCTCGTCGGCGCTGGATTTCGCTCCGCTCAAAGGCGTTCCAGCAGTCCAGAACCACGGTTTCCGGGTTTTCCGGCGGTTTTTGAAGCAATAAAGTCGAGACGATCGCCGCATCGGTTGCATTCAACTTGGCAAGGAAAACCGAAACCGATCCCGGTTCGTCCACCCGCAAATCGGCCTCAAGAATCCTCGCAAGAAGATCGCCTTCCGGGTTGTTTCGCAAGGTTTCGCGCCATGGCTGCGACAACAGCCATGCCCTGGTATCAATGTTCCTCAATGCAAGGGTGCAAAGGAGGGCCATCGTATTGCCCAGCTTTGGCGGTTTTTCAATTGCGACTTCCCCGCTGGCGGCTTCCTTGCGTGACGGCGTGGACAGCATGGCGCGAAAATCATTGGCCGAGAGTTCCAGCCGGGTGGTGATTTTCCCGATAACCGCCTCCCGGAGCACCGCTTCGCTGAGCAGACTCACGAAGACTGCCATTTCTTTTGCAAACTTCATTTTACCGCGCGGGGTTGCGAATTCAGGAAGACTTGCCCGCCGGTCGATTTGATAATCAAAAAAGTCTTTTGCATCCGTGATCTGCCGCGCAAAGGCTTCCGCTCCCTGCTCGCGGATGAGCGAATCGGGATCATGGCCCGCCGGCATTTGGGCGATCCGCACAAACAGGTTTGCATCCAGCAACGCTGCCAGCGAGCGTTCCGCCGCTTTTTGGCCCGCCGCATCGGCGTCGAAGCAAAGCACCACCTCTTCGACATAGCGTTTTAAAATCTGGGCCTGTTTTTGGGTGAAGGCCGTCCCCTGGGGTGCGATCACGTTTTGAACACCCGACTCAAACGCAGTGATCAGATCCAGCTGGCCTTCGCAGACAATGGCGATTTGCTTGTCGATGAGCGCCCGTTTTGATTTGTGAAGGCCGAACAAAACGTTTCCCTTGGTGAAAAGAATCGTTTCCGGAGAGTTTACATATTTTGCCCCCTTGGCATCGGCACTCAGAACCCGTCCGCTGAAAGCAATCACCTCGCCGTTTCGATCATCGCAGATGGGAAACATCACCCGGTCGCGGAATCTGTCGTAATATTTTGCGGGGCTGACGACCGATTCTTCGCTGGCGATATTCATGTCCGGATTCGCCTCTTTCATGGTCGCCAGCCCGCTGCGGACGATTTCCTCGGGCGTAAACCCGAGTTCGAGGGCATGGTTTACAAGCGAATCCCAGGAGTCGGGAGCATAACCGATTTTCCATCCCTTGGCGACTTCTACGCTGATGCCCCGGTTCTTCAAATAATCGCGCGCAGGGAGTGCCGCCTGTGTTTTCAGGAGGTTCCGGTGGAACCAGTTTGCCGCCTCCTGGTGCAGGGCCAGCAGGCGCTTGCGCATCCGGAAACGCCGATCGTCCTCCGAGCTTAATTGTTCCTCGATGATCTTAATGCCTGCGCGGTCGGCGAGTTTCTTCACGGCCTCGGGAAAGCTCAGGTTTTCGTAGAGTTCGACAAATTTGAACACCCCGCCGCCTGCGCCGCAGCCGAAGCATTTGAAAATCTGGCGCTGCGGATTCACCGTAAACGAGGGTGTTTTCTCATTGTGAAACGGGCAATTTGCCTTGTAAGCCGTGCCTGCCCGTTTCAGCGGGAAATAGCTGCCGATGACCTCGACGATATCATTCGCCGAGGCAATCAATTCAAGCGTTTCCTGGGGGATCTTGCTCACTGTTAATAGTGTCAAACACCGGACATTCCCCAGAATTTCTGGAACGCGAGGCTCCAGTCGCGTTCACCGACCGATTGACGGGCATTCCGTCCCATTTCTTCGCGAAGACCGGGGTTGTCAACGAGTTGCCGGATTGCTGCGGCGAAATGATCGACGTTCAGGCTTCGGGTGACAAAGCCTGTGGCGCCCTCGGAGACCAATTCACGGGGACCTCCCGTATCCGAGACCACGCAAGGCAGGCCGCAGGCCATCGCCTCGAGTATCACATTGCCAAAGGTGTCCGTGGTGCTTGGGAATACAAAGATGTCCGCCGTGGCATAGGCGCGCGCAAGATCTTCGCCGGCCAGGTATCCGGTGAAATGGGCTTCCGGCAGCATTTTTTTGAGATCCTTCAGATAAGGGCCGTCGCCGACGAATACCAGTTTCGCATTTGCATTCTCTGCACGGAGTTTGCGGAAGGCGGCGACCAGGATATCGAGATCTTTCTCCTTGGAGACGCGTCCCACGTAGAGCAGAACCGTTTCCCCGTGTAAGGCTCCGAATTTTTTCCGCAGGGTCGCATCCCGTTTTGAGGGATGATAAAGCGCAGTATCAAGGCCGCGC
>Ga0007854_10002835_pt1 | contig 10664 bp, 12 predicted proteins | sample CryBogCBH12Aug08_FD_60382 | JGI IMG/M metagenome (GOLD analysis project Ga0007854, IMG submission 60382) | Freshwater microbial communities from Crystal Bog, Wisconsin, USA - CBH12Aug08 | ecosystem: Environmental > Aquatic > Freshwater > Lake | place: Crystal Bog, Wisconsin, USA | collected... | reverse complement strand
CCATCCTTTTTGAGTGTTTGCCAGAACAGCGAATGATTGTAGTGCCCGCCGCCCTGATTGCGCACAGCCGCCCGAATCTTTTCCGGCACTGCATTCAAATTCTTGAGTAGGTCTTCAACGGATTGCTTTCCCAATTCCGGAAATTCCGCGACCGCCTTGTTGAGATTTGTGACATAGGCCGCGTGATGTTTGTCGTGATGAATCTCCATTGTCCGAGCATCGATGAAAGGCTCCAGCGCATCATTGGCATAACCCAGCGACGGCAGGGTGAACGCTCCGGTCGTTGCGCCGGTAGCGGGCGCGATGGCATTGGTTTGAGCCAGCGCGGCTGGCAGCGTGGCGAGCGCGGCGCTGGCCAGCGCGGTGGTTCTAATGGCTTGGCGACGGTTCATCATATTTTTTGTTCGGTTGGTCGTTGGTTATTCAAAGGTTTTCCGCGCAGCGCTTGGCGGGAGCCGGGCGCGAGCACCATAAGCCGTTAATCAGCTTTCAGCAAGCGGTGTCTGTGCTGTTCCGGTTCTGGTTTTGGGTTTATTTCATTTGCCACTAGGGTTTTTTAGATGATCTCGTCGAATTAGCTCCCGAAATTTTTCCGCCAAGGGTGCGTGCATCATATTGAGCATATTAACGACGGTCGGGTCGGCGGTTTTGGGATTGCCGCCGCCGGGAAATGGCGGCTGTGGATCGTATTCACCGAGCAGTTGCATCCCTTTGGCGTAAAAATCTCCCCGGTAATGCCGCACGAGTTCAAAGCCGAGATCAAGTCCCGCACTCACGCCAGCGGCAGTCACACGGTCAGTGCCATCAAACACTACCCGTTCGCTAACGGGGATTGCCCCGACATCCTTCAATACGTCGAGCATCTGCCAATGGCTTGTCGCGCGCCGGCCTTTCAATAGACCGGCAGCGCCGAGCAATAACGAGCCGGTGCAAACACTGCCAACCATTTTGGCTTTCGCGCCTTGCTCGGCGAGAAATTGGAGCGTGGCGTCATCCTCCATCGCGGCCATCGTCCCGGTCAAACCACCGGGCACGAGCAGCAGGTCAAGGTCAGTTGGACAATCCGCAAATGTCTGGTGCGGTTTCACGCAAAAGCCGCCTTTGCTTGCGCCTTCGCAGGAAACGAGGTCAAGCGTCTTGGCGACGAAGCGAACCGTTGCGCCCATCATGCCCGCAAGCGCGTAGTGCGGGCCGAGTGCGTCAAGCGCGGTGAATTCAGGATAGACCAGAATTGCAATCTGTTCGCTTCCCATTCGCAACTGTTCCTGAATCTGGCCGTGCAGGGATTTCGGTTCGGTGGAATTGGTTTCCGCCGCGGAGACAAGTTGCGGTGCGATTGCGCCAGCGGCGGAAGCGAGCGTTAAAAGTTTCAGGGCTTCGCGACGAGAATAATTTTGTTGGTTCATAATTTTGTTGGTTTCAATAGTAGTAGTTGCCGAGGATGTGTTTGATGCGGAGGTCAGGACTGGTTGCGCCGGAAAGGTCGAGACGGTTGCCACTCGTCCATTCCACCGAGCCATCCGACCATGCGCGGTTGATGCCTTCAAGTTCTTCGGCGTGAAAACGAAAGTCGGGATACTTGACTTGTTTGCGTGAATGGAACAATTCAAAGCGACGCGGGTCGGGGGTGATGAACTCATCCAAAATGTCCGCCCACAAAACACCGCGCCGCGTGTTTTTGTAATCGGCAGCTTGGCCGGGATTGACGAGCGTGGCAAAGCCCATAGTGAGCATCGCGGATTTTTCAATGCCGCCGACATAAACGTATCCGGTGTAAAGTCCGCCGCCGACCGTCACGCCCTCGGCGTAGCCGGACTCCGCCGCAATCGGGCAATTGAACCATTTCGGCTGGTCGGCGCGTTTCGGCCAGGTGGAGGCCAAGCCTGGTGGCACGCTCATGCCGATGGTCTGCGCCATTTGCGTGAGTCGCGCGACGGAAATGCTGCTCGGAACGTAATCGCTCGGCGCGGGCAACTGGCCGTTGTCATTGCAATAAATCGTGTCCGCCAGCGTCATCTGCCGGAGATTATTCATGCACACCGTGCGCTTGGAACGCTGCTTGGCCTTGCCCAAAACCGGCAGCAGCAAAGACGCCAGAATCGCGATGATGGCGATGACCACGAGCAATTCAATGAGCGTAAAGCCGCGCACAAAAAAGCGCGGACTGCCGCCGTGGTTTTTCACAACGGCAGTCCGGCTTTGATTTAGATTGGTGATGCTCACGGCTGCTGCAAGCGGAAGAACCGCGCACGTTCTCCGGCTGAAACAGGAATTGAATTGGTCGTCGTGCCGTCGCCGGCAAATGTTCCCGTGCCGCTGACATCCCAGGACGCGACCGGCAAGACAAGGTTGGTCGTGGAGAGCACCGAATAACCGCTGCCAGCCAGACCGTTCGTTCCTCGCAACGTCACATTACCGCCACTCACCGCCAAGCTGCTGACGACTGGCGCGGTGAACGGCACGGTGTAGCCGGTGAAGTTAAACGTGCCGACATCCGCCAGCGTGTCGCCCGGCGTGGCATAGAGAAAATTCGCCACTTCAAACGAAACACCGAGATCGCCGGAGATGGTGAAAAAATTTGTCGTTTCCACCACACTCACGTTGATGAGGTCGAACGCGGCGGCGGACGGCGGAATGTTGTTATACAAATACCAACCCGAACCGCCGAGCGCGATGCGAGAGCTGTCGTATTGCAACGTGTAATCGCCGAACAGCAAATTGCCATAAGCTCCGCCCAGCACAGCGAATCGCGCCACACCGCCCAGCCCGATGCTGCCGGTTTCGTTCGTCAGATTGCCGCGCAGATAGGTGAATGTCGTCGGTTGCGTGTAGCGTGATGACAGGTTTGTGACCGTCGGGCCATTCATCGCGTAGATTTCGTTCGTGTAAGAATAGCTCGTTTGATTCGTGCTCAAGAGCTGGCTTTGCGTGAGCGCGTTGGCCTGCGCCTGATTGAAAAATGCTGAGAGCGTCAGCACCGGCGGCGTGGCAAAACCGGACGCCAGCGATTCCCAAGCGGTTTGGTTGTAGTTGATGACGGCTTTGCCCGCCAGCACGGTTGCGACCGTTTGCCCGCTGAAACTAAAATCGCCCACAATCGCACCCGCATCGCCCGGCGTGCTGTAAAGGAAGTAAGCGACTTCAAATGACACCGCCAGATTGCCCGCAATGGTGAGCGTGTTGTTCGTCTCGGTGACCGTGACGTTCACCAAATCAAACAGCGCGGCGGCAGGCGGGATGTTGCCTTTCAGATACCAACCCGAACCGCCGAGCGCGATGCGCGAACTGTCATATTGCAACGTGTAATCGCCGTAAAGCAATTCACCACCGAGTCCGCCGAACACATCGAACCGCGCGATGCCGCCAAGTCCGATGCTGCCGGTGTGTTGCGTGGCGTGTCCCGGCGTGTATGCGAACGTCGTCGGCTGCGTCGTGCGGCCAGCTAGGTTAGTCACCGTCCCACCGTTCATCGCATAGACTTGGTTCGAGTAAGACGGCGTGCCGGGAACATTGGTCAAGACCTGTGCCGCCGTGAGCGCGTTGGCTTGCGCCTGACCCATGAACGCCGCCAGCGTCAGCACCGGCGGCGAGCCGTAGCCGGAAGCCAAAGCATTCCAAGCTGATTGATAGAAGTTGATCGTAGCGGAACCACTGGTCAGCACGTCCGCATGAACGATGGCCGTGCCGAGCAGAAGCGAGAATATGGTTTTTTGCAGTAGATTTTTCATGGCTGGTTATTTGTCGTTGGATTTTTGTTTTTGTTTGGCCACTTCTTTGTCGATTTTTTTCAGGTATTTGTCTGGGTTTTTGTCGAACTCTTCCTTTTCGGATTGATCGCACAATTTGATTTCCTGTCCTTTGTAAACGAACGAGTAGGCGTCCGTGCGTCCCTTCACGAGCATTCCGCAGATGATGCAGTTGTTCAGCGGATAGGGTTTGACGGGCGCATTGGTGCCGTTGTCCGCCTTGGCAATCGCGGCGAACAGCAATGTGACAATGACGAGTGAAAATAATTTTTTCATGTGATGAATGGTTGTATTTTCACTCGGCGAGAATGGCGTCCCAGCGATAGCTCAGAATCCAGTCGGCGAGCTTCTGCATGTCGTCGGCCTGAACTGTCGCTGCCAGCGGCGGCATGGGGATTTGTCCCCACTTGCCTTGCCCGCCGTTTTTCATCTGCGCGACAAGCTTGGCTGCGGCGTCCGGGTCGTTGCGGTATTTCGCCGCCACCTCGCGATACGCCGGTCCGATCAGCGGAGTTCCATTCAAAACCCTGGTGTCTGGATTGTGGCAACTCATGCAGGTGGCTTTGGTGGCCAGCTCAATCATGGCTTTACGATTTGCGGGTAGGAACCGAGCCGCCACCAGCTTCCAGTCGCCACCATTTTTCACCACGACGCCGAACACATCCGTCACGCCTCTAGGCGTTTCGCGGCCAGCCACGCCTTTGCTGACGAACAGCGAAACGAGCGTGCCGTCCTCCGCTTTCACCTGTGCGGTGCCGGAGCCGTCGAACTTGTCGGCCACGAACGTCACACCGGCAAGCTGCACATAATTGCCAACACTGGCGGACGCATCCTTGAATGCCGCCGCCGTGATCGGCTGGGATTTGAACGGCTGATTTGTCTCGCCGACCGTCACCGAACCGGCTTTGACTTGCAACGCCGCTCCGAACGCGCCGTCGGTTGGCGCACCGGTGAGCGTGACTTGATTGCGCGGCGTCAGCGCCGCTGCCTCAGCCCCGGAGGCCGACACCGTTGCGGTAGGTTTCGCGGGATCCGCCAACACGAACGCGGTGGTGGACCCATCGGTCGCCACGAACCGCGTGGTGACAATGCCGCTGATGTTTTTTTCCTGTGCCTGAACTGCGACCGTAAGTGACAAACTGATGAGAGATAGAATAATTCGACTTTTTTTCATGGTTAATAAATGGATGCAAAGAGGGCGTCACAAGACGTCCTCAGGTTAAAAGGGATAAATAAAATTAAGCCGACGTCTCACGACGTTGGCGGGAATAACGGCTTGGGATCAGACGGAGAAGTTTCGCGGGGGCGGCAGCGGTGGTTTGCCGGTTAAGCAATCAGCAAAAAGATTATCGGCTTGGAAGGTCTTGAACATCCTCGGCGCCACGAGCACAAATTTGTCCGCCACCGGAGGATATTCGATCTTCAATTTGAGCGTCAGGGCATCGGATTTCTTCTCTGATTTTTTTCCGGCGGCAATCGCGCGGCACAACGGACAAAGATGTTTGCCGTCAAAAGTCTCAGACACCGCTTCGGAAAGTGATTGTTGGCTGGACAGGTTGGCCGCAAGCATCGTCGTCCACGCGACCGTTTGCAGCGCAGCCCAATGCAAGCCCGTCGAGAGGACGAGCGCAATCACCACCAGGCATTTTCCAAAACGCGCAAACACAAATTGAGCTTAAACTTCGTTTGTCCGGCGGCAAGCAAGATTTGCCTTCTTCGCCGCCTTGTATCGCCCGCACCTGACACCAGATTATCACACGCCCCGGACCAGGACGCTCATCCGAAAATTTTTCCCTTCGGATTTTCGTCTGGTCCGGGCAGCCGGCGTGTTCAGTTTTTGCCCGGCGGCACAATCGCAAACCAAGCCTTCGCCGCATCCGGCTGCACCAGCTCATGGTAGTGCTTGAAAATCATGCCGGGACTGTTGCCGGCCTCCAGCGCCACCTCCGCCATGTTTTTGATCTGGGCCACACGGTAAGAAATGAAGGAGTGCCGCAGGGCGTTGTGTTTCCAGAGAAACGGCTTCCAGCCTTCGGCCTCGGCCGTTTCCGCGCCTGGCATCACCGTTCGCCGGCTGCGCCGCTCATTGCGCGTTAGCTCGGCTACCCGGATTGCCGCAGCCTCGTCCGCCGCCTTCAACGCCTCCTTGCTCACCTTGTTCGCTTTCGCCCAGCGCTCCCGCCGCTTTTCGTTCACCCGCCGCGTGAGTTCCACGAACTGCTCCACCATGTTAGCGTAGCCGCAAACCGGTCCTGACTCGCTCTTGTAGTTTTTCAACCACGCCGCCAGATTCGGCAAAATCGGAATCACCCGCCGGCTTGCCGTCTTCGCCATCCCCGCCTTGATCTCAATGATCTTCGCCTTGCGGTTCACGTTCGACCAATCCAACCGTTGCAATTCCGCGTGTCGGATGCCAGCAAACGCGCCGATGGCGAGAAACGGCACATGCTCCGGCGACGCCACCGTCAGCACCTCCGCCATTTCCGCCGGCGTGTAAATCTCAATTTCCCCGCCTTTGTCCTTCGCCACGGGCACGGCATCAAGCTCGTCGTGATCCTTCGGCAGGTATTTTCGGGAAATGGCAAAGTTGAACAACGCCTGCACCGAGTTCCGCAGGTTGTTGCGTGTGCGCGGTCCCACGCCCAACTCGCGCAGCCAGGCATCAACGTCCGTCCCCCGCACATCGCTCAGCCGGTTCTGAAAACGGCCCATGAACCGATTCATGTCATATTCCAGTTGTTTGATGTAACGGGCGCTCAGCCGGTCCGCCCGTTTCAACTGGATCATTTCCTTCACGACCTCCGGCACCAGTTTGGGTTCCATGTGAACCGGATGACGGCTCAGATAAAAATCCACCGCTTGCGACAGCGACACCGCGCCCAGGCGTTTGATGGCGTTGGCATATTCCGAAGCGGCGAACTCCAGCGGCGTGCCGGATGGTTTCAGCAGGGCAATCGCGCGGAGGTAGGCGGCGCTGTCTTCGTTGGTCAATTTGGCCGCCCCATGATCGCCTTGATCCAGCTCATCGGCTTTTTTCTTGGCGGCTTTTTTCGCCGCCTTGAGCGTGGGAAACATTTGGCGCACCCGCTTGCCCTTCATCCAGTAGGAGATGGTAAAGAATGGAACCTCCCCTTTGGCAGTTTTGTCGGGGGTATAATAAATTTTGACGCGGGAAGAACCGGTTTCAACGACCCACTTCGTTTCCTTTTCGGGAGCTTCGGGCGATTTGGCCGTTGCTGAATTATCGGCCGGAGAACCGGTCGCCGTGGTGGTGGCACTGGAAAGAATGGCGGTATCCGCCTCAGTAGGAAGAATAGCGTTCATGCCGCTATTGTGTCAGGTAGGTGTCAGGTAATCAAGCCTAGACACGCAAACCACATAAAAAGATGGTCGGAGCGACAGGATTCGAACCTGCGACTTCGTGGACCCAAACCACGCGCTCTAGCCAGGCTGAGCTACGCTCCGAACCAATCATGACAAGGCCGAGGGATTTGCCATGAACCTGCGGGTTTTTATTCTGCCCGTATTCCGATGCAGGGCAAGCGGATTCGCCGCGCCGGCCCGCCGGCTAAAAATTTGATTGGCGTGGGCCGGTTTATTTGTTTCAATATCAACACATCCGATTATGGGATCACTGAAAAAACGCCGTAAGGCAAAAATTAACAAACATAAACGGCGCAAGAAGCTGCGCTTGAACCGTCACAAGAAGCGCACCTGGCAGAAATAACTGCCAACGCCATGTGATTTCACGGCCGTTCGCGGCGGTTGCCCGTCAACCATCGCGAGCGGTCTTTTTTTATGCCCCATCGCTATCAAAAACATTACACGCGGGAAGAGGCCGAGGCCCTGCTCCCGCAGTTGCGCGCGTGGCTGGCCGAACTTAACCGCTTGCGCGGCGAGGTGGAGCGTTACGACAAGCGTCTGGGCGGTCTCAACACCGAGGGGCAGGACACGGGCGGCGAAACGGTGAACCAGTGGATTCGCGCGCTGGCCGGGATGCAGCAGATTCTGGCGGAGTTTCAGCGCCGCGAAATTTTCATCAAGGACTTGTCGCGCGGGCTGGTGGATTTTCCAGCGCTCGTCGGTAACAAGGAAGTGTTTCTCTGCTGGGAATCGGACGAGGACAAGGTTGAATTCTGGCACGACCTCGATTCCGGCTACGGCGGGCGCGAACGGCTCGGTTGAAATTATTTTCCGACGCGGCCGGTGTGCTGCGGGTTCGCGCGCCACATCGGCCAGGAACTTTTCGCCAAAGCCACTGATGCCGGCTGCCCGTCGCCATTTGAATTCCGGCCCGGCCGAAAGGCGTTCACGGTGGTTTCATCGGCGTAGCAAACGGCGCCGGCGGGAGTGAGGTTGAGCGAGGAAAAAAAACCGTGTCCGTCCGGCAGGAGCCAGAGAAAATGTCCGTCAGAATTGAGCGTTCCGGAATCCGAATACGGCATGGCCGAAAAAATCGTGTTATCCGCCAGCGCCAGCACGGAAGTTGTTGCCGGATAACTGATGTGAAAATGCCAGCGCGGCATGCCTTCGGAGTTGAATCCGTAAAGTTCCCGGTTCACGGCGAGATAAATGTTCCCCACTTCATCCAGCACCGGCGATGCCGCCGTGCTGCCGCCGGTGTGCTGCTGCCAGCGTGGCGTGCCGTCGCCGTTGAGCGCGTAAAGATTTCCGTCCGTCGAGCTGAAATAAACTGCGCCGTCTGCGGCGACGGCTGGCGAGGCGATGATTTCCCCGCCGGAGGCGAACTTCCATTTTAGCTTCCCATCCGGCGTGAGCGTGTAAAAGTTTTTGTCGTGCGAGCCAAAACAGACCGTGCCGTTCGCCGCGATGGCCGGCGACGAATCAACGACGTTACCGGTGGTAAATTTCCACTTCAGCTTTCCGTCGGGCGTGACCGCATAAAAATTCTTGTCCCACGAGCCGAAATAAATCGTGCCGTCCGCCGCGATGGCCGGCGAGGAATCCACCCACGCGCCGGTGGCAAACTTCCATTTCAATTTTCCCGCCGGCGTGAGCGCGTAAAGATTTCCGTCGCGCGAACCGAAATAAACCGTGCCATCCGCCGCGACGGCCGGCGAGGATTTGATCTGGAGGCCAGCCTTGAATTTCCATTTCAGTTTTCCGTCCGGTGTGAGCGCGCACAGCCAGCCTTGGAACGAGCCTTCGTAAATCGTGCCGTCCGGCGCGAGGGCAGGGGATGCCTCGGTGCCCTGCTTGCCCAAAGCAAAGCTCCACAGATTCGTCACCTCGGCATTCTGGGCGGCGGCGCGCGCGATTCCGCCCGCCAGTGCCAGCAATAACAGCCATGATTTCATCGCCGCCAGTAAAACTTCAAAACCGGCGGACTGCAAACGCAAACGCCGCGCGGCGGATAAAAATAATTTAATTTTCAACCGCCTTGTCACTTCACCGTCCAAAGTTTACCTTTCGCGGCCTATGGAAAAAGTTGTCATCATCGGTTCCGGCCCCGCCGGCTGGACCGCCGCGCTTTACACCGCCCGTGCGCAGCTTGCGCCGCTTGTGCTCACCGGCAAGCAGCCCGGCGGTTTGCTTACCACCACCAGCATCGTGGAAAACTTCCCTGGCTTTCCCGAAGGCGTGGACGGCTACGAATTAATGACGCGGATGCAGAAACAGGCCGAGCGTTTTGGTGCGAAAACCAGTTTTGGGGTTGTTGAGTCCGTGGATTTTTCGCAGCGTCCGTTCAACCTAATTGTGGACGGCGAAAAAGTCGTGGCCGAAACCGTCATCATCGCCACCGGCGCGAGCCACAAGCATCTGGGCGTGCCTGGTGAACATGAATTGGAAACCAAGGGCGTAACTTACTGCGCGACCTGCGATGGCGCGTTGCCGGCGTTCCGCAACCAGCCGCTCGTCGTTGTCGGCGGCGGTGATTCCGCTTGCGAAGAGGCACAATATCTCACGCGCTTTGGCTCCATCGTTTACCTCGTCCATCGCCGCGACAGTTTGCGCGCGTCGAAAATTATGGCCGAACGCACGCTGGCGAATCCGAAGATCAAGCCGATTTGGGATTCCGCCATCACGGAAATTCTCGACGTGAAGCAGGACAATGTGACCGGCGTGAAATTGAAAAATCTCAAAACCGGCGAAGAAAAAATTCTGCCGGTCGCGGGCGTCTTCATCGCCATCGGCCATGTGCCGAACACGGATTTGTTCAAGGGCAAAGTTACCTTGGACGAAAACGGCTTCGTCGTGCCGTCGCAAGGCACAATGACGAATATCCCCGGCGTCTTTGTCGCGGGCGATTGTGCCGACCACGTTTATCGCCAGGCCATCACGGCGGCGGGCGCGGGTTGCGCGGCTGCCATTGACGCGGAAAGATTTCTGGCGGCGGAAAATCAATAAGCGCCCATTCTGTTTCGGTTTGTTTGGCCGGACGATGGAAACATCGTCCGGTTTTTTATTTCTGTGCTATCCTTCCGGTGACCATGAGCGAATGGCAATTCAAACTTCTCTACGACGGCGAATGTCCGATGTGTCGCCGCGAAGCCAACTGGCTGCGCCGCCGCAGCCGCGATGGCCGGCTCGCGTTTGAAGATATTTCCGCGCCGGGTTTTGACGCGAGCCGCTACGGACTCACGCAAGGGCAGGTGATGGGCGTGATGCACGGTGTCTTTCTCAATGGTCGTGTCGTCACCAAAGTCGAGGCGTTCCGGCAGGCTTACAAATTGGTCGGCCTTGGCTGGCTGCTCGCGCCGACGCGCTGGCCGTTGCTGCGGACTCTGGCCGACTGGGGCTACGAATGGTTTGCCCGGAACCGCGTCGCCCTCGGGCGCTGGTTCGGCAGCCGCGAGCGCTGCGAAAGCGACCGCTGCGCGCCGGGTGTGGACAAGAAATGACGTGGCTTTGGCAATTCCGTTCCAGAATTCTGAATTGACGGTTGCCCCTTCCTAG
>Ga0007854_10002832_pt1 | contig 10670 bp, 8 predicted proteins | sample CryBogCBH12Aug08_FD_60382 | JGI IMG/M metagenome (GOLD analysis project Ga0007854, IMG submission 60382) | Freshwater microbial communities from Crystal Bog, Wisconsin, USA - CBH12Aug08 | ecosystem: Environmental > Aquatic > Freshwater > Lake | place: Crystal Bog, Wisconsin, USA | collected... | reverse complement strand
GAAAAAATCACTTGGGGCAAACTCGGCGTGAAGACGCCTAAGTTCATCATCGAATCGGACGCGACCATTGTCGCGCCGCTGATTTTTGCGCACGTCCTTGGCTGGTAATTTTATATGAAGCCCAATGATTTTTCCGACGCGCGCGTCCTCGTCACCGGCGGCGCGGGCTTCATTGGCAGCGCGCTCGTCTGGGCGCTGAACCGGCGCGGCTGCGACAACATCGTCGTCTGCGATATTCTCGGCACGAACGAAAAATGGCGCAACCTTACATCGTTGCGTTTTGCTGATTATGTTGAGGCTGCCGACTTGCAATCGCGTTTACAAAACGGCGCGCTGGGGAAATTCGATTTGGTGCTGCATATGGGTGCTTGCTCCGCGACGACGGAAAAGGACGCTACGTATCTCGCCAAAAATAATTATGAGTTCACCAAAGACTTGGCGCATTGGTCTTTGGAAAACAAAGCGCGCTTTGTTTATGCGTCGTCCGCCGCAACTTACGGCGACGGCGCGCAGGGCATGGAAGACAACGAGGCCGCGCTCGACACGTTACGGCCACTCAACATGTATGGCTACTCGAAACACCTGTTCGATTTGCATGCCAAGCGGGCCGGTTTTCTGAACAAGATTTGCGGGCTGAAATTTTTCAACGTCTTCGGCCCGAACGAAGATCACAAGGGCGACATGCGCTCGCTTGTCCACAAAAGTTTCGCGCAGGTGCAGGAAAAGGGCGTCATCCAATTGTTCAAGAGCTATCGCAAGGATTACAAGGACGGCGAACAGAAGCGCGATTTTCTTTACGTCAAGGACGCGGTCGCGATGACGTTGCATCTCGCCGCGACGCCGCGCGCGAACGGCCTGTTCAACATCGGCAGCGGCGGCGCGCGCTCGTGGATTGATCTGGCGAATGCAGTTTTCACCGCGACGAAAAAGAAACCCGTCATCAAGTTCATCGAGATGCCGGAAGTGATTCGCGACAAGTATCAGTATTTCACGCAGGCGAACCTGCTGCGGCTGCGCGGCGCGGGTTACGCCGCGCCGGTCACGTCGTTGGAAAACGCCGTGTTCGACTACGTCCGCAAATATCTCATCCTCGACAAGCGGCTGGATCCGGCGGTGGAATAACATCGGCGCGCGCACCTTATGGCCGCGTCGGCAAATCCGAAATACCTCCGGCAACTAGATGGCTTGCGCGCGCTGTCAGTGGCGGCGGTGGCTTGGAGCCATTGGCGGCTGTGCTGGACGCTAGATCCGTCAAAGTTTCCCGGCGCAGAATTCGGCGTGGAGACATTTTTTGTCATCAGCGGATTTCTCATCACCGGCATCCTGCTGGACAACCGTTCGGAATTGTCCCGGCAAACAATCTTAAAGCAATTTTACCTCCGCCGCTTTCTGCGGATTTTTCCGGTTTATTACGCCACCATTTTAATCGGGCTTTTGCTGGGCGTCACCGGTCTTTGGGAATCGTGGGGCTGGCACGTCACCTATCTCTCCAACGCCTTCTTTTATCAGCACGGCTGGGTCGGTTCGTTAAGCCATTTCTGGTCGCTGGCCGTGGAGGAACAATTTTATTTTTTCTGGCCGCTGCTGATGCTGTTTTTGCCCGCCCGCTCGCTGCGCCCGGCGATTTTGACGGCAATGCTGTTGGCGCCATTCTATGCGATGGCGATGAACGCTTCCATTCGCGGTAACCCGACCGCGAGCGTCCTAATGCCCAGTTGCATGAGCGCGCTGGGAATGGGCGCGCTCATCGCGTGGTCGGCGCGAAACGGCGTCGCCATGCGACCGTTCAAGCAATGGCTGCTGTGCCTCGGCCTGGCCGGCGTGGCGGTCTGGCGCGGCTGCGGTTGCCTCGCAACTTTCAACCCGCTCAACCGCCTCGCGGAGGATTGTGTCTTGGGCTGGCTGGTGTTTTCCGCCGCCGAAGGTTTTGGCGGGGTGACCGGGGCGCTGCTGGCGTGGTCGCCGATGAATTATCTCGGAAAAATCAGCTATGGGCTTTACATCTTTCACAACTTCGCCGCGCCCGCCTGGCAAGCGGTGATGGACGGGCTGGGCAACCCGGCGTGGCTCGCCAAAATCTACAATGTTCCGGCTGGCCGGGTGGCGATGTTTATCATCGGCACCATCGGCGTGGCTTCGTTGTCCTGGTTCTGCTTTGAAAAACCCATCAACGATCTGAAGCGAAAATTCCCTTATCCGGCCCGCTGCCAATTAACTTCACCGTAACGTCGCTTGCCGTTTTTGGCGGTTCATCCCATCATCGAAAAATGAACGCGAAATCTTATGTCCGCTTTTCGGCCCTGTTCGTTGCCGCCGCCGTTTTTTTGAACCCTCCGCTGCGGGCGGATGATTTTGTGACCACCGCCGCGCCGGTCGCGCGCGCGGGCGATGCGCTCATCACGCCGGCCAACCAACTCGTCACGCCCGCCGGCACCCAGGTGGAACTCGCTGGCATCCGGCCGAACGCGCTGGCTTTGAGTCCGGACGGCCAACTGCTCGTTACCTCCGGCATCGCCCATGAATTGGTGGTGGTTGACCCGTCTACGGGAAATGTTTTGCAGCACGTCCCGCTGCCTTCTGGCAAGATTCTGGAGCCGCAGCCGATTACGTCCGCGATTCTCGGCGCGGATGAAAAGGCGCAGTTGAGTTTCACCGGCCTGGCCTTTGCCCCCGACGGCACGCGGCTTTACCTCGCCAACGTCAGCGGCGATGTGAAGGTTTTCGCCATCGGCTCCAACCACAAGGTTGCGCCGCTGTTCTCCATCGCGCTGCCGCCGGCGAATGCGCCGAGTCGCGTGAACGAAATTTCCGCCGGCCTCGCCGTTTCCGCCGATGGCAAAAAACTTTACGTTGCGGGCAATCTTTCCAACCGCCTGCTGGAACTCGACGCCGTCAGCGGAAAAGTTTTGCGCACATGGGATGTCGGCGTCGCGCCGTTCGACGTGGTGCTGGCTGGCCACCAGATTTACGTCAGCAACTGGGGCGGTCGCCGGCCGGACGCGGGTAGCGTGACCGGTCCGGCGGGGCAGGGCACGCTCGTGCGCGTGGACGCGCGCAGCATTGCCAGCGAAGGTTCGGTGACGGTGATTGATCTGGCGCAAGGCGCGGTTCCGGCGGTGCCGCGCGAAATCATCATCGGCCCGCATGCGTGCGCGCTGGCACTGGCGCCTAACGGCAGGTTTCTCGTCGCCGCCAGCGCGGGCAGCGACATGTTGAGCATCATTGACACGCACAGCGACGAGGTGATTGACACCATCACCACGCGGCAGACGCCGGGCGATCCGTTTGGCGCGCAGCCGGACGCGCTCGCGTTTGATGCCTCGGGAAAAACGCTTTACTGCGCCAACGCTTCGCAGAACGCCGTCGCCGTCTTCAAGTTCGCGCCGCGCGGGACGACGCTGCTGGGCCTAATTCCCACCGGCTGGTTTCCGGCGGCGCTGGCGTTTGACGCGCGCGGCAAAAGACTGTGCGTCGCCAATTTGAAAAATCTCGCCCCGCTGACAGAGCGGGCCAAGCTGGGCGCGGACGGCTTCGGTTTCAACACCAAGCAATACACCGGTTCGCTCTCGTTGATTCCCGTGCCCGCGAAGAGCGAGCTAGCGGTGTTCACGCAGCACGCGCTCGCGAACCTGCGCTACCCGCTGCTTGCGCAGGCCGCGTTGCCGCCGCGTCCGAACCGCGCGCCGCAGCCGGTGCCCGAGCGCTCCGGCGAGGTGAGCGTGTTCAAGCATGTCATTTACATCATCAAGGAAAACCGCACTTACGACCAGGTGCTCGGCGATGTGGCGGAAGGCAATGGCGACGCGGCGCTGTGCAATTTCGGCGAACGCATCACGCCCAATGAGCACAAGCTCGTCCGTGAATTCGCGCTGCTGGACAACACCTACTGCTGCGGCATCCTCAGCGCGGACGGCCACAACTGGGCGGACAGCGGCCTCGCCACGGATTATCTGGAGCGCTCCTTTGCGGGCTGGCCGCGCAGTTATCCCAGCGGCGGCTTCGGGCTGGCGGGCGCGGATGCGCTGGCCTATTCGCCCGCCGGGTTCATTTGGGACAACGCGCTCGCACACGGCAAAACCGTCCATGACTTCGGCGAATTTTGCACGACGAGCAAGCGCTGGAAAACCCCCACCCGCACCGCCAAGATTGGTTTCGCCGAGGCGTGGCGGGATTTCACCAGCGGCGCGAATGAGATTGAATACACCTGCGAACCGGACATCGCGGCGCTGGGGCCGTTCATAGAAACGAACTGGGTGAGTTGGGACCTCAGCGTGCCGGACGCCGTGCGCGCGGCGAAGTTCACCGCGCGGCTGAAGGAATATGAGAAGACCGGCAACCTGCCCGCGCTGACCATTCTTTGGCTGCCCAACGACCATACCGAAGGCACCAAGCCCGGCGCGCCCACGCCCGCCGCCATGCTGGCCGACAACGACCGCGCGCTCGGCCAAATTATCGAAGCCGTGAGCCGCAGCCCCTACTGGAAGGACACCTGCATCTTCGCCATTGAGGACGACCCGCAGAACGGTTGGGACCACGTCAGCGGCTATCGCACCACGGCCTACGTGGCTAGTGCATACACCCGGCGGCACGCCGTCATCCACACCCAATACAACCAGACCAGCCTGCTGCGCACCATGGAGCTGGTGCTCGGTCTCCCGCCGATGAACCAGTTTGACGCCACGGCCACGCCGATGTTCGACTGCTTTACCAACAAGCCTGACTTTGCGCCCTTCAGCGCGATGACGAACAACGTGCCGCTGGACGAAATGAACTCGGCGCTGAAAAAACTGTTCGGCGCGCAGCGGCAGGACGCCGTGGTTTCCGCCCGGCTCCCGCTCGACCAGCCCGACCAGTGTGACGAGAACGTGCTGAACCGCATTCTCTGGCGCGCGACGATGGGGACGCCGTATCCCGCCTGGGCGGTGAAAGTGGTGGATGACGACTGAAGGCGGATTCAGGTTTGGCAGCCTTTCAGTCTGTTAGACCACTTGGCTATCTTACTAATTTGTGCCATGAATCGCATCGGCCACTAGTTGGTTTGTGCTAGCAGGCTGCTCAATATTCAATTGCAACTTGCGCTCTTTTTCGGTGTCGGCATGAACGGCATACCAGCGGTAATATTTCGAAATCGGTTATCAAGTTGGTGGATTTTCGCGAGCTACCCACCCTCGGTCACACACATAGGGCAAGGCGAGAAAATTTCGGTGAATTGAGGACAAGGATGGTGCGTTTAAGGGCGTTATTTTGCGCAAAGCCTTCTCTGCACAGAAAATTAACCTTTGGCAATTAGTTGCGCCTCTGCCACTCTTTTGCGCGATTTCATAATTTCCACGCATGAGCAAAAAAATATTCATTGGCACGGACAGCGGCGCGACCACCACCAAGCTTTGTGCCGTCTGGGAAACCGGCGAGCCCGTTTCAAACAAGGTGCTGCAACGTTCCACCGGATCGGAAAACGGTCGCGAAGCGGTCATCCACTCGTGGATCACCGGGGTCAGTGACTTTCTAACACAAAATAATCTGCAATGGTCGCACGTTGCTGGCGTTGGCCTCGCGATTCCCGGCCCGTATGAACGTTACGGCGTTTGGAGCAACACGCCTAATTTACCGAAGAGCTTCGCGGGTTGGGACGTTTTCACCGACTACAAAACCGCCCTCGCCCAACAGGCCGGGCGCGAACTGCCGCTCGTGTGTGGCAACGACGGCAATTACGGCGGCGTGGCCGAAGCCCGTCTTGCTCGTGGCAATGCGAAGATCAGCGTCCTGATGCTCATGCCCGGCTCTGGCCTTGGCGCGGCGTTTGTCGGCGCAGATGGCCTTTGCCTCGATGGCGACACGCTCGCCGGGATGGAGGCCGGCCACATGCCCGTGCCGCTGCAATTGCTCGGCCTGACCGGCAAGCCGTTCACCTGCGGCTGTGGCCGCGACTGGGGCTGTGTCGAGGCTTACACAACCATTTCCGGCCTGCCGCAATTGCTGTCTGAACGAATAAAAAATTTCCCAGATCACGAACTGGCTAGGTCCACCGCGCCCATCAAAGAAAAAGTGCTTTCCCTGCGCACTCGCGCGCAAAAAGGCGACGCACTGGCCCTCGACATCTTTGATTTTCAGGCGCGCGTCATGGGTATCCATGTCGCTAATCTTGCCATGGCGCTCGATCCGGCCATCGTCGTCATTGGCGGCGGCCTCATGGATCACGAGGCAACCACGCCTGAATTCCGTGTTCGTTACATGAACGCCATCCGCGCGGCCGCGCGGCCCTATTTGTGGGCACCGCAAAAAGACACCATTAAAATTGTGCCCGCCGCACTCGGTGAACTTTCGCAGGCCATTGGTGCGGCGCTCATGGCGATGTATCAAAGCCAGAACAAGCATTGACTGGCAACTCGATAATTTGATTTCCAATGGAAGCGAAAATGCCGCCGGAGCAATCCGGCGGCATTTTGCGATGACCAACACGGTTGCGAATCAATCAACCACCCAGCGAACTCGCGTCCGTCACGTCGCCCTTGTTGAAGTCCACATATTCTTCCGTCAAATCGGCGGCATACATCACCGCGCTCGCCTTGCCGAGGTTCAGCTGGATGTGCAGCTCAAATTCCTTCGGCTCAACAGCGGTGCAAAGCTGCTTGAATGTCGCCTTCGTCGGTTGGCCATGTTTGAGGCTCCAGAGAATTTTCTTCGAGCTTGGCTCGGAATAACCAATGTCAATTTTCTCTTCCACCACCGTCGCCTGCGAATAGCCGATGGCGTCAATGATGCGACCCCAATTCGGGTCGCCGCCGTGCCAGCTTGTTTTCACGAGCGCGCTGTTCGCCACGGCGCGCGCGGCAGCATCGGCATCCTGAATTGTTTTCGCGCCATTCACGCGCACGGTTACGACGCGGTGAACCCCTTCGCCATCGCGGACAATTTTTTTGGCCAGTTCGAGGCAAACATGACTGAGCGCGGCTTGAAAATTTTTAAATTCAGGACTTTTTGGGGTAAGTGGTTTATTGCCGGCCAGTCCATTTGCCAAAACCAACACCGTGTCATTCGTGCTCATATCGCCGTCCACAGTGATGCGATTGAAGCTTTGCGCCACGGCTTCCTGCAAGGCCGACTGCAAAACTGTTTTCTCCACCGCCGCGTCCGTCGTGATGAAGCCAAGCATCGTCGCATGCAGTCCGCCGTGCGGCAGCGCCGCTGGCCGCGCACCGGTCGCGCTCATGCCAGGCTGAATCATGCCCGCGCCTTTGCAAATGCCGCCGATGCGCACCGTCTTTCCGCCGAGCTTGAATTCAACCGCGATTTGTTTCGGCTTGGTGTCGCTGGTCATGATGGCTTCCGTCGCACTGTCTGCGTGCGCGGCGGAGGTGCCAAGCTCCATTGCGGCTTCGAGAATGCCGGCGCGAATATTGTCCATCGGCATCGTCACACCAATGCGTCCGGTCGAGCCGACCAGCGCGCGTCCGGCAGAAATTGCCAAAGTTTTTTCCGTGAACGCCACCATCTCTCGCGCATCGGCCATGCCCTGTTTGCCGGTGCAGGCATTCGCGTTGCCGGAATTCACGACGACGACTTGTGCCGTGCCCTTTTTAGCGCGCTCGACGCAAACTTTCACCGGCGCGGCGCAAACTTGATTCGTCGTGAACATGCCGGCGACGGTTGCCGGCGTTTCGGAGACAATGAGCGCGAGGTCGCGCTTCTGGCCTTTGTTCGAGCCTTTGCCGGTGCCGAGCTTTTTGATGTCGCAAAACACGCCGCTGGCCAGGAAACCAATGGGCGCTACGATAGAGCCGGGAATTTCTTTGAACTGATTTTTCATTTTCTAAATTAATTGAAGCCGGAAAAGACACGAATTGCACGAATTTTCACCAAGGGAATACTATTAATTCGCGCCTAAATTTTTATAGCATCAATTTCCAGCCGCACCATGCGGACGTGGATTTGGCCAGCGGCATCCGGCGGATGTCTGGCAACGTAGCGCTGCGTAATTGCCGCGATGAATTCCCCACGCAAATTTTCCGGCACACGCTGGACAAACGGCAGCCACGTCGTCCGCAGCCACGTCGCGAAACCTTCCGCGCCAGCATAAGCGGCATCTTTCGGCGCTAGCTTCAACGATTGAATTTTGAAACCAAACTTCGGCAACCAATTTTCGTAATCGCCCAGCGAATAAAAAAAATACGGCATCGGCATCCCGCGGAAAAATTCACGCCAGTGCTTCAGCCGCATCTCCGGCCGCAGCGCCAGAAAGACGTCGTGCGCGTTGCCTTTGCCGCCGCAGGAAACTATCAATCGTCCGTCGGGCTTCAGAACCGTTGACGCGCCGCGCAGAAATTTTTCATGATCATCCACCCAGTGCATAGCGGCGTTGGAAAAGACGAGGTCGAAGCCGCTGGCAGCATCGCCTTCACCGATTTCGCGCGCGTCGGAAACTTCAAATTTCAGGTTTGAAATTTTTGACGGTGGAAATTGTTTTTTGGCGTAGGCAACCATTTCCGCCGAGGCATCAACGCCGACCGCTGAACCGTGCGGCACGGCGTGGGCGAGCTCTGCCGTCACCTTACCGTCGCCGCAGCCGACATCAAGAATTCGTTCGTCGCCGCGCAGATGCAGCCGCGCGATCAGCTCGCGCGCCCAGCTTTGTTGCACGACGGAATTCGCGGCGTATTCGGCCGCGTTCCACTTAGCTGGTTGAGCGTTCTTAAGCCGCACGATCACACCAAGCCGGCAGTTTCCGGCCAGCCGCACAGGAGATTCATGCTCTGCACCGCCTGACCGCTCGCACCTTTGAACAAGTTGTCTTCCGCGCTCATCACGATGAGCCGGCCGGTGCGCGGATCGAGCCGCCACGCGATTTCGCAAACGTTCGTTCCGACGACATTTTTTGTGTCGGGCAAAGCTTTGCCTTCAAGCAGCCGCACAAACGGTTCGTTCGCGTAAGTCTTGGCATAGCACGAGGTGATGGCTTCGGCGTTCGCCTCCTTCGTTGGCTCCAGATAAAGTGTCGTCAATATGCCGCGGTTCACTGGAATCAAGTGCGGAGTAAATTGAATGACTACTTTAGATCCGGCGGCGATTGAAAGTTGTTCTTCAATTTCCGACAAATGCCGATGCTTCGGCACGCCATAGGGCCGCACGCTTTCGTTGCATTCGCAAAATAGATAATCAATCTCCGCCTTGCGCCCCGCGCCGCTGACGCCGCTCATGGAATCAGCGATGATGCCGGCGGGCTTGATCAGGCCAGCCTTCAAAAGAGGAATCGTCGGCAACAATATGCTCGTTGGATAGCAGCCGGGCGAGGCGATGAGCAAAGATTTTTTGATTTCTTCGCGGTAAAATTCCGGCAAACCGTAAACAGATTTTTTCAACAGCTCCGGCGCGGGATGATCGTGCGCGTAAAATTCTTTGTAAACCTCCGCGCTCTTGAGCCGGAAATCCGCGCTCAAATCAATCACGATGACGCCGGCGGCGTTCAGCGGCACGGCGAATTCCGCCGCGACACCATGCGGCAGCGCGAGAAAAACGACATCGGCCTGCTTGGCCAAAACTTCGGCGTTCGGCTCGACGAACCGAAGTTTTTTGGATTTCGGATGGCTGGCGAATTTTGGAAATACCTGTGCCAGTGTCTGTCCTGCGTTCGCGCGCGAGGTGACGGCCACCAATTCCGCGTGCGGATGATGGAGCAGCAGTTTTACCAATTCTTCGCCGGAGTAACCCGACGCGCCAACAATGGCGACTTTCTTCGTTTTCATTTTGAAAAATTTTAACCACGAAAAACCCGAACCACACGAAAATAAAAAACCCGCCGGCCAAGGCCAGCGGGTTTGAAAAACTTTCTCGTCCGATCAACGCTTTGAGAACTGGAAGCGTTTGCGGGCGCCGGGCTGGCCGTATTTCTTGCGCTCGCGGGCGCGCGGGTCGCGCGTGAGAAATCCTTCCGCCTTCAGCGCGGGGCGCAGGGCAGCGTCGAACTTGAGCAGCGCGCGGGAAATGCCGTGGCGCACCGCACCGGCTTGGCCGTTTGGGCCGCCGCCGGTGACATTCACGCGCACGTCCAGCTTGTCCGACGTGGCGGTGATGGTCAGCGGCTGGGTGACCGCAGAGCGCTGGGTGTCGAGCGGAAAATAATTTTCGAGCGGGCGACCGTTAACGGTGATTTTGCCGCTGCCGCTCGCGATGCGAACGCGGGCGATAGCAGTTTTGCGGCGACCGGTGCCGAGGAATTCGTTGGTGGTTTTGGCCATAACAGAAATTATTTGCCGGCGGCGAGCACGGCAGGCGTCTGGGCCTGATGGTCGTGCTTCGGACCTTTGAAGACTTTGAGTTTGGTGAGCAGCACGCGGCCGAGGCGGTTCTTCGGAATCATCCCCTTCACGGCGTGTTCAATGAGCTTTTCCGGATTCTTGGCGCGAACCTGCTCAACGGTGGCGTATTTTTCGCCGCCCTTCCAGCCGGAATAGCTCATGTATTCCTTGGCGGTCTCTTTTTTGCCGGTGACGCGCACTTTTTCGGCGTTGACGACGATGACAAAGTCACCAGCATCGAGGTGCGGCGTGTAAACAGGCTTGTTTTTCCCGCGCAAAATATCAGCCACCTGCACGGCCAGTCGGCCAAGCACGGCGCCGTCGGCATCAATGACATGCCACTTGCGCTGGTCCAAATTAACTTTCGGCAAATGCGTT
>Ga0007854_10002831_pt1 | contig 10670 bp, 5 predicted proteins | sample CryBogCBH12Aug08_FD_60382 | JGI IMG/M metagenome (GOLD analysis project Ga0007854, IMG submission 60382) | Freshwater microbial communities from Crystal Bog, Wisconsin, USA - CBH12Aug08 | ecosystem: Environmental > Aquatic > Freshwater > Lake | place: Crystal Bog, Wisconsin, USA | collected... | reverse complement strand
GCGAGGGATTCCCTGGCTACACTGTGCACCCATCCGGCAAGCGCGCCCTTTACACGTCCATCATCTACCTAGAGCCTTTCCGCGACAGCAACCTGCGCGACTTCGGTTACGACATGTTCACCGACCCAGTCAGTCGGGCCGCTATGGAACGGTCGTGCGACACGGGTGAGGCTGCACTGTCCGGCAAAATCAAACTGATGCAGGAGACCGAGACTGAAGTTCAGGCAGTAACCCTCATGTATGCCCCAGTCTATCGCCACGGCGCATCGGGGGAAACGATTGCAGGGAGGTGGGCGGCACTGATCGGTTGGGTCTACAGCCCCTTCCGCATGAGCGATCTGATGGCCGGCATTCTAGGTCAATGGGAAAGCAGCATAGGCAAAACCGTTGATCTGAAAATCTACGATGGGCGTGAGGCAACGCCAGCCAGCCAACTGTTTGAGAGCAAGCCAGCCAATTTGGGCGATGTGCATTCGCTGTTCCAACAGCAGCGGACGGTTGGCATCAACGGCCGACAGTGGCTTTTGGTGTTTGACCTATCCCCGACAGCCTCAGCCATTGATTATTCATCTGCATGGTCAACCGCGGTGGGCGGCTTCGCGCTTAGTGGCATGCTGTTAGGGTTGATGCTTTCTATCATCAATACCAGAAACTTTGCCAGCCGCATTGCCGACAAGCTGACCGAAGCAAGCCGACGGCGCGGAGAAGCGTTACAGGAAAGTGAAGAGAAAACCCGTCTTCTGCTAGATTCCACTGCCGAAGCGATATATGGCATAGACATGAACGGTGACTGCACTTTCTGTAATAACGCTTGTATCCGTCTGCTTGGATACAGGCATCCTAAAGAGTTGCTCGGCAAGAACATGCATTTGCAGATTCACGGAAAACACGCTGATGGAACGCTCTTTCCAGTTGAAGAATGCCGCATTTTCCAAGCATTAAAAAAAGGGGAACCCATGCATGTGGACAACGAAGTATTATGGCGTGCTGATGACACCTTTTTTCCTGCCGAGTATTGGTCGTACCCGCAAACCCGCAACGGGGTGGTTGTAGGGGCTGTGGTTTCATTTTTGGATATTACTGAACCCAGGAAAGCAGAACAGGCAAAACTTGATGATTCGGAAAACCGATATCGTTCCATTTTCCAGGGAAGTCCCGATGGGATCATAATAGCCGACGCAGAAAATAAAATGATAACATTTGCGAATTCTGCGGCATGCCAAATGTTTGGATATTCAGAAGAACAACTCACAATGATGAGTATTGCCAATCTTCATCCAGAAGATACCCTTCAGGATGCCTTGGCCAGCTTTGAAAAACAAGCGCGCGGGGATATGCCTCTTGCCCAAAATATACAGTGTGTAAGAAAAAACGGGGAGTATTTTTACGCAGACATCAGTTCAAGTCTAATAGTCCTAAATGGCAGAAAACACCTCGCAGGTTTCTTTAGGGACATCACCGAGCAAAAGCATATGGAGGAGACAATTGCCCAATCACGTCAACTGCTCTTGACGGTCATTAACACCGTACCGATACGGATTTTCTGGAAGGATCGCAACTTACGCTATCTCGGCTGCAATACTGCTTTTGCCAAGGATGCCGGGATGGCGAGTCCGAAGGACGTGGTTGGCAAAGACGATTATCAACTGGCATGGGCGGCACAGGCTAACCTGTATCGTGCCGATGACCGGGCCGTCATGAATTCTGGCATCGCCAAACTTTCCTATGTTGAACCGATGCCAACTCCGCATGGGCAAATGAACTGGATTCGCACTTCCAAGGCACCGCTGAGGAATTTAAACAACGAAACTTTTGGATTGCTGGGTGTCTACGAGGATACCACCGAGTGTAAGCGGGTACTGGACGAACTTGCTCGGCGTGAGATGGAAATGAGAGCCACGCTTTATAGCATTGCCGATGCCGTGATATCGCTGGATGCAAACGGTAGGGTTTTGCTAATGAATCCGGTTGCCGAGCAATTGACCGGGTGGAGCGAGTCTGAAGCGCACGGCAAACCCATTGAAGAGGTGTTTTGCATTATTGACGAAGAGACACGCAACAAAATTGATAGCCATGCCACTTCGATATTGCATAATGGTGGAAAGGGAGAAATGGCATCACATACCCTATTGATTGCCCGCGATGGAACCGAACGCTCGATTGGCAATAGCGTCGCGCCCATATTTGACCAAGATAACACTATAACCGGAGTCGTATTGGTATTCCGCGATTTAACTAAAGAAAGGGAATCGGCAAACATCATATCACAGCAGCTTGCCATCATTGAAAACTATGTTGGTTTAGTAGCACTTTCAGACATAGATGGCAAGCTAATCTATATCAATGCGGGTGGCGCGAAAATTTTAGGGGTTGAACACGCTAAAGAACTGAAGAACAAAGCCATCACTGATTTCATCGCACCAACAAACTTCGGCAGTGCAGCTGATAAATTGATCCCCGATGCCGTCAATGGCAAAGAGTGGAATGGCGAAAGTATGCTGATGCGCGTTGACGGCATCAGCATTCCGGTTTCCCATACAATATTCCCTATCTGCGATGCCGATGGAATACCTAGGCATATCGGTATAATCATGATGGATATTTCAATACAGAAGAAATTACAGGAAAAATTGCTGATTTCTGAAAAACTGGCGGTCATGGGTCGGCTTGTGGCAGATGTGTCCCATGAACTCAATAACCCCCTAGCGGTTGTCATCGGCAGAACAGAACTCATCCTTAGCCATATTGACGAACATTCGGCACCGTTCAAAGCTAAACTTGAAACCGTATTGAAGAGTGCCCGACGCTGTAAAACCATTTTAAGCAATCTGCTTACCTATAGCAAAACCATCGGCAAGACAGAAGGCAGCGTCAATCTGCCTGATTTAATCTGGGAGGCGGTTGATGAAGTCAATTATCAATATGACATGAGCGCTATTGAGGTGGTGGTGAACTGCACTCTGCCGGAAGACATTGGAATTGTCGGTAACAAGGATGCCCTGCTTTCCGTCTTTATCAATATTATCCGCAATGCGGCGCGGGCTATGGCGAAAAAGGGCGCACTGACATTCTTCATTGCAAAGGGAGGTGAGGGTCACCTCTGCATCGAAATTCATGACACTGGCATCGGTATAAGCAAAGAAAAGTTACCGCAAATATTCCAGCCATTCAGTTCTGGTTGGGATGACGGCGATGGTACCGGACTCGGCCTTGCCACAAGCCTTGGCATTATTGAAACACATGGTGGCATAATGTGGGTTGAAAGCGAAGGCATTGGGAAAGGTTCCACATTTACAATCCTGTTGCCTTATAAAGACTTGAGCCAAGAAGAGGTGGAAAAAGATCAGGCTATTAGTAACCGTTCACCCCTCCCTAGGAGCGCCAATGCTGTTGAATTAGCCCCTCCCCCCTCGGGGGGAGGGGTTAAAGGCAGGGGGGACTCGGTTACGTCTATTAATAAAATGGAGGCATAGTAAATGCGAAAAATTACAAATAAGAAAATACTCATTATTGATGATGAACAGGATCTTTTGGATCTATTTAAAAAATTGCTGGAACAACAAAGCTATCAGGTCTTTTGCGCATCCAACGGTGCCGACGGCATTCTTCTTAATGAGCAGAAGAACCCGGATTTGATTATTCTTGACATGCATATGCCTGAAATGGATGGTATTCAGACTTTGCGCAATATCCGTAAAACTGATGAAAACGTCATTGTTGTCATCCTGACAGGCTATGCTTGCCCTGATACTATCAGGGACGCAGTCGACCTTAATGTCAGCGAATATTTAAGCAAGCCTTTTGGAAACATTGAGTTGCTAAACGTCATTGGCAAGGCATTTGGACTTTATATATAAGGCGGAAACGATGACTGAAATCAGAAGAGTTATCTATGTGCCTATCCTGCATGCAAAGGAAAATTCGGGACAGCCGATTTCAAACTCACCCAGAAATAAAACAAAGGACATAAAAAAGATCAATGCTAATAAGGATATCTCGGCAGTCGATTCAATGTGGGAGGGTATTTCAGCCAAAATTGGTGCTCTAAACCTTCCTTGGAATCAGACCCGCATTTATCAGGATGGTGCGCCAGTGTGCGGCAACGAATTAGAATTGGCTATGCGGCTGGCAGAAAGTGGAAGTCCTAATTTCTCGTTTATTTTAGATTTAATAGAAAAGGGGGCGAAATATGAGGGTACAGAAAGTATGGATTTACTCCTTAGGGAATACGACCTGCTTAATCAATTGCTGGTGAATAATCCTAGTGTAGACCGAAAGGCGGCGAATGCAGAATATCAGGCTAAAAGCAGGGAACTACTTGTATTGAGGGATCAATTTATCTTGAATCGCATTAACAAAACACTAAAAAAAGGGGAGGTGGCGCTTGTTTTCATGGGTGTCATGCACCGTTTGGACAAACTGCTGGAAAAGGATTTCTTGGTTTCCTATGTTATTTATCGCCTTCCATTCCGCAGTGTGGGATCAATTTATAACGCCTAAGTGCTTAATAATGGTTAATAAATTCTCGTTGTTAGATGCCGACCCCATCCATTTTTCACCCATTTACGTTAATACGGAAAATGTTTCCACGGAAAAACTACTTTCGCTCTACCGCTTCGCAAGTATTTTTTTTCCAAAAATGGGTGCCAACTTTGTGAATACCATGTTGGACATGGAAAAAAACAGCGAGCGGATTATAGCGAATTGTCCACCGGATGAAAGGCGGAAACTAATCCGTAGGACGAAGGATCTGGCCGTGGATTTAAAATTCATGGTCAGTGATGATGGGGAAAGTGTCATTGAAATTTCAATTCACATTATTCCCAGCGAAGTGCTAGAACGGGCTCAACAGGGAAGGGCGGATTTAGTCCAGTATCAAAAACTGAGCGATGATCTGGATAAAGTGATTGCCAAACTGATTTCAAAGGAAATCAACCGACGATTTACTTCCAAAGTGACGGATTGTTTTAAGTCATTAGTGGGTATCAAACAAACGCCGTTTTTTATCACCCAATTACTTGACATGGGCTGGATTAACAGCAATGGACAATTGCAGAAAGGGGCATCTATTGATGACCTGCTAACAGGGAAATACCGTGAACAATTTAAGCAATTGATGCCCGAAGAACTCCTGCAGGAGGGCATGCAAATCCGCGAAACCATCGAGACCTGTTTTGCAATCAGCCAATATGATGAGGAATCGCTAATGCAGGATGCTAAAACTCGCCACGCCCTACTGGCGATTACGATTAGGGAATATAAGGGGGCCTGATTAGGAAGATTCTTCAGCTAAACCCAAAACGTCGTCATTTCGGCAGGGATGCCGAAATCCAGGCCATGGAAGGTAGCCAGTCGGTTGTGCAAGTGCTTGATTCAGGTGACTTGCCAGCCCTTAGTATCATGGATATGGATACAAGGACACCTGCCGCTGCCCTTGGTTTGCCATCCCTGGACGCTGGATTTCGGCATCCCTGCCGAAATGACGGGCCTCCAACATTTGTGTATCAGGGTGTCTGATTGCGGGCAAAATAATTTGCCATTTCCCGCAATCGGCTTACCGCCAAACGGTTGACTTCCCCGGCTGGCTTGCCGGTGAATAACCTCAACGCCTGGTCCACCGAAGTGACTGGGTAAATGGCAAACTGTCCACAGTCGACCGCATCTATCACCTGCGAACCCAGCATCAAGTTGGCCACATTCGCCTTTGGAATGACAACACCTTGGCTGCCGGTCAGCCTGCGAGCATCACAAAGGTGGAAGAACCCCTCGATTTTCTCATTGACCCCGCCCACTGCTTGTACTTCGCCATACTGGTTGATGGAACCGGTGACCGCCAAGTCCTGGCGGATGGGCAAGCCAGTCAGGGCGGAGACGAGCGCGAGTAGTTCCGCCAATGCGGCACTATCGCCATCGACATAGCCATAGGACTGCTCCAACGCGACGGTGGCCGAGATGGCCAAGGGAAAGTCCTGTGCGTACTGATGGGCCAAATAGCCTGAAAGGATCATCACCCCCTTGGAATGGATGGCTTGGCCAAGCTCTACTTCCCGCTCGATATCCACGACCCCGCGCCTACCCGGCGAAACGGTCGAGGTAAAACGGGCAGGCATGCCAAAGCGGCTACCACCCACCTCCAGTACGGTGAGCCCATTGACCCTGCCGACCGCCTCGCCTTCCGTCCCGATGAGTATGATCCCCTCCAGCATTTCCTCAAATAAACGACGGCTGATCCGCCCCAAGCGTTGGTCCCTTCCATCCAACACGGCAACGATATGCCTTTCTTCGATATGGGATGCGCCTTCTTGCCGTCGCATGAGGTCCGACTCCGCCGTCAGATCGAAAATGTCGCCGATGTGCGCCGACAAACGTTGCTGGTGCTCGGCCATACGCCCACTGTACTCGACCAATCGTGCGGCGGCCCCGGTGGTTAATGGCGCAAAATTAGAACGTTCGGCGTAATTTTTAACCAACCCGGTCAGTTGTGCGATGGTCTCGGCATTGCGGGGAAGATGGTCGTCAAAGTCTGCCAAAACCCGGAACAATTCGTTAAACTCGTCATCCATCTCTTGCAGAAGGTAATACAGGTCTCGATTGCCGATCAATACAAGCTTCAACACCGTTGGAATGGGCTGCGGGCTGAGGCTTGAAGCCGTGGGCGGGGACGGATCCGCCAGTGGAGGGTCAATAAGGATAAGCCGGTTTTTCAGCGCCCGCTTTAAAGCCGGCCACACATGAGGCTCCTCGGCTAACTTGTCAGCTTCGAGGATGAGATATCCGCCGTTGGCTTGGTGGAGTGCGCCGGGGCAGATCAGTCTATGATGGGTGTTCAACACGCCTTGCTCGACCAAATATTCAACTTTGCCGAACAGATTCTGATAGGTCGGGTTGGCCTCGAAAACCACTGGAGCCCCGGCACCCTCTGGGTGGGAAACCATTAATTTGGGGGTGTAACGTTCCACCCACTGGCCACGGGGGTTTTGGTCTGGAGACTCCGACTGGCGGTCATCCAAGGGCTGTTCCGCATATTTCACTAGCAAGTTCGCCTTCATAGCGTCCAAATAGTCCAATACACACTGATGCGCTGCAAATTTTGTAGCCACAGGCTCCATTAGCGGTTCGATGACTTGGTCGATGGTCTTTTGATTGAGTTGGAGCAACCGCTCACTGGTCTCCCTCCGCCACAGTGGCAACTCGGCAAGCATTTCCGTTAAAAAATCCTGTAACTTAAGGCTTTGCTGATTGAAGATATCCTTGTCGGCCTCTGGCAAGGCAGCAAATTCCTCTTCGCTGAGAGCTTTTCCATCCATGATGGGTACGAAAGAAATGGTTTCCCCTTCACGAAACAAGGCGACATTTTGTTGGCGGGCCTGATGTTCGACTAGATCAATGGCCTGCCTGTAACGGTCGGCGAATTCCCGTTCGATCTGGGCCTTGCCGCGTTGGTAGGCCGGATTTTCAAAGGCGGCAGGAAAGCTTGCGAACAGTCTATCAACCAGTTTCTCCATGATTGACACGAATTCCTTGCCATGGCCCGCTGGCAGGGCTAACGCGATGGGCTCCCTAGGTTCGGCAAAATTGTTCAGATATAACCAGTCTGGGGGGGTTGACTGGTTTTTTGCCGTGTCCTCCAAGTATTGGCGTGCGAGTGAGAGCCTTCCAGTGCCCGGTTCGCCAGAGACGAAAATATTGTAGCCAGGCCGGTCCATGGCAACGCCGAAGGCAATGGCATCCCTTGCCCCTTGTTGCCCGATCACGTCACGGAAAGGCGTGATGCCTGATATTTCCTGCATGGCTAGGGGTATGGAGGCTGGATCAATGCAAACCGTCAATTGATCCGCTGGCAGAGGCGAAGGCTGTTCGCTGATAAGCATAAGAACTCCTAAAAAATTTTAGTGTGCAATCCGCAAGGAACTATTGCGCCCTTGTCATCAAAGGGAGCGACGGCGAGCGGAAAAACCGGTCAGGCCCGTCACAGTGAACCTGGACATTGCCGTATCACCAATCACTTGCGCTTTCCTGATTAGGAAGATGCTTCAGCTAATCCGTCATTCCGGCAGAGATTGCCGGACAAATCGGCAGGATAGCCGATTTGCTTAGACTAGCCGCCCGAAGGGTGAGGGACATGGATGTCCCGAATGCATCCAGTAGACATGGAGGGCAATCCAGATTCACCTCCCTGTGTTCTGGATACCGGCAATCCCTGCCGGTATGACGTACATGTCGTTTAGCTGAATAAGATTCCTAATCAGGATGCGGTATGCCGTATAAATCCCCAAAATGAACAGCAAATATTATGCCAGATAGAGCAACCATAAACAACCCCTAGCCTAGCCATGAAAACCCCGCTGCTGGACTCGGCAAGCTTGAGTTTGTTATATTCAACGGAATTAACTTGTGTAACTCAACTTTCTTTCATCAATTCCCACTAGGAGACATCAAGCATGACGATTAAAGTCGCAATCAATGGTTACGGACGAATTGGCCGCAATATCTTGCGTTCCGTTTACGAATATGGTCACGACGATATTAAAATCGTCGCCATCAACGACTTAGGCGATGCCAAGATCAACGCGCATTTGACCCGGCATGATACCGTTCACGGCCATTTCAAAGGCACGGTGGAAATCGTAGACGGCGATCTGGTCATTAATGGCGACCGCATAAAAGTCCTGACCGAGCGTGATCCTTCCAAGCTTCCTTGGGGCGAGCTGGGTGTCGATGTCGTGTTGGAATGCACCGGCATTTTCCGCACTAAAGCCAAGTGCCAACCCCACATTGACGCAGGTGCGAAAAAGGTCATCATCTCCGCGCCCGCAGACAAGAACGAGGCCGATGCGACCATCGTTTTCGGTGTCAACGACAATGTCCTCAAAGCGTCGGACACCGTCATCTCCAACGCGTCATGCACCACCAACTGTCTGGCACCGATGGTAAAGCCATTGAACGACAATCTGGGTCTCGTTTCCGGCTTGATGACCACCATCCACGCCTACACGAACGACCAAGTGTTGACCGATGTTTACCATACCGACCTCTACCGCGCCCGCGCTGCCGCGCTGAATATGATCCCTACCAAGACCGGCGCTGCCAATGCTGTGGGCTTGGTGCTTCCAGAGTTGAACGGCAAGCTGTCCGGCTTTGCAATCCGCGTTCCCACCCCCAACGTTTCAGTGGTTGACTTGACCTTCGTCGCCGCCCGCGACACCACCAAAGAAGAAGTGAACGCCATCTTGAAAGAAGCTTCGGAAGGCGCATTGAAGGGGATTCTCGGGTACAATGTCGATCCATTAGTTTCCAGTGACTTCAACCACACCACCACATCCTCCAACTTCGATGCCACGCAAACAACGGTCATCGGCGGAAACTTGGTGAAGGTGCTGTCTTGGTATGACAACGAATGGGGGTTCTCCAACCGCATGTTGGACACCACCCGTGCCCTCATCAATGCGAAATAAACACTAAACCATGATCAAGCAGGCAATCCGTCGAACCAAAATCATCGCCACCTTGGGTCCGGCTTCTGAAACCCCCGAGGTTCTTGAGAAAATCATACGGGCCGGCACGGATGTGGTCAGGCTTAACTTTTCACACGGAACCGCCGATGAACATCGGGCGAGGGCGGACTTGGTCCGCAGCATCTCAGGCCGTCTCCAACGCCATGTGGCAATTTTGGCGGACTTGCAGGGTCCGAAGATTCGGATTGCCTGCTTTAAGGACAAACGCAAGATTCAGTTGGTTGAAGGCCAAGACTTTGACTTGGATATCGCGCTGCCTGACGATGTGGGCGACGAAACCCAAGTGGGTTGTCATTACGATGACTTGCCCAGGGATGTCAAGGCGGGGGATACCCTGTTGCTCAACGATGGATTGATTGAAATGAAAGTCAAGGAAGTGGTGGACACACAGGTCAAGTGCGTCGTCACCATTCCGGGTGTCCTGTCAGATCATAAGGGCATCAACAAGTTGGGGGGCGGTCTCTCGGCACCGGCACTCACCGACAAGGATCGCGAGGATCTGCTCACTGCGGTCAGCATTGGCGCGGATTATCTGGCAATCTCCTTTCCAAGGTCGAAAGAGGATATCTTGGAAGCGCGAGAACTGTTGCGCCAAGCGGGTAGCGACATGGGAATCGTTGCCAAGATCGAGCGGGCCGAAGCCATTCGGGATGGCGTGATCGAAGGCATTATTGATGCCTCCGATGCCATCATGGTGGCTAGAGGCGATTTGGGCGTGGAAATCGGCGATGCCCAATTGCCCCACGAACAAAAGCGCCTGATTCGTCTGGCTCGTATGCATAACAAGGTGGTCATCACCGCGACGCAAATGATGGAATCCATGATTGAAAACCCGCAACCCACACGGGCCGAGGTTTCGGATGTGGCCAATGCCGTTATTGACGGGACTGACGCGGTGATGCTGTCTGCCGAAACGGCAGCCGGGAAATTCCCTGACCGGGCCGTGGGTGCCATGGCCAGAGTTTGTATAGAAGCGGAAAAATATCCGAGAATGCGACAGAAAGACCACCGCATGTCCGAAGAGTTTGAAAAGATTGACGAAGCCATTGCCATGTCGGCCATGTACATCGCCAATCGGCTGGAAGTCAGGGCCATTGGCGCTTTGACTGAGACCGGATCGACCCCCTTGTGGATGTCGCGCATCAGTTCGGGCAT
>Ga0007854_10002830_pt1 | contig 10671 bp, 6 predicted proteins | sample CryBogCBH12Aug08_FD_60382 | JGI IMG/M metagenome (GOLD analysis project Ga0007854, IMG submission 60382) | Freshwater microbial communities from Crystal Bog, Wisconsin, USA - CBH12Aug08 | ecosystem: Environmental > Aquatic > Freshwater > Lake | place: Crystal Bog, Wisconsin, USA | collected... | reverse complement strand
TTTCGTTGGGAGAGATGCTGGTGATGAGGGCGGGCTGGCCGGCCACCAGCACTGTATCGGCAAGGCGAAAGCCCATGCCGTGAATGACGATGGGACCGCCGGAGGCGGGAAGGCGCGTGGGCTGGACGGTGTCGGCGTAGAGAAGCCAGCCGTTGTATGCGTAGTCCGGGCGGCCGTCTCCGCGCAGGTCGGCGATGCCGATGCGGACCATGTCATCGGCGCTGGAGGAGACGCGCAGCCAGGTCTCGCCTGTGGCGATGCCGTTGAACCCCGGAGCCGCGCCAATGGCTGCCGAGCCGACACGGTCGAAGCCATCCCACACTCCAATGGAAGGCATGGCCTTCAATTCAGTGGGAGCGCCGTTCTCGTCGAGAGCCTGGGTCACCAGGGTAAAGGTGCGGTTGCCGCGAACGGGAAAACTGAACCAGTCACTCTGGCCCACCTGGCTGATGCGTCCAACCCATTCTCCACTTGCGGGCATGGGGCGCGGAGATGCCTGCGTACCAATCGCGTCCTGGTATCCGCCTGTGGCTGAATCCCCAACTGTAACCGCGAGAGTCTGAGCGCTGCCTGCGGAGAGGCTGGGTACTGCGATCGACTGGAGCGTGCCAGAGGGAGCAACCTGCCCGTCGGCGTAGGGACCAACCGAGTCCGTCAGGATGTAGAGCGGGTCAATGGATTCAAAAGTGAGCTGGTAGTTGGCTGTGGCCATGCCTGGAGGAAGTGGGATGCCACTCAAGTCGAAGTGGCCCTGCAGGGCGGGGTCGTTGGAGCCCCACTGGGTGAAGGGGATGCCGGCTGCATCCTTCCATCCGGTGACGGAGTTGCCGTGGTTGCCGCTGAAGCTGGCTCCGGAGACGGCGGTAACAGTGTACTGGTAAAGCGGATTGCCGTTGGCGTCGAGAGGGCGGGCGACTACATTGACTCCCTGCATGCCGGCTCCGTTGCGGAAGACTACCGTGCCCTGAATCGAAACGGTGTTGGCAGCGGTCAGCAATTTGCCCGGAAAGCTGGACTGGTTTTGCGAGGTGATTGGGTAGATGCGGCTCAGGGCGGCCATATCGTCGTAGCGCAGGACGGCAGGGTTGGGGATGCAATCGCCCCCTATCGAAGAGCAAACACCGCTGGTGGGCTGCATAACGGGCCAGCCCAGGGTGCCGCCTGCTACACCACTCTGGAGCGCCCCGGGGTTGACCTGCGAGTAGTCCAGCCCAAGTACGCGGCCAAAGGCCCGCTCGAGCTGGTAACTCATCATGGCGACAAGGGAGGAAGTAGTGGCGCAGCGGCCGTTGAGCACGATCACGGCATGGGCGATGGTGGCATCAGGGTTCAGGTTGTCCATCCAGACAAAGACGCCATTGTCCTGGCAGTTGTCAGGTTGGCTGGTGGTCACGCCAAAAACAGCGTCGATCACAGAGCCGTCAGCGTCATAGACGACACCGATGGGGAAACTCGTGGCGGAGGGAGTGATGTCGGCGGGCTGGGTGATTTGTCCCAGCGAGTTGACCTGAATGTTGGCTCCGCTCACATCTTCATTGAGCAGGCCCTTATTGACGAGCTTGACGCCTGCGGTAGGCACGGCGCTCCAAAGTGAAGATGCCGCGTCCACCATGGCTGTCGCCTGCTGATTCGACACCGTGGCATTCAGGGGTCCCTGATCGACGTAGTAACTAACCACGCCACCCGCCCAATGCAGCGGTTGGCCCGTTGCGGCGGGATTAAAAAAGCTTGTCCCGGCAATATATTTAGGGCCACCCGCGCGGACTGTGGTGGAGGCCAGAAGAAACCAAAGAAGGAAGGCCAGGCGCGCACGCATCACAACGGTAGCGAGCAACTAGGGCCTCCGGGGGAAGTGTAGCAAGGGCAGAGCCAGAATCGGACGACATGGCTTGGAAATTTCTAAGAATAGGCCGGGCATGGGAGTTAGTCGCAGTCCCTACGCAACTGCGTTACGGGAGGATACAATTCGAGCGAATCCGGACATAGATGGAAATGACGATGGAAAGGAAGACTGCGACCATGAGAGAACTGCGGAATGTAGCTTCACGGAGCGGCTTGAGATTGGGATTTGTAAAATTTGCAGCCTCCATTTGCCTTGTGGCGGGGACGCTGGCCGGCGCGCAAACAACGGTCACGATTGTGGCTCCGTCGGGGAGCAGACCGGTGGAGAAACTGGCCGCCGTGGAGCTTGCAACGGCGCTGCGGAATCTTTATCCGACGGTGAAGGTTGAGCTTGGTCCCGTGGGTGTGGGGCCAACCATCTTCTTGGGGACCGCGCAGGATTTGCCGGAGAAATATGCCAAGGCAGTGAAGGCGAAGCTCGTTTTGCCAGGCAGCTACGTCGTCACTGCGGAAGGCGGCGTGGCAGTGGTTGCCGGCGCGGATGCTCAGGCGACGGTGTTCGCCGTCGAAGCGCTGACGGAGAAGTTGGGCTTTGGCTATTACCTGTCTTACAACACCATTCCGCCGGCGATTCGGGGGCCGTTCTCATTCGCGGGTTGGGACTTGGAAGACGCTCCGATTGCGGGCGAGCGGGTGATCTTCAACTGGCACAACTTCTTGAGCGGCTGCTCGACATGGAACGAGAAGGAGTGGAAGGAGTGGGTGACGCAGGCCCAGCGGATGCGCTTTAACGCGGTGATGGTGCATGCGTACGGAAACAACCCCATGTATTCGTTCAGTATGAACGGACAAACCAAGCCGACTGGATATCTGGCGAACTCTGAAAAGGGGCGCGACTGGGGTACGCAGCACGTTGCCGATGTGCGCAGGATGGTGGCCGCGGACGGCTATTATAAGGGGCCGGTGTTTGGCGCGGATGCGAGTCTTGTCGAAGACAGCCAGACGGTGCAGGCGGCCACTGGGCTCATGCAAAAGGTATTCCAGTTTGCGGCCCAGAGGGGCATGGGCATTACGTTTGCGTTGGATGTGGATACTGAGGCGGCCAACCCCCAGAACGTGATCAAGACGCTGCCCGCCACAGCGCGGTTTGAGGCCAAAGGGTTCCAGATGGTCAATCCCGATACGGCCGAGGGGTATGCGTATTACCGGACCGAGATTGACCAGTTGATGAAGTTGTATCCGCAGATTACCCAGCTTGCGGTGTGGTTCCGGGGAGGGCTGAACAGCCCCTGGCGGGAACTGACGCCGGCGGATTTTCCAGAGGCATGGCGCGGGGAATACGCGCAGGGGATAGCGGCGAATCCGCAGTTGAAGAGCGACGCGGAAGCGCCCAGCATGTTTGCTATCGGCAAGATTGCGCGGGCGTTTCGCAAGGCGCTGGACGAGACCGGCCACGCCAGCGTGACCATGACGGCGGGCAGCTGGCGGTTTACTTATCTGCCCTCGGCGGATGCGTTCATGCCTGCGGGCGTAGGGTTGATGCCGCTGGACTATAGCTATGAATTTCCCAGCGATCCTGTGCAGGAGAGTCTGCGTGCGATTGGACGGCACCGGCCAATGATCCCCATTGTCTGGGCGCAGCATGACGACCGCGAGTATGCCGGTCGCTCGTATACGCCCTTTGCCGGATTTGGATCGATGCTGCGCTGGAGCAATTCGGCAGGATACGGCGTGATTCACTGGACCACGCGGCCTCTGGATCTGTTCTTCAAAAATGTGGCGGACCAGGTGTGGACTGCCAGCGAGAACGAAACTCTGGACGCAACCACGGCGGCGATGGCCAGGCGCACGTTTGGCGCGAACAACCAGGAACTGGGCAAGCGGTACCTGCTGAACTGGATTCATAACGCGCCAGCGTTCGGCGAGGAGACCACTGACAAGTTTGTGAACCGGGGCCATTTTTTGGATGCGGCCAATGAGGCGGTGGGCGCCAAGGCGCGGCTGGCGCTGCTGAAGCAGATGCGGCCGCTGGCGGCCGATGCGAAGGCGCAGGACTGGATTGGCTACTACGAGGATTGGGAACTCTACGCGCAGGGAGTGTATGAGGCCCAGTCGGCGTTGCAAAAATCGGAGGCAGCGGTGGCATCCGGCGATACAGCGTTGGCGCGGACCGCGATTGCTGAGGCCAGGCCAGAGAGCGCGATTGAAGCTTATGCGCGCGCCATCAAACATGGGCAGACAAGCATGGGAGAGAAGGGAATTCTGTTGACGCTGAATCTGCGCTGGCTGCCGTTCTTTGAGGCGCAGCGGCAGGCGGCGGGCCTGGAGCCTCTGCAAGTGGAGTTTGCGCCAACCGTACATGAGCCGCTGGCGCAGGGCGTTGGACACTACAGTTACGACTTCGACGCATCCCATCACGTGATTGAAGTGCTCGGAACTGCGGAGCTTGGTGTGCCTGTCACAGCGTTCGCCGCAGATTCAAAATGCCCCAGCGGCGTTGAAGTTGGTTCTCCCGTTAATTTGGCAGTGGGCGGGCTGGGCGGAACGCAGCTGATGGGAGCCTACCGGATGAAGATCCGCATGCCCGAAGGCACGCAGTTGAAGGTGGAAGCATCAGGCAAGAGTGTCACGGCGACTGCGGATACAGATGTCGAGGTGCAGGCCAGGGACGGCAAGGTGCGGTTTACGCTTTCTCCGGTTGCGGCCACTGCGCGTGCGTGTGGTGTGACTCTGAGCGCAGAATAGAAATGCGGATTGAATCCCAGGTTGCCGATGCGGAACCTGGGATTCGATCCGGCAGGATTACAAGCTAATCCTTACAAGGGATACAGTCGTCATGCTGTTCCGTCATCAACTCCATTCGCTGCGAGTCCCTGCGGGGCTCGAACCATTTGAGGAGTGCGATTTTATGCGCCGTTCTACGTCTTGCTTATTTGCTGCCTTGTTTGTCGTTGCCACTATTTTTCCTTTGTTGATGGCCGCGCAAAATGCCGTTCCGTCAAATGCGCCCTACAAGAATGCGAAGCTGCCTGCCGATAAACGGGTCGCAGACCTGCTGAGCCGGATGACGCTGGAAGAGAAGGCCACAATGGTGGGCGGGGCGGGCTGGATGGAGTCCGCGGCGATTGAGCGTCTGGGAATTCCCCAGATCAAAATGGCGGATGGGCCGCTCGGTGTACGTTCCTGGGCGGGCAGTTCGGCCATTACCAACTTGCCGGGTACGCCGCTGAAAATTGAGACAACATCGTTTCCGGCGGGCGTGGCCATGGCGGCAACGTGGGATGCGGAACTGGTGCGGCGAGAGGGCCAGGCGATTGCGCAAGAGGTCAAGGCGCTGGGGCGGGACATGATCCTGGGGCCGACCGTGAACATCAATCGCCAGCCGCTCTGGGGCAGAAACTTTGAGGGCTACGGCGAAGACCCTTTCCTCGCCGCGCGCTTGGGCGTGGCCTATATCAACGGCGTGCAGGGCGAGGGCGTGATTCCCTCCGTGAAGCACTTTGCCGCCAATAACGAGGAGTTCGAACGGCGGCGCATCGACGAGCAGATTGACCAGCGGACGCTGCACGAGATTTATCTGCCTGCGTTCAAGGCGGCTGTGCAGGAAGCGGGTGTTTGGGCGGTCATGAGCGCCTATAACAAGGTGAACGGCGAAAACTGCTCGCAGAACGCGCCGCTGCTTGAAGATATCTTGCGCAAGGAGTTTGGGTTTAAGGGCTTTGTCCTTTCGGACTGGCGCAGCACCTACTCGACTGCAAAGCCGCTGAATGCGGGCCTGGACCTGGAGATGCCCGGCGGCAAAGAGGCGGTGGAGGCGCTGAAACTCCCCGGCGTGGCGGCCATGGGCGCGAGCGGTAGTTGGATGACGACGGAAAATGTGCTGGCCGAGGTGAAGGCGGGACATATCAGCGAGGCTACGCTCAACAGCAATGTGGGCCATCTGCTGCGTGTCATGTTTGTGAGTGGACTGTTCGATCATCCGCACAAGGTGTTGGGCGCGGTGGATACGCCTGCGCAGCAGGCCGTGGCGCGGCAAGCGGCGACGGAAGGCATTGTGCTCTTGAAGAATGCCGGTGCGGTGCTGCCGCTGGATGCGGCGAAAATTCACTCGATTGCGGTGATTGGGCCGAACGCCGCGGTTGCGCGCACGGGCGGCGGAGGCAGTTCGCTGGTGCGGTCAAAATATGCAGTTGCGCCACTGGACGGGATACGCGAACGTGCCGGAAGCGCGCTGCATGTGACCTATGCGCTCGGGGTTGCGATGGCGGGCGAGGATGCCGCGCAGGACACTGCCGAGGCGCGAGCCAAACTGCAGAAAGAAGCAGTGGATGCGGCGGCTCATGCGGATGTCGCCGTGGTAGTGGTAGGGCGGTCAACCAGGATCGAGTCAGAGGGGTTGGACCTCAAAACGATGGACCTGCCGGCCGGACAGGATGAGCTGATTGCAGCCGTGGAGCAGGCGAATCCGCATACGGTTGTCGTGCTTAACACGGGCGATCCGGTGACGATGTCCAAATGGCTTGATGGCACGCCGGGGCTGGTGGAGATGTGGTACGCCGGGCAGGAGGGCGGGCATGCGCTGGCGTCGGTCCTGTTTGGTGATGCCAACCCATCAGGCAAGCTGCCCGTTTCATTTCCAAAAAAGTGGGAAGACTCACCCGCCTATGGGCACTATCCGGGCGAGAACCTGCGCGTGAATTATGCCGAGGGAATCTACGTCGGTTATCGGTACTTTGATACTAGGAACGTGGAGCCGCTGTTTCCGTTTGGATTTGGGCTAAGTTATACCAGCTTCGAGTACAGCGGCCTGGCTGTCACGCCTCGAGCCTTTGCAAATGCGCCGATCAAGGTCAGCTTGAGGGTAAAAAATACCGGATCGAGGGATGGAGCCGAGGTAGTGCAATTGTATGTGCATGACGGCCACTCGAAGATCGACCGGCCAGTGCACGAGTTGAAGGGATTCAAGCGCGTGGAATTGAAGGCAGGCGAGACACGGACGGTTGAATTCACGCTGGATCGCTCGGCGCTTTCGTACTGGAGCATTGAGAAGAAGAAGTGGGTGGCCGAGCCAGGCACGTTCGAGGTGCAGGTAGGTTCGTCGTCAAGAGACATCCGGCTGCATGCGCCGCTGCAACTGGTTTCTCAAACAGCTCCCATCAAACTCGGAAGCGAGTAACAGGTTCAGCAGAAAAAATCGGCAGCGGAGAGCCTCTCCGCTGCCGGTTTTTTCTGCTCTATTCTTCTCGATTACCGCGCTGGTTCGTAGGGCTCTACGCGGAGCATGTCGCCAAGCAGCCCGCGCTCTTCGGCGCTGAATGCGCCTTGATAGCGGCTGGAGTTGAGCACCGTCTGGCGCTGGTCAAGCGGGACGCTGCGCAAGTCTCGGAAGGCGTTGCGCATCATGGTCTGGCGATCCTGCGGCAAAGTGGCCCACCGGCGCGCGGAAAGATTCACGTGCATGCGGTCTTGCGGCGAGAGGTGTTCCAGGGCCTCGGCGCGGGCCAGGCGGCGCTGCCGCTGCTCCTCGGGCATCTGGTCAACCTGGCGCAGTTGTTTCACCAGGCGCTGCTGGTCGCCCGTCGGAAGGCGGTTGAAGCTGGGGTCGCTGTGCAGCACCTTCTCCTGGTCCTGTACGGCCAGGTTGCGGTTCTGATTCAGCCAGGAGCCGAGGTGCCCTGGAGGCGCAGCGCCCGGATAGGTCGAGGCAGTGTGCGGAGGGCCGGGATTCGCAGGTTTGGAAAAGGCCGGGCCAGGGTAATTCGCGCCCGGTCGAGCCGTACCTGTGTAATTCGAGCTTGGATAAGCGGTGCCTGGGCGAGCGCCGCCCGGGTAGGCCGGGCGAGCCGTCGAGGAGCCTGCATACGGGGACCGTACCGCTGGAGAGGGCACCGGCGCCGGCGGGCGGATGGGGGGGTACTCCTGAGTCCGGGGCTGCATCTGCGGCGCAGAACGCTGCATGGGATACTGCTGAAATCCGGGCTGCATTTGCGGCACAGAACGCTGCATGGGGTATTGCTGAGATCGTGGCTGCATCTGCGGTACAGTGCGCTGCATCGGATACTGCTGAGATCGCGGCTGCATCTGGGGCACAGTGCGCTGCATTGGGTACTGCTGACTGCGGGGTTGCGATTGGAAAGAGGGGCGGCTCTGGTACCGGTATGGTTGAGATTGAGGCGAGGATCGAGGCGCGGAATAATGAGGCGTCTGTGCAGGAGCGGCGCGGCGCCCGCCATCCTGCTGGCCCCGTGCCCAGGCGCAGGGCAAACACAATACCAGGATCACCGCGGCCAAAGCCGCAGTGCGCGTTGCTTGCGCGTTGAATATCCTGGTCATAAATCTCTCTCCCGGCCAACGGCCGAATCGTGCAAACACTTAGTCCCCGTTCTGGTTGTCTGAGATCGACTCCAGTTGATCGAGCAGTTGCGCGTTACTATCCAGCGTTTCCAGATCATGCACAACGGCGGTCTGGGTGGGCTGCTGGACGGTTTGATTCCAGTCAGTGATACCGAGATAAGCTCCCCCGCCAACCAGCAGCATGACGGTAAGCGCCATCGCCGCCAGAGGGCGCACATGCGACTGAGGCCCATAGGCAAACGTGGCGCGCAGACGGGCCATCCGGCTTGCCAGCCAACCGGCGGGCGCGGCCTCGCGCTCTTCCCGCATCTTGGCATTGAGCCGCGTGAAAAAGTAGGGGCTTGGCTCGGGAGCCTCCCATGCGTCGAGCAGGTCCATGGTCGCTTGAAGCTCAGCCAATTCCGTCTGGCAGCGATCACACTCCGCAACATGCTTTTGAACCTTGGCAGGCACAGCCTGCGGATCCAGCAGCAAGTCCGCAAGCTTTGAGTCCATCCCGGTGCAATTGTCTTTTAGCTTTTCCATTGTCAAAACCCCGCTCTCCGCCGGTGTCGCCCGGCTGTTCTCCCCTTAAACAAAATCCTTCAATTTGTCCCGCAACGTCTGGTAGGCGCGGAAGAGCAGCGACTTGGTTGCCGACTCGCTGAGCTTCAGCACCTCTCCGATCTGCTTGTAATCCATTCCCTGGTACTTGTGCATCAACACCGCCATCCGCTGGCGTTCCGGCAGGGCCACTACGTGCTTGCGAATGGCCGCCATCCGCTCGTCGCGGATTAAACGTTGTTCGACTGACGGCTCGTCGTCGGCTACGTCCGGGGTGGTTCCTGTCTCCTCATCCGGCGCATCCAGGTAGACGGTTTGCGCCGACCGTTCATTTTTTGTGTCGCGCGCATGATTCACCGCCAGATTGGTCGCAATCCGGTAAAGCCAGGTGGTGAACTTTGCTTCAGCCCGGTAACTGTCTCGGGCACGATAAACGCGCAGAAACACATCCTGCGCCATTTCTTCGGCAATGGCCTGGTTGCGCACCATCCGGAACAGGAAGTGAATCATGGGCCGGTGGTACTTGCCTACCAGGTAATTGAAGCTCTCCTCGTCGCCCGCAGCCACGCGCAGCATAATGGCGGCATCGCTCTCGGGGTCAAGCACACCCGGCACGTCTGAAGCCCGGTCCGGTCTTGTTTGCGGCCGAACCGCGGAGCCTGTTCCCAGGGCCGTATTGTCCAGGACCATGGTTGCCATATCTTCTCGAACCCCATCACCGGCAGAAGGTTGCGGCCCTGAAACGGTTTTTGTGCCGGAACTTGCACCTTTTTGAGGGGGTTGCGAGGTTTGCAGGTCGCCGGAATTGGCCAGCGTGGGGGACACGCTGGCCAATTCCAGCTCCACACCGCCAAGGCCAGAAACAGGGCACAACGCCGGTTCCCCATCGGAGGGGAACTCACCAGCTTGGCGGGTCGGTCTGATTCTCCAGCGCATGATCGGTCTGTAGTGGAGCCTGGTTGTCCCTCGGGTATGGATGGGGGCCAACCGCAATGCTCTGCTGGTGTAACTCTAACCTACGAGATGCCTTGTTGGCGCGGCTGTTGTCTGCGGCCTTCCAGCCGGTTATGGCTGTCTTTCCGCTCTCAATTTGCCCCCATGAAACTCAAAAGAGAGGTCAAGCCTCGCATCATTCGGGCCAAATGCAGCATGGCTATCCTGAAAACACCCTGCCAACCTCGAATCCCCCACACGCGCGATCAGCCTGCCCTCTCACCCCTTCTTTTGCAGATCATTGCCCCGCATTGGCGCACAATAGTCTCATGGGGTGCTTCTGCATCAGTGCCCGCCTTCCCGCCCTCAATGGGCGCTGTAGATGCCAAAATCGCGTACCCCCCTCCCCTGGGGGATAAAATGCCGTTTTTCGACCTCTTGAAAATCGCTAATATTAAATATTTCAATAACTTACAAGACAGGCCTAGTAACCACTCAGTAACACCTCACTATACAAAAACGTACCTGAACGGGCCAAAATCAGCCACTTTCTGCCTGTTTTCTGGCTGAAAATGGCTGCTTTCGTACTCGAAATGCCAAGTAAAAGGGTGGTCTGAGCTCAATTCACAACTTGGCTGCCTGAAAATCGCCGCGGCGCGTTTCGTTGTCACACGTGGATGTAATCTCCATCACAGACCCTCGTTATTCACGAAGATTATTTTTGCCGGGACTCGTTGAAATTGGAGAAAAACAGTCCAAAAGCAAATTGAGGGGTAGTTGTGGTTAGGTTCACAGTCCTGAATCAACCCGACGGGCAGGAAGCGGTCTACCTCGAAAAGCGCATGGGACGGGGTGTATGGAACTGACATGGATAGCGATTGCGGCCAGTTTGCTGATGGGCGGCGGAGCGCTGCTGATCTTCATCTGGGCAGCGCGTAGCCACCAGTTCCACAGATTCGAAGACGTGAAATACCAGGTGTTCTGGTCGGACCCGCAGCA
>Ga0007854_10002829_pt1 | contig 10673 bp, 7 predicted proteins | sample CryBogCBH12Aug08_FD_60382 | JGI IMG/M metagenome (GOLD analysis project Ga0007854, IMG submission 60382) | Freshwater microbial communities from Crystal Bog, Wisconsin, USA - CBH12Aug08 | ecosystem: Environmental > Aquatic > Freshwater > Lake | place: Crystal Bog, Wisconsin, USA | collected... | reverse complement strand
ATTGTGCCATCGGATGTCGAAGCTCAAATTGGGCCTCATCAAATTGAGTCCAGCTATGGCAGATTCGTTTTTTGAGAGTTTGGAATGCGGGCTGGAGTTCGTTTCTTTTGGCGGTGAATGTAGAGAAGCATTGATTCAAGTAGGAACCGAAGCCAAATTTGGTAGATGGGCCGTTCACTTGGAAACAGGAAGCCGACTCTCAACAGAGGCACTTGCACCGTCAGCCGTTAATCATGGTGAATATCTCTTCGACTGTGATCCTGCTGCCGTCCGTGCTCATGCGTTGGGAACTTTGTGTGAGCAATACGACCTTCAACCCTTGGGTGATTCTAACGGGTACTTGGTGGGAAACCAAATTGTCGAATCAAGTTGGTTTAGAGGCTATCGTGTCCTTTACACCGGCAAAGGTGACATGAAGACGACTCGGCGCATACTCAAAGAACTAGACGCTCGGATTTTTGAGATCAAAGTGCGCGGAGCGAAAGTGGATGACGTAAAGCTAAAGAGAGACCTATCATCCGAAGGGGCAAACCCAGTAAGTATGGTTATTTGGCCAGACGGGGCCAGCATTAAGCATTCAATCGTTCAAAACATCATCTAATGATTTGATCTCGCTTGTTTCCGACTTCAACTCCTTTGATTCAGCATCAATCCTGGCTTCTCGTTGAAGCTTTACATATTCCTCTGGACTGAGAGGTTGGGCTGCATGTCGATTGAACCCTGGGTCTGGACTGGACACCACGACTTCCGAATCCTCAGAAGTAACGTCTGAAAATCCATCAACTTCGCCGTCTGTAAAATATGCGCACATGGATGAACTCCTTGCATCCTTTGCAATGCTCTAAGTCTTGTGTAATGTCTCATGTTCTTAACACTCGACTCAACTACTAAGATGTCTCCCTTGAGAAGGTGTTCCAGCAATATCCAGGCTTTTTGAAGGATAAACTTCATGAGATGCGCCCGCTGTACAACCCGATTATCAGTGCCGTGCCCTTAACAAAGCCATTCATAGGACCGGAAGCTTTAGAGCGACGCACAGGCATTCCAATAGAACTCAGATTGGGTGCCAATGAAAGCCCTTTTGGTGTATCGCCCAAGGCGCGTCTAGCGATGGCCAACGCTTTAGAGCATCCAGAATTTTACGGTGATCCTGAAGGCTGGCTTCTTCGAGCCGAACTTGCGCTAGTTCATAGCATCAAGGTTGACAACGTGTCCCTTGGAGCCGGAATCGATGAACTGATGGCTAACGCTTGCCGACTCTTTGTCCAGCCTGGAGACAAGATTGTTACAACTCTGGGCAGTTATCCAACTTTTGAATTCGGAGCGGTTGCGTGTGGGGGAGTGATCCATCGCGTGCCGTACGTGGGCCAGCGGCCAGACTTAGAGGCGCTTGCTCAAACAACTGTAGATCTCAAAGCCAAGGTCTTGTACCTGGCGAATCCAGATAACCCTTCCGGAGCATTTCATTCCCGGGAGTCCATTTTTAACCTTGTCTCTCAGCTTCCACGCGATTGCGTTTTGTTCTTGGATGAAGCGTACTGCGACTTTGCCGGAGCACTCCTCCCAGTCCAATCCCAACTATCAAACGTACTGCGATTTAGAACCTTTAGCAAAGCTCATGGGATGGCAGGGCTCCGTATTGGATTTGTGATCGGAGATTCAGAAGTGATACGGTCCTTTGACAAGGTGCGAATGCACTTTGGTGTGAATTCCATCGCACAGGCTGGAGCCTTGGCATCGCTTAAAGATACAGAGTTTGTCGTGAGCGTGGTTCAAGAAACGGCTAAAGGTCGTAATGAAATGGTGGACTACTTCGGAGGACAAGGATTCCATCCCTTGCCGTCGTCCACCAACTTCCTAACCGTTGACGTCGGAGATCGGCTCCTTGCTGAGCAACTAGTGGAGACCTTGCTGCAGGCTGGTGTCTTTATCCGCAAGCCAAGCCAGCCACCTTTAGGAGGTTGCATTCGGGTGACGATAGGACGCACGGAGCAGCGTCAACTCTTCTATGAACGGTTTGAATCCAGCCTGAAAGCTATCAAGGGAAGTCGGTAAGCTGGTCTCATGGCCGATCCTAAATCCATTCATGATCTCGTTGCCGCCAATTTTGGACCGGTCGCCGAAAAGTACGCGACGAGTGCTGGACATGCAAACAAGGATGCCTTGGATGGGTTGGTCAAACTTGTCAATCCTACTTCAACCGACGAACTACTCGATATCGCGACCGGAGCGGGAAATGTTGCATTAGCGTTTGCACCATACGTTGCCAGATCAGTTGCATTCGATTTGACGCCTTCGATGCTTCAACAAACTTTGAAGACCGCAAGTGAGAGGGGGCTCGGCAACGTTGAAACCGTTCAAGGTCTGGCCGAAGAGATGCCGTTTGAAGCGAATTCTTTCGATATCGTCACGGTGCGCTTGGCTCCTCACCACTATGCCGACATTCAAAAAGCAGTAAATGAAATGGCACGAGTGGTTCGTCCAGGCGGGAAAGTCCTCGTCGTCGATACTACTGTCCCGGAGGATGACGTCTTGGATAAAGAGATCAACGAGATTGAGCTTTTGAGAGACAACTCCCATGTCAAGAACTATCGCCCCAGTGAGTGGCGAACGATGGTCGAGGCAGCTGGCTTGATCGTGGAATCTGAGGAGATTCAGTTCTACACCGAAGGATTTGAGATGGACTTCGATACCTGGGTTGAGAGAATTGGAACGCCTGCTGAAAAGGTTGTCGAGTTACGGAAGAGATTCCGGGGTGCATCGCCAGAATTGGCAGCTACGATCAAATTGAACTTGTATGAAGAGAAGATCGGGTTTGTTTGGCCGCAGTTGGTCATGGTTGCCCGTAAGCTGTAATGCTGGCTTAAGTTGATTCTTGCCAATCCTTCATAGGTTCTTCATTTTTCAAGCGGAAGATGGATGCATTGGAAATCACAAGCCAATGGTGGCGTTGTTTCCAGTGGAGAACTGATGCAAACACGAAAAGCCCTCATGGCCGCCGGCGCCTTTATCCTTGCCGTCGTACCCATCGTCGCTCAAACACAATCTGAATTATATGGAAGCGATCTTGGGGATCCTTGGGATAACCTCAAATTGAATTCCAAGACTCGAGTCAAGCTCAGTTTTCGCAACGCAAGCGTCGATAATGTGATTGCCTTTATCGAGCAGGCATCGAATATCACACTCGTTAAGGATCCAACCTTAACAGGACCCATCACGGTCACGACTTCTGCACCTGTAAGTCTGGCTGAGGCGTTTTATGTGTTCGATTCGGTACTTCGGTTGAGGGGATTTCAGATCAGCCGGCAGCGAAAGCTCCTCGTCATTAAAGCACTACCCAAGACAACTGCCAGAACAGGACCTGGAGGCATGCCAGGTACTGGAATGATGGGTGGTCCAGGAGGCACTGGGGGACCAGGTGCTGGCCAGAATCAGGTTCAGTTCTACCGATTGACCTACGCCAGTGCAAGCCAGGTTGCCAAGGCCATCAATGATTTGTTCCAATCCACTTCCACTGTTTCAATTGGTGGTCGATTTGGTGGTGGCCCGGGTGGAAACGGTCCGGGAGGGAATGGCCCAGGAGGCGGAGGACCTGGAGGCGGACCCGGTGGTGGTGGCCCCGGAGGTTTTGGTGGGCCGGGCGGAGCCGATCAAGCTGCTGCATTTGGCACTGCGGCACAGAGCAGCCAAGGGGCTTCAACTTCAGGAGCTCACGCTGCTGCTGAAGAATTCAGCAATATGGTCATCGTATATGCTTCGCAGTCTCTCCAATCCCAAGTAGCCGCCCTGATCAAGGAAATTGATAAGAAGCAAACCTCGGCGATCCAATCCAAGACATTCAAGTTGCACTTTGCCAGTGCCAGCGATCTAGCTACAACTATCCAGAATGTCTTGATTGCCAATGCAAACAAGGGACGCGGAGCAAGTTCAACCACGACAACACAACAAGGATTTGGCCCGTTTGGTGGGTTTGGACAAGGCAACACGCAACAAAATCAGAACTTGGCAGTTGCCGATTCACGAACAAACTCCATTATCGTGTCGGGCACCGAGGATCAGCTTGTCCTGGCCGATAAGGTTATCAACGATTTGGATCAGAAGATGCCATTTGTGACAACGACCTACGTGTATCAGCTTAAGAGTGCTCGCTCAGATACGGTTGCGAATCTCTTGACGGCGGCGTTTGGTCAGCGAACAGGTTCTTCGTCTCGAACCAATACGACGATCACTCCAACAAATAACAGCTTTACAAACTCGTCGACATCCACCAGTACGCGTTCCACCGCTCCTGGCGGATCAGTGGACAATTCGCAAGGCTTGGCTCTTAACTTGCAGGATCCAAATGCGTCCAGTGGAGAACTCTTGACGTCCGTTGGGGTTACTCAAGGTTTTGGTGGCGGCATGATGGGGATGTTTGGAGGCCAGTCATCCAATTCCAGCCGAACTTCCACCAGCTCGACCGTGAGCAACGGTCAGGGAATTGGTTACGACTCAACCGGCCACGTGATTGGTGTTCATGATCTAACAGGTCAAGTCACAGCCATTTCGGACCCCAACACCAATTCCGTCATCATCGTCACGACTCCTGATAACCTGGAATTGGTCAAAAATGTGATTGATCAGTTGGATCGAATTCCTGAGCAAGTGATGATCCAAACCGTGATCGTAGAGGCATCCCTAGATAAAACAAGCCAATTTGGCGTGGAATACGCCTTTGCGCAGAAGGTGAAAGGCGTAAGTACGTCGATCGGTCAAAACTTTGGCCTGCAATCGACATCGCCTGCTCTACAAGGCCTTTCCTACACTCTTTCAGGTGGAGATGTTTCGGCGTTCTTTAACATGCTACAAACGGATACGAAGTATCAAGTCCTTTCCACCCCACGGATCTTTACTTCTAACAATATGGAAGCTCAGATCAATATCAGTCAGAGCATTCCTTATGTCGTAAGCACCGTACAAAGTACAACGGGAACCTATAGCTATAACTATGCTTTCCAAAATGTGGGAATCGTGCTAACAGTTACGCCGCACATCACCAAAGAAGGCTACGTAACGATGGACGTGACCCAGACTGCAAACGACCTTCAAGGTTACACGTCGTTCAACGCTCCCATAGTCAATCAACGTGAGGCACAAACCACTGTGTCGGCAAAGGATGGCGAAACGATCGTCTTGGGTGGAATGATCCGAAATCAAGTCTCAGCAACAGTCAACAAACTCCCACTACTTGGTGATCTTCCTGTGTTGGGAAATCTGTTTAGAAACACTTCAAAATCGAACCAAAAAACTGAGCTTCTCGTTTTCTTGACGCCGAAAGTTGTCCGTGATCCAGCGGAAGCCAAGCGGCTTAAAGACGAAACAGAGAAACAGGTCAATGCCGATCTGACAAATCTCTTAAAGAATCAGGCGAAGCCAGAAGTGAAGAACAAACCCAAGGAGTAGTCCGAATTTGCAGCCTAGAGGGCTAAACTTCGTTGCATGGCAAAGTTGCTCGGAATCGACGTTGGTACCTCAGGCTGCAAAGTTCTACTGATCGATGAAACAGGAAGTGTTTTACAGCAGGCGTCCGCTGAGTATCCACTGAGTGTGCCACGTCCAATGTGGTCAGAACAGAATCCGGAGGATTGGTGGGCTGGAGTCCAAAAGTGCTTATCTGAATTCGATCTGTCCTCAATTGACGCGATTGGAGTTACCGGGCAAATGCATGGTGCGGTCTTTTTGGACGCAGACGATCAAGTCATTCGGCCCGCAATCCTCTGGAACGATCAGCGAACCGTAGCTGAGTGCCAGCAAATTGACCAAGAAGTTGGAGCAGACCTTGTTCGAGCTATCACATGCAACCCGCCACTCACTGGATTCCAAGTTCCAAAGCTGCTTTGGCTTCGAAACCATGAGCCTCAGAATTACTCCAGAGTTCAATCTGTTCTGCTTCCCAAGGACTACATTCGATTCAAACTGACTGGGGTAAAGGCAACTGAAGTGAGCGATGCCAGTGGCACAGGCGTTTTCGATGTTCCCAATCGCAAATGGTCGAGTCAGATGCTGAAGGCGCTTGATTTACCTGAATCATTCTTCCCTCAATGCTTCGAGTCGCATGTTGTGACAGGGAAGACTACGGGGGGAATTCCGGTGGTTGGCGGCGGAGGTGACCAAGCCGCAGGCGCTGTCGGTACCGGAGCAGTGGCTCCAGGAGTTATCAGTGTGAGTCTGGGAACGAGCGGAGTGGTTTTTACGGCGATTGATGATGCCAACTACGACAAATCGGGGGCTGCGCATACGTTTTGTCATGCCAATGAGAAGTGGCATGCCATGGGCGTGATGTTGTCTTGCGGTGGAGCGCTCCGATGGTACCGAGACACCCTTTCGCAAGGAATGAATTACGATCAAATTTCAGCCGAGGCTGAGACAACTACACCTGGCTCTGATGGATTGATCTTTTTGCCCTATTTGACTGGGGAGCGCTGTCCACATAATGACCCTTATGCCCGTGGTGCGTTTGCTGGTCTCAATCTTAGCCATACCCATGCTCATTTAAGCCGAGCTGTCTTCGAAGGTATCAGCTTTGGATTGTTGGATGGCCTTAACCTATTGCTTGGCTTGGGGGCACAATCCGATGAAATTCGAGTGACCAGCGGAGGAGCAAAGAGTCGGTTCTGGATTCAGATGTTGGCCGACGTTTTTGGGCGTCCATGCTCTACCTTGGAATGTGATGAGGGCCCAGCCTATGGAGCTGCAATTCTGGCTGGAGTGGGTATCCAGCTATGGCCCGATGTTCAGACTGCTTGTCGGTCAACAATACGCCCGAAGGCCACAATTGCCCCATCAGGTACGGATTTCAGCGGTTTGTACGTTAAGTATCGCCAACTTTACGAAAAAACCCGTGACTGGAACCGGGTTTAACGTGCGATAATGGACAGCTTAATGCGAATTGATTTCCTGCCCCGTGGGAGGGGATCAGGTAGCATTAGGTCCAATTCTTTGGAGAACTGTCCAACAAACACATGACGATCGACCCGAACCAGACGCCTGTGGGTGAGGAAGAAACCCAGCAGCCAGCGGAGCAGGCTGCCCAGGTGTCCGACGCACCCTCCGTAACCGAACCGGAAAACGACTCTACGCCAACCGCTGCAGCAGCAGTTGACGCCGACCCTTCTGCGGAATCCAATGCCACAGAATCTGCACCAGTTGTTGAAGCTGAAGCAGCCGTCGAGGCTGCACCTCAACAGGTCCAAGTAACTACTGAGACTCCTCAGCAAGTGCAGGTAACTACTGAGACTCCTCAGCAAGTTCAAGTGACAACTGAGACGCCTCAGCAAGTGCAGGTAACTACTGAAACTCCTCAACAGGTTCAGGTGACCACCACCGAAGCTCCCAAGCGAGACGAAAAGGCTGACGCAGCCTTGTTCGAAGCCGCAATGAGAGGAGACTTTGGCGAGGAAGCCAACCAGAATGAGGGTGGATTCAAGCGCCTTGTCAAGGGCGAGCGAATCGAAGCCACGATTATCCAAGTTGATAAAGACAAGGTCTTTGTTGATCTGGGTACCAAGGCTGAAGGAATCGTTCCACTTGGTGAGCTCAGCGAGCAGAACCTTGAGACCGCAAAGGGTCACTTCAATGTCGGTGATAAGATCAGCGTCATCGTTATTCGACCAGAGGGTGCCGAGGGCAACCCGATCGTGTCGAAGAAGCGAGCTGAGTTCGAAGAGGCTTGGGATAAGATCGAGCAAGCTTTCAAGACCCAAGAGATGATCACGGCTCAAGTCGTTGATCGAGTTAAGGGTGGACTTGTAGTTGACGTAGGTGTCCGTGGGTTCGTCCCGGCAACTCACGTAGGCTCTGGCAAGTTGCGCAACATCGAGAAGTATGTTGGTCAGCCACTTCAGTTGAAGGTTCTTGAGATTGATCGTGAACGAAAGAAAGTTGTTCTTTCGAACCGACAAGCTGAAGAAGAGCGAAGAGCTTCGGCGAAGGAGAATATCTTCCAAGGCGTCAAGCCAGGCGATACTCTCGATGGAACGGTTCGACGCTTGACCGACTACGGTGCATTCGTTGACCTCGGTGGGGTCGATGGACTCTTGCACATCTCAGAAATGAGCTGGGCTCGAATCAATCATCCCAAGGAGATGTTCAAGGAAGGCCAGAAGATTAAGGTCATGGTTCTTAGATTGGATGCCGGTGCTGGGAAGATTTCCCTTGGTCACCGACAGGTCCTCCCAGATCCTTGGAACCTGATCAAGCAGAATTACACTGTTGGCCAGAAGCTAACCGTGACTATCGGCCGAATAGTTCAGAGTGGTGCATTTATCAAGCTTCCGGAGGGTGCTGAGGCATTCATGCCGGTTAGTGAGATGTCGTTCAGACGCATCAAGCGACCTCAGGACGTCGTTGAAGAGAATCAAGAAGTTGAAGCTCAGATCATCGACCTAAGGCCTGACGAGCGACGAATGGTCCTGAGCATGCGAGCCATCGGTGGTGGCGGCGAGCTGAGACCAGGCGCTGATCGCGGCGTTTCTTCTCCGAGCTATGATGACGACCTCCGAAAGGCAGGCGATAGAGGCGGTAAGAAGAAGGGCAAGAAGGGCGGCCGTGGTCGAGATGATTACGACGAATACGATGATGTTGGCGGTGGCCGACGTGGATTCGCAACCGGCGGTGCAACCATCGGTGAGCGACTCGGAATGCTGAAGGGTCTTGTTCTTCACGATGATGAAGAAGAAGTAGAGGCAACCGAAACTGCAGAAGCAACCGAAGAATAAGATCTGAAGTCTTCTACCATTGGGGTCCATGTGCTTTAGGCGCATGGACCCTTTTCGTTATTGAACACTTGGGTAAGGTCTAAGGGTGATCTGTGCTGTTACCGGGGGCATTGGGGAAGGTAAATCAACCGTTCTGGAACTCATTCGACAGAGTGGGTTTGCCGTCGTCTCCGCCGATGCGATTGCAGCACAACTCTTTGACGAGCCAGACATCAATCGGGCGCTGGCGGGATTGGTCTCTAGGCCGCCTCCTGTGGACCGGCAATCACTTCGCGAGGCTCTGGTAGCCAACCCTGCGCTAAGGCGCAGCATTAACCGATTGATGCATCCCCTAATCATGGATCGGATACGACGATCTGAGGCTGATTTTGTCGAGGTACCACTTCTGTTAGAAGCATGTCTGCAAGCTGAATTTGATCAGGTATGGCTGGTGACATGTGGTCCAGAGGAACAGCTGAGAAGGGTCGCGGAAAGGTACGGCGATGAAACCAAAGCACGAGCGATTATTGGGACACAACTCCCTTCATCCATTAAGGCGGTCTATGCCGATCGAATTATTGACACTCGGCAGAGTCTTCTGGACGTCAAAGAATCTGTGAATTCAGCTTTAGTTTCTCGATAGGTCTAATTCAATTGCACAGGCCTTAAGAACGTGATATACTCCGGCGGATTCCTGCGGGTTCGTGCCAGTTCGCTTGTGCGAGTTCTCAGGGAGAACTGTTGATTGATCGAAGTGGTCGACCAACTGAATGGCAGGTCTATAACAAGACCAGCCATTTGGACCAGGGGTGGTTGAATTTAATCCCTCCGAACAACCGACGGGCTAAATACCAAAACCGAATAAGGATTAAGGAGGAAGCGTCAAGTGAGACGGTTCATTCAATCGTTACTTGGGAAGGTAGTTGGCCAGTTGGTCATCTTGACCCTGGTTTGCCCTTCCGTGACCCTGGCTCTATATGCCAAATCGAATGCACAGGTTGCTGTGCTACCGCAATGGGGCGTTGCTGAGTTTAGGAATTTAAAATCGCCAGGCACAAACTTTGGGAAAGTTGCTGCCAGTTCCATCGCGAGTGAACTTGGCAAAATTGGCACAATTGACGTCATCCCAGACGAGTCTATCACCCGGTCTGAAAAGGACTTGGGAATATCTTCTCCCCCCGATGGCGTTATCAATCTGATTCGTCTCGGGCAGGAAGTGAAAGCTTCCACGATCGTAACCGGCGACATCGCCGATTACAACGTGCGTCTCGTACCCGGAGGCAAGCAGGCAACTGTAGCTGTCCGAGTTGTGGTGTACGATGTTGCATCCTCTTTGGCTGTGAACGGTGCCGCTGTTCAGGGTGTCTCAACGGTTCGAGCGGGGAATGTCTCCGAAGAAGAACTCATTAAAGATGCCATCGGTCAGGCTGTGAACGAAGCGATTCAATCAATTCATGGTCGCGCCTTGCCTTGGGGAACTGTCTTGAATACCCAAGAGAACAAAGCCCTTGTCAACAAAGGCGCTCGGGCCGGGTTCCAGTCTGGTCAATCCGTGGTTATTATTCGCGGACATGATCAAGTTGCGACTGCCCATGTAACCGATGTAGAGCCAGATAGCTCCTACATCGTTGCTTCTCGACTGATTAAGGGTATTCAACCTGGAGACAAGGTTCGAGTGATTTTCACCGTCCCCGATCTCTTGATTACCAAAGAAGGCGTTAAAACCATCCAGCCTAAGAATCGATCATTCCCATCTGGTTTGGTTTCGGTTCTTCTCGTTCTCGGCACAGTAGCTGCACTTGTTGGTGGTGGTAACGGCGGAAGCCAAGCAACCGCGAATGGCGTAACTGCTTCTGCAACTCGCCTTCCAAACAATCCTGGCGGTACTCCTGAAGTAGTCGTCAATTGGCAGCCTCTCGGGTGGGCTGGCGGTAACAG
>Ga0007854_10002825_pt1 | contig 10682 bp, 7 predicted proteins | sample CryBogCBH12Aug08_FD_60382 | JGI IMG/M metagenome (GOLD analysis project Ga0007854, IMG submission 60382) | Freshwater microbial communities from Crystal Bog, Wisconsin, USA - CBH12Aug08 | ecosystem: Environmental > Aquatic > Freshwater > Lake | place: Crystal Bog, Wisconsin, USA | collected... | reverse complement strand
GAGCTGCCCCGGTTCTATCCGCCGGAATTGCTGCCCGCCGTTTTCGAGCGCACCGTGGCGCTGGAATCATTCACCTCTGGCCGGGGGCGGCTGGAATGGATTTTCACCGGCCAGCAAGGCGGGTTCACCGTTGCCGTGACGGAAACGAACCTTCAGTTGACGACGCGTTATTATGATTCGACCGCGTTTAATGAAATGATATCCAAGCCGGCCCGCCATCCCGAGTTCGTGGCTTCCACCCACTCGGCACGGATTGCCGGCCGGCTCCAGTCGGTGACGGTGCGGGCGGACGACAAGCTGGGGCTGACCATTCTCGCCAATGGCGTTCCGGTGCTGGGGCAGAAATGGCTGCTGGACGTCAGCCGCCATCAATTGCTGGCCAGCGATGCCTCGGTCAAAGGGCGCGGGCAATTGCTGTCGCCCGCACCGCAGGCGGCCCGCGTGGACGTGCAGCCGGGGCAGGTGTTTCAAACGATGATTGGTTTTGGCGGGTTCGCCTCGCCGGTGGCCTTCCAGGAAATGGATGCCGCCGGCAAACGCCAGTGGTGGGACTGGCTTTGCCGCTACAATCTGCTGGTGCAGCGCGAGTATCCCATCGGGCAGCGGCTCAACCGGGCGATGGACAACTGGGACAACCTTGCCGATGCCGTCCCGCACTACTACGGTGACAACTTTGCGGTTGGGGAGATTTCCGACTTCCACTACAACCGGATCATCCGCCGGCTGGGCGGCCAAGTCTGGTTTGAATTCTGGAGACCTCCGGCGTGGACGGAAAAAGACCCCGCCCAATACGCGGAGGCAATCATCCGCTACTGCCAGGCCGCCCAGGCCAAGGCTGGTGCGCCGCCGGACATCGTCGGCATCCAAAATGAGAACAAGCCCGCTGACGCGGCCTGGTTTGCGCGCATCCTGGCCATCCGGCGGGCGCTCGACGCCGCCGGTTTTGCCGGCGTGCGGCTGCACATGAACGACGCGAGCAATCTCCGTCTGGGCATTGAGTGGGCCAAGTCGCTGGCCCATGCCCCCGAAGCCTGGCGGGCCATTGATTTCTCCGCGTCGCACATCTACGATTTTCAGCGGTCGTTTGCCCACCCGGACACGTTCGATGCACAAATGCGGGAATGGCGCACGGTGGTTGCCGGGAAACCGTTTCTTTCCACCGAACTGTGCGTGAATTCCCCCGAATACCAGGCGTCGAGCTACCGGCTGGCATTCGCGATGGGGCAGCTTTACCACAAGAATCTGGTCTTGATGGACGCGTCCGCCATCTGCTATTGCTGGCTGCTGCTGGACGTCGAGCAGCCGTCCTACGGCTGGACGCGGTCACTCTTTGTGCCGGACCGGGGGCGCGGTTTTGCGCCCGTGCCCTCGAGTTTTCAATTGCGTGTTTTCGGCGCCTACAGCCGGCGGATTCGCGCCGGCATGCAGCGGGTCGCGGCGGTGTCCTCCGCGCCGGATTTGCTCGCCTCGGCGTTTGCCGGCAAAGCTGGCGCGGCGACGCTGGTGCTGTTGAACCGCTCCAGCGCGCCGCAGCAGGTGCGGGTCAACTGGCCGGGGAGCCAATTCAACGAGCAGGAAATCTCCGATTCCCGCCATGAAAACAGCATCGTGAAGCTGCCCGGCAGCCCGGCCGACGTCCTCGTCGAACCCGGCAGCATCGTGACCTTGACGGACGTGCCGTTGGGACAACGGCCGCCGGATCTGGAATAAACCCGATTTTGCAAGCCATATGAATCACCTCGCCGCCTTGGTGCTCTGTCTCTGCCTCACCTCCCCGTTCGTTGCCCGGGCCAACAGTGCCAGGGATGACTTTAACGTCCGCGACTTTGGCGCGACGGGGAACGGCAAGACGCTGGACAGTCCGGCCATCAACAAAACCATTGAAGCGGCGGTCGCTGGCGGTGGCGGCACGGTGCGGGTTCCCGCCGGAACGTATTTGAGCGGCTCAATCCACCTGCAGAGCAATATTCATCTGCTCATAGACGCCGGGGCGACGATTCTGGGCGCGCCGCAAGAGTTGGATGCCTACGACGAGGCCGAGGCGTTCACCAACCAACTTTATCATGACGACGGCGGGCATTATTTTTTCCGCAACAGCCTCATCTGGGGCGTGAACCTGACGAATGTGTCCATTACCGGCCAAGGCACGATCAACGGTGGCGGCCTGCTTCGCAATAGCCCGGTGCTCGACCAGCTTGTTGGCTTTCACAATTCCCAACCGCTGGCTCCTGGCAACGCGCCGCCCGTCCGCGCCGGCAACAAAGCCATCGCCCTGAAGCTTTGCCGCCATGTGCTCGTTCGCGACGTGACGATTATTCACGGCGGCCATTTCGGGATTCTCGCCACCGGCTGCGACAATCTGACCGTGGACAACGTGACCATTGACACCCAGCGCGATGGCATGGACATTGACTGCTGCCGCAACACGATGGTCTCCAATTGCCGGGTCAATTCGCCGGGTGACGACGGCATTTGTCTCAAGAGCACCTACGCGCTGGGCGAAGTCCGCCTCACGGAGAATCTTACCATCGTGAACTGCCAGGTGTCCGGCTTCACGGAAGGCACCCTGCTGGACGGGACGATGACGGGCAAAGGCGGCACCGGGCGCATCAAGTTCGGCACGGAATCCACCGGGGGCTTCCGCAACTGCACCATCGCCAATTGCACCTTCCGCAACTGCCGTGGCCTCGCGTTGGAGGAAGTGGACGGCGGCATCCTGGAAAACATCACCGTCAACAACCTCACGATGATGGCGGTGCGCGACTGTGCGATTTACCTCACCACCGGCAAACGCAATCGCACGGTGGCCACGCCCAGCCGCGCCCGGAACATTTTGATCTCCAATGTCATCGCCGACGGCGTGGACAAATTGAGCGGCATTCAAATCATGGGGCTGCCGGAACAGCCCATCGAAGGAGTGCGGTTGGAAAACATCCGGCTGGTGAACCAAGGGGGCGGCTCGGCACAAGATGCGGTGAATACGCCAAGGGAACTCGGCACCGGTTATCCCGAGCCGAGCAAGCTGGGCACGATGCCGGCCTACGGAATTTTCGCCCGCCACGTCAAAGGACTGGAATTGGCGAATATCAATGTCAGTTTTGAAAAATCGGATTTGCGTCCGGCAGCGGCTTTCACGGACATTGACGGGCTGGAGATTGACAACTTCAAACCGCAGTTGGCGGAGGGCGTGAAGGCGGCCGTTTTCGCCGCCGACGTGAAAGGCATCCGCATCCGCAACTCCCCGGCACTGAGCCAACCCTGATTGAAAACCCGGCTCCAACCGTCTGTTTCAGCCGCGTGACCGTGGCCGCCAGGCTGGGAGCCTTGGCCGATCCCCCCGACGAATAGGGCGCAACCAATGGGCGCCTCCGGCTGCCCCCGTAACGCCGCCATCCCCCCGGCTGCGAGAGGCCGGTGCTTCCCCGGGTGCGCCCCGGCTTGTCTCGGGAGCACTGCCGGGCACCCCCCCGCTGGCCCCGTCCTTTGGCTTGAATGTCGCCCGCAAACCATTACGCTGGGGCCGGTTTTTGGGCTTATAACGCAATCCGGACTTTATTATGAACATCTGGCGTGGACAGTTTATTCCGCTGGCGGCCTTGGCCGCCGGGTGCCTGCTCACCGGGTGCAACCCGTCGTCCCCGGGCACCGATGCGGGCAGCGCCGTCATCAAGGTTGGCGAATACGGCTCCCTCACCGGTTCCGAGGCCACCTTCGGCCAGTCCACCCACAAAGGCATCCAGCAGGCGGTGGATGAAATCAACGCCGGCGGCGGCGTGCTCGGCAAAAAAATCGAGCTGCATACCGAGGACGACCAGTCCCAGGCCGGCCAGGCCGCCACGGTGGTGCGCAAACTGATTTCCAGCGACGGCGTCGCCGCCGTGCTCGGCGAGGTGGCCTCCTCGCGCTCCCTTGAAGCCGCGCCCATCTGCCAGCAGGCCGGCATCCCGATGATAACCCCGTCCTCCACCAATCCCAAGGTGACCGAGGTGGGCGACTGCATTTTCCGCGTCTGTTTCATTGACCCGTTCCAAGGCACGGTGATGGCGAATTTCGCCACCAAGACGCTGCAAGCCCGCACCGCCGCCGTGCTGACCGATGTGAAGAGCGATTACAGTCTGGGCCTGGCCAAGTTCTTCAAGCAGCAGTTCACCGCCAGTGGCGGCACCATCGTGGCCGAGGAAAAATACAGCGGCGGCGACAAGGATTTCAACGCGCAGCTCACGGCCATCAAGGCGGCCGGCCCCCAAGTGGTGTTTGTGCCCGGCTACTACACCGAGGCGGGCTTGATTGCCCTGCAGGCGCGGCAACTGGGCGTGACCGGGCCGCTGTTGGGCGGCGACGGCTGGGAATCCTCCACGCTCATCCCCGTGGGCGGGGCGGCGCTGGAAGGCGACAGTTTCTCCACCCATTTTTCCGCCGATGACACGTCGCCCGCCGTGCAGGGTTTTTTGCAGACCTTCAAACAACGCTATCATGAGACGCCCGACGCCATGGCGCCGCTGGGCTATGATGCGATGATGCTTCTGGCGGACGCCATCCGCCGCGCCGGTTCCACCGACGCCGCCAAAGTGCGCGCCGCCCTGGCCGCCACGAAGGATTTCCACGGCGTGACCGGCAACATCACGATTGACCCCAACCGCAACGCCTCCAAGTCGGCCGTGATTCTCACCATCACCAACGGCCGGCTCCAATACGTCCAGACCGTCGCCCCGTGACCGAATTCCTCCAGCAGCTCATCAACGGCCTGGCGCTCGGCTCGATTCTCGCGCTCATCGCGCTGGGCTACACGATGGTTTACGGCATCCTGCGGTTCATCAACTTCGCCCACGGCGACGTCTTCATGCTGGGCGCGTTCGCCGGGTTTTATCTCGCCCCCAAGGTTGCCACCTTCGTGCCGCTGCCCTCGGTGGCGGGCGCGCTGGTGGTGTTCGGGCTGGCCATGGCCGTTTGCGCCGCGCTGGGCGTGCTGATTGAGCGGCTGGCCTACCGCCCGCTGCGCCAGCGCCCCAAGCTGGCCGTGCTGATCACGGCCATCGGCGTCTCGCTCCTGCTCGAATACTCCGGACAGTTCTGCTTCGGCGCCGCCAACAAGAAATTTCCCGACCTGCTCCCCGCCTGGCCGGTGGCGAAGGTGCTGGGCCTGAGCGTGAACAGCAACCAGCTCATCGTGCTGGCGGTCACCGGCCTGCTGCTGTTCGCCCTGCGGTTCATCGTGCTGAAAACCCGGATGGGCCGCGCCATGCGCGCCGTGTCCTTCAATCCCGAGGCCGCCGCCCTGATGGGCGTGAACCCGGATGCCGTCATCTCGTTCACGTTCGCCCTCGGCTCCGCCCTGGCGGCGGCGGCGGGGATTTTGTATGCCGTCAGTTATCCGTCCATTGACCCGCTGATGGGCGTCATGCCGGGCCTCAAGGCCTTCGTGGCCGCCGTGCTGGGCGGCATCGGCAACCTGCCCGGCGCCGCGCTCGGCGGCGTCATCATCGGCGTGACCGAGACGCTCGTCTCCGGCTACCTCTCCTCGACCTACCGCGATGCCATCGCCTTTGCCATTCTGATTGTGATTCTGCTGGTCAAACCATCGGGCCTGCTGGGCCGGAAGGAGGTCGAGAAGGTATGAACGTGCGCCACGCCAAAACTGCCCTGCTCGGCGCGCTCGGCCTGAGCCTGCTCGTCCACCTGCTCGCCCATTTCATCAACCCCTACTGGCTCTACATCCTCTACGATATCGGCATCAACATCATTCTCGCCGTGAGCCTGAATCTCATCAACGGCTACACCGGGCAATTCTCGCTCGGCCATGCGGGTTTCATGGCGGTGGGGGCCTACACCGCCGCCGTCATCACCAATCAGTTCGGCCAGCTCGGCGCGTTCGCGGCAGGCGGCGTGTTTTTGGGCGCGCTGCTGGCGGGCGGCCTGCTGGCGGCGGTGGCCGGCCTGCTGGTCGGCATTCCCACCCTGCGGCTGAAGGGCGATTACCTCGCCATTGTCACGCTCGGCTTCGGCGAAATCATCCGCGTGATTTTGCAGAACCTGGACCAGGTCGGCGGCGCGCGCGGCTACAGCGTGCTGCACAACTGGACCAACTTCTTCTGGACGTTCGGGCTGGCGGCGGTCACGGTCTATGTCATCGCCGCGCTGGTCAACTCCACCTACGGCCGCGGCTTCATCGCCGTGCACGACGATGAAATCGCCGCCGAGGCCGTGGGCCTCAACCCCACGAAATACAAGGTGTCCGCGTTTGTCATCGGCGCATTTTTCGCCGGCCTGGCGGGCGGATTGTATGCGCATTCCAAGCAATACCTCACGCCCGGCGGCTTTGGCTTCATGCAGTCCATCGCCTTCGTGGTGATGGTTATTCTCGGCGGCATGGGCAACACCATTGGCGTGGTGCTGGCGGCCATCCTGCTGACGCTGCTGCCGGAGGGCCTGCGCGCCCTGGCGGGCGTGCCGCAGCTTCCCGGGGTGGCCAGACCCTTTCCGCTAAGCTGGATTGGCGACACCCGCATGATGATTTATTCGCTGCTGCTGATTGTGCTGATGCTCACCCGGCCGCAGGGTCTGTTCAACTTCAAAAAACGTCCGCACTGAACGCCCCCCGCCATGGCCCTCCTGGAACTCGACCAAGCCACCATCCGCTTCGGCGGATTGACCGCCGTGTCGGCGCTGGATTTCCAGATGGGGGCCACGGAATTGGTGGGGCTGATCGGGCCGAATGGCGCGGGCAAAACCACGGCCTTCAACCTCATCACCGGCGTGTATCCGCCCACCTCCGGGCGGATCACCTTTGACGGACAATCCATCGCGGGCCGCCCGCCGCATCGCCTCACCGCCCGCGGCATTGCGCGGACGTTTCAGAACATCCGGCTCTTCGCCTCGCTCTCGGTGTTCGACAATGTCCGCGCCGTGTTCCACCTCCATTTGCGCGGCGATGTCCGGCACGCGCTCTGGCGGGGCCGGGGCTATCATGCAGAGGAGGCGGCCATTGCCGCCCGCGTCATTGAGCTGCTGGAAATTTTCCAGCTCGCCAAGTTTCGCGACGCCCCGGCCAAGAGCCTCAGCTATGGCGACCAGCGGCGGCTGGAAATCGTCCGCGCCCTGGCCACCCAACCCAAGCTGCTGCTGCTCGACGAGCCTGCCGCCGGCATGAACGCCACCGAGAAGGTGGAACTGACCCGGCTCATCCGGTTCATCCGCGACCAATTTCAAATCGCCATTTTGCTCGTGGAACACGACATGCAACTGGTGATGGGCATTTGCGAGCGCATTGCCGTGCTGGATTACGGCGTGAAAATCGCCGAGGGCACGCCGGCGGAAGTCCGCCAAAACCCCAAGGTGATTGCCGCCTATCTCGGCGCGGACACCCCTCCTCCCGCGTGAAAACCAACCCCACCCCCCCGCCCCGCCGAGGCCTCCGCCAGCGGAACCAATCCCCCGCCCCCCGGCTTATCGCTGCGTTCGCTGCCTTCTCGGCGGTTAATACCTTCCCGTTTAACCCCTGATTTTCCCGATGCTCGAACTTAAAAATCTCACGGCCGGCTACGGAGCCATCAACGCGCTGCACGGCATCTCGCTGTCGGTGGCGGCGGGCCGCATCGTCACGCTCATCGGCTCGAATGGCGCGGGCAAGACCACCACGCTCAAGACCATTTCCGGCCTGCTGCCGCCCCGGTCGGGCGAGATTCTTTATCAGGGCCAAAATCTTGCCGGCCTGCCGCCGCATGAGATTGTCCGGCGCGGCCTGGCCCATGTGCCGGAAGGGCGGATGATTTTTGCCAACCTCACCGTCTGGGAAAACCTCGAGATGGGCGCGTATCTGCTGCGTGACCGGAAACAAATCCGCCGGGAGCAGGAAGCGGTCTATGCCGCCTTTCCGCGGCTGCGCGAGCGGGCGGGGCAGGTGGCCGGCACGCTCTCCGGCGGCGAGCAGCAGATGCTGGCCATTGGCCGCGCCCTGATGGGCCGCCCGCAATTCCTGGTGCTGGACGAACCTTCCCTAGGCCTGGCCCCGCTGCTGGTGGCGGCGATTTTCGCCAAAATCGTGGAGCTGAACCGCGAACGCGGCCTGACCATCCTGCTGGTGGAGCAGAACGCCAACCGCGCCTTGGAAATTTCCCACGCCGGCTTTGTGCTGGAGACCGGTCGGATCACCGTGCAGGGCGATTCCGCGTCCCTGCGCCAAAACCCGCAGGTGCGCAGCGCGTATTTGGGCGGGTGAAGCCGGCCGGCGCAAGGCCCGGGCTGCGCCCGCCCGCGAATCGTGCTTGACGTGCGGGGCATTTTCGGTTGCATTGAAGACAATATGAATAAGTCTGTTTTTGCCTTTTTGGCCGCTGCGGCTCTCATCGCCACTGGTTGCACCAGCACCGTGTCGGACACCCACACCTTTGCCACGACCTTTGGCAAGGACTCCATGGCGGGCCGCTACCAGCGCACCCCCGAACAGGTTTATGCCGCCGCCCTGACGGTCATCCAGAACAACGGCGTGCTGATGGAGGAGTTCGTGCCGCATGACAGCACCAACATCGTCCGCTCGCTCCACGCCAAAATCAACCAGCGCAACGTCTGGGTGCGCGTGGCCATGGTGGATCCGGTGACCACCCAGGTGGATGTCCAGGCCCGCACCAAGTGGGGCACCCGCGACCAGGATCTCACCCACGAACTGGAAAAAGAAATCGCCGTGCAGTTGATGGCGCGTTAAGCCGCCCGCCCGTTTGCCGACCGTCCGCAGGGGGCAGCCCCCCCGGACGGTCGGATTGTTTTCCGGCCCGGTGGCCGGTCGCAAGATTTGTCTCTGTCCCGCCCGATTTTCTGCTAGGCTGAACCCGTCGCTAAGACATTCGCATGACATCCAAACTGTTTACAGACCTGGGACTTTCCGCCGAAGTGCTGAAAGCCATTGATAAACTCGGCTACGAGCAGGCTTCGCCCATCCAAGCCGAGGCCATTCCCGTGCTGCTCACGGGCCGCGACATCGTGGGCCAGTCCCAGACCGGTTCCGGCAAGACCGCCGCCTTTGGCATTCCCGCCGTGGAAAAGGTGGATCCGACCAAACGCGAGGTGCAGGTGCTCATCCTCTGCCCCACCCGTGAGCTGGCCATCCAGGTGTCCGAGGAAATCCACAAAATCGCCTTTTTCAAGCGCGGCATCAATGCCCTCCCCATTTACGGCGGCCAGTCCTACGAGCGCCAGTATTTCGGCCTCAAACAGGGCGCGCAAATTGTCATCGGCACCCCGGGCCGCATCATGGATCACATGCGGCGCGGCACACTGCGGCTGGAAACCGTCAAGATGGCCATCCTCGACGAGGCGGATGTGATGCTGAACATGGGCTTCCGCGAGGACATCGAGCACATTCTCAAGGCCATCCCCAAGGAGCGCCAGACGGTGTTCTTTTCCGCGACGATGCCCAAGCCCATCCGCGACCTGATTGAAACCCACTCGCACGAGCCGCAGAATGTCAAAATCGAGCAGAAGGCGCTCACCGTGCCCACGGTGGACCAGGTGTATTTCGAGGTGGATCGCCGGTTCAAGATGGAGCTGCTCACGCGCCTCATTGACCTGTATGACCTCAAGCTCGGCATCATTTTCTGCAACACCAAGCGCATGGTGGACGACCTCGTGGATCACCTGGAGGCGGCGGGCTACCAAGCCGACCGGCTGCACGGGGACATGACGCAAAACATGCGCGACCGCGTGATGAACAAGTTCCGCAAGTCCGGGCTGGAATTTCTGGTGGCCACGGATGTGGCCGCCCGCGGCATTGACGTGGACGACGTGCAGGTGGTGTTCAACTACGACCTGCCCTACGACCCGGAGGACTACCTGCACCGCATCGGCCGCACCGGCCGGGCCGGCCGCAGCGGTCGCGCCATTTCGCTGGTGCCGGGCCGCGAACTGTTTCAGATCCGCAACATCGAGCGTTTCACCAACGTGCGCATCCAGCGCGGCAAGGTGCCCACCGAAGTCGAGGTGGCCGAGGCGCGGGAAAATGTTTTCCTCGAAAAACTCCGCGCCCTGCTCACCAGCGGCGAATACCAGAAATACGACCGGCTGATTGACCGCCTCCTCGAGGAGGGTTTTGGTTCCACCGAGATTGCCTCGGCCCTGATTCACCAGTTGAAAACCGGCGAGGCGGCCAAGGCCGCGCCCGCCACAGAAAGTTATGAACGCCCGCAGCGCGAGGAACGCGGCGGCGACTTTGACCGCCGGGATCGCCCGCCCCAGCGCGACGACCGTCCGGGCCGTTTTGACCGACGGGATGATCGCGGCGGGCGCGACGATCGCGGCGGCCGCGATGACCGCCGGGACAATCGCCGGGATGACCGGGGATTTGTCGAACCCCGCCGGCCTTCGCCCTTTGTGGAAACGCCGGCCCGGCCCGCGCCCGCGCCCAAAAGCGCGCCGTGGAAGGCCATGGCCCCCAAGCCCGCTCCGGCGGTCACGCCCGCGCCCGCCACGCCCGCCGCTGCGCCGGTGATTGAAATCAAAACGTTCGCGGCCGCCCCGGCCCCGGCGAAGACTTACACGGACGACGAAATTCTCGCTTCCGTCAAGACCCCGGAACCGTTGCCCGCCAGTGCCGCGCCGGGAGCCAAGGCCAAGCCGGAAGCCGCCGGGGCCAAGGGCAAAACCAAGGACAAGGACAGCCGCAAAGTCCCGGACAACCAGACCCGCCTGTGGGT
>Ga0007854_10002823_pt1 | contig 10684 bp, 9 predicted proteins | sample CryBogCBH12Aug08_FD_60382 | JGI IMG/M metagenome (GOLD analysis project Ga0007854, IMG submission 60382) | Freshwater microbial communities from Crystal Bog, Wisconsin, USA - CBH12Aug08 | ecosystem: Environmental > Aquatic > Freshwater > Lake | place: Crystal Bog, Wisconsin, USA | collected... | reverse complement strand
GGATTTGATCCACCTGGCAAGAGCGCTCCTACTGCGACCGTAGTTCGTTTTCAGGAAATCGTCATGCGCACACACACTCTCTCCCCTCCTGCCTCCCGCGAACCTCGCCTCAACGCCTGTTGTTGCCGTTAATTTCGGTTTTCAACGGCCGGATGCTCCGGTGCCTCTTTTTCTCAACGTGAAGGAGCCAGTCCTATGGGGTTTGAAAAAGAACTGTTTATTGTTGTCGAGCGGATCTCCCGCTCTTCGGGAAGCGTTGCCGATGCAATTCGCGGCGTCGAAAAAGCGTTAACAGCCGAAATCGGTGAGGCCTCGCTGATGCTTCAACCGGAAGGTGACCGGCTGTCGCCGTTCCCGGTGCGCTCCGTTTCCGCATTCCTGGATTCGAGAACGTTTCCCTTTCGGGGCGTCTACACAGCGCCCTCGCGTGCAGGCAGGCTGATCGCGTGCTTCGCGGGATATGTGGAGGCGGGCCGAAACCTTCAGGAATTGACGGATCGAATTGCTGCGGAACTCGGAACCTTACAGGACCGCGTGCAGCGTCTGGAGGCCGCGTAATGAGTGCCCTCGCCGAAGCCTTCGCAGCGTGGCCGGATGCTATGGCCTTTTCGTTTGGAGCGGTTGAGAAGGAAGCCGTGTCCCCGCTCAAGGTGCTCCTGGTGGTGGCTCACCCGGACGATGAGTCGGAGTGCGCCGCGCTGATCTATCGGATCACCCATGAAGCAGGCGGTGTGGTGGATCAAATTGTGGTGACAAACGGCGAAGGCGGTCACACGTACGCGGCTCTGGCCGCTTCCTATTACGGACTGCCCCTGCACAAAAAAGAAGGGCGCCCGCACCTGATCCGCGTTCGCAGGAAAGAGCAATTGCGGGCGAGCCGCACCCTTGGCATCCGGCATACCCATTTTCTGGGCCAGAAAGACACTGGCGTCACGTCGCATGTGAATGATGCCCTGGACGAGTGGGATCTCTCCCTGGTGAACCGCAAAATCTCCGGGATGCTCCGGCGCGGAAATTATGACGTTGTACTTGTGCTGCTGCCCACGCCCGAAACGCACGGCCATCACAAGGCCGTCGCTCTGCTTGTTCTCGAAGCCGTTGAAAATCTCTCCGCTTCCCAACGGCCGGCGGTAGTTGGCGCCCGGACCGGCGAACGGGAGGGGTTCGCAGAACTGCCCGGGTTCCCGCTGACCCGGACAGCCGGTGCGGCGCCGGCATGGAGTTTTGACCGACGCACTCCGTTGCGCTGCCATCCGGCGCTCGATCACAGCATCATCGTGAACTGGGCTGTTTCGGAGCACAAGTCGCAGGGGTTTTTCCAGATGGAAAGCAGCCGTCGCAGCCACGAACACTTTTGGCTGTTCCAGGCTGGCGGCGATACGGCGCGGGAGCGCTGGGGCAACTTCCTCGAAAGGCTCGGAGCGTAGCGGATGCAGGACAGGAGAGCAGCACCGGAGCCGTTTGCGGTTTCACGTCAAGGGGAAGGCGTCCTGCGGCCCCCTGCAACTCGCGGCACGCCGCCGTTTTCAGTTGTTCCCGAAAACAGTAGTTCACAACATGGAGTCCAGATGCAAAGCATTCGTCGTATCGTTTTCCTGATGTTCGCTGTTCCCGCTCTCTGGGGCCAATCCCCCGCGCCCGTTTCGCTCGATGGAATCTGGAACGGAACTCTCGAACAGGGGACCACTGAGATTCCCTTTAAATTTGGCTTGTCCGGGTCCGGCTCCCAGGTGAAAGCATGGTTCTTTAACGGCGACGACAAGTTGCAATCGAGCCGCGGTTCGCTGGAGAAGGGCGTGCTGACAGTGAACTTTGACCGTTATGCCGCCGTCCTTCGGCTGGAGTACAAGGATGGCGCGTTCGATGGCACGTGGACCACATCCCGCAGCCGTGCAGCCACCCCGGTTCATCTCGCCCGGAGCGCCTCGGGAACCGCTGCGCCCGCCACTCCGGCACCGTCGGTGGGTGGCGTCTGGCTGATCGAGAACGTCCGCAGCAGCAAGGGCGAACAAGCGTGGCAACTGGTGCTCACTCAGAAAGGAAACGATCTGACCGCCACCATCCTCCGCGTCGACGGCGACACCGGCGCGCTGACCGGGGGCTGGCAGGACGGCAAATTTGTCGTCAGCCATTTCGACGGCACCAGGCCCGCGCTGTGGACAATTACGCCGCTTGCGGACGGCACCCTCTCACTGAATCAGGGCGGCCGCGGCGGTGGTGCGCCTGTGATCGCCATCCGTCAGGATGCGGCGCTGGCCCAGGGACTGGCGACGCCGGCCGATCCGAACGAACACACGTCCGTGAAGGATGCAGCGCAGCCCTTTCCGTTCAGCTTCCCCGATTTCAACGGCGTTACCGTCTCGAACACAGACGCTCGTTTTCAGGGCAAAGTTGTCCTGATCAACATTACCGGCAGTTGGTGCCCGAACTGCCATGACGAAGCCCCGTTCCTCGCGGAACTGTATGACAAGTATCACGACAAAGGTCTTGAGATCGTGGCGCTCTCGTTTGAAGAGGCCGAGCAGTTGCCCGATGTCCCGCGTCTGCGTGCGTTTGTGAAGGAGAACGGCATCAACTACACCGTACTGGTGGGGGGAGAGACAAGCACGGCAAAGGATAAGCTGGTCCAGACAAAGAACTGGGATGCCTGGCCGACGACGTTCTTTGTAGGCCGCGACGGCTTGGTGAAAGGCGCGCACGCCGGGTTTCCCAGTTCAGGCAGCGGCGCTGTCGGGTCAAGGGAAAGGAAGGAATTCACCGCCAGGGTGGAAGCTCTTCTGGCCCAAAACGCGGTAAGGTCTGCGAACTGATCCGCAGCTAAGAAACGCACGGAACAGGAGTGCGGGCGGGTGCCGTCCGCACTCTGGGCTGGCGATGGGGCTGGTTTGTGACCGGCTCCCTCGGGAATCAGCCCGGCAACGGCAACCGGTTTTTTCCGGGCACTGATCTTTGTCCAACCCGAAACACCTGCCCGCCGACAATGCCGTTCGTCTTCCCGTCCCGCGCTTCCCCTCAAGCGCTGAACGCATTCCGTGCTCGGTTACCCTGAAATCTAATCGACCAGCCGGGAAGAACACAGACGTCATGACAGGGCGCCTCCCTCTCAAATCCGCCATCCTCAAGAGGCGACTTCCCTCGTGCCTGGTCCTCGCGCTCTGCCTCGCTGCCCTGAACTGCTCCCGTCCGCCGAAGGCAGAGCCCGCTGCCCGCAACGCAGCCAACCGGTACGTCGACGCCAAAGCCTGCGCATCCTGTCATGGGGACATCTCAAAAAACTATGCCCGGACCGGTATGGCCCGGTCGTTTCGCGCCGCCGTTCCCGCTGACGGGCCCGGCACCGATTACGTGATGGGTTCCGGGAACCATGTAAAAACGTACCTGCGCCGGACCGCAAGGAACACGCTGGTGGAACTGCCCGTCGCCTGGTACGCGGAAAAGGGCGGCTACCGCGCGCCGAACCCCGGCTTTGACACCGGACACCCGCCCGCCCGACGCAAGGTGGGGTATGACTGCATGTTCTGCCACAACGCCTATCCCCGGATACCCGCGGGGCATGAGGAAGCCGGCGCCGAACCGGTGTTCTCATTTCCGCTGCCGGAGGGAATCGACTGTCAGCGGTGTCACGGGCCGGGCGGAAATCATGTTGCGGCACCCGGAAAGAAGGGATCGATCTTCAATCCGCGGGGCAAGATGGAGGTCTGCCTGCAATGCCACCTCGAGACCACCAGTTTTGCGCTGCCGAACGCGATCCGCCGATTCGACCGCGGCCCGTTTTCGTACACTCCGGGCGAGCCGCTGAGCCGGTTCATCCTCTTCTTCGACCATGCTCCCGGCACCGGGCACGACGACAAATTCGAAATCGTCAGTTCCGCCTACCGGTTGCGCCAGTCGCGCTGTTTTCTGGAAAGTCAGGGCCGTCTCACGTGCACAACCTGTCACAACCCGCACGACATTCCCCGGGGAGCCGCAGCCGTGGAACGGTATTCCGCCGTCTGCAAAACCTGCCATCCCGGCGACCTCGGGAAGGCACATCCGGCGGACCCCGACTGCACCGCATGCCACATGCCGAAGCGGCGAACCGAGGATGTCGTGCATGCCGTCATGACGGATCACCGGATCATGCGCCGCGCCCCGCCCAATCCTCTCGCCGAACGAGCGGAAATCCACGGAGCCCAGGCCGAGTATCACGGGACGGTGGTTCCGTATCTCGATTCCGACCCGCTCTACACAGCCTTCGCGCAGGTGAGCGCGAAAAGCAATACGGAAGCGGGTATCCCGCTGCTCGAGGCCGCCATCGCGCAGTACAGGCCGGACCGGCCGGAGTTCCACATTCAGTTGGGCGACGCCTGGCGCGATGCCGGTCACCCCGGGCAGGCCATTCCCGCCTTCGAACAGGCGTTGCGGCAAAGGCCGGGCTCGGCGCTGATTCTGCGGCGGCTCGCGGAGGTGCGGAAAGATCCGGACTTGTTGCGGCGGGCGGTCCAGGCCGAGCCGGAAAACGCCGAAGCCTGGTATGATCTGGGGCTGATGACATCGGACGAGGCCGCGCTGAGAAAAGCCGCCGAACTCGACCCGGATCTGGCCGACGCCCCCAACACCCTCGGGGCAGTCCTGGCCGAAAAAGGCAACGCGGCGGAGGCCGAGACTGCCTTCGCGCAGGCGCTGCGGATCGACCCGAATCATCCCGACGCGCATGCGAACCTGGCGAATCTTCTCAGCAGCGCCGGCAGGCTGGCGGACGCGGGCGCGCATTTTGAGCGGGCCGTGCGGCTGGCACCCGATAAGCCGCTCTATCGCTTCAATTACGCCGTCACCCTCGCCCGGCAGAACCGCTACCCCGCTGCCCGGCAGCAGCTCGAAGCGGCTCTGCGGGCCGATGCGAATTTCGCCGAAGCCCACGACCTGCTTGGCGGCCTGTTCGAACAGCAGGGCCGTAATGATGCGGCACTGAAGGAGTACCGGGAGGCGGTCCGCCTTCGTCCCTCGTTCGGGAAAGCGCGCCTGGATTTGGGAGCCCTCCTGGCCGCCCGCCGGGACTTCGCCGGCGCGGCCGAACAGTTCCGGGCTGCAGCCGCCGACCCGAATCCCGGAATCCGGCAGCAGGCGCAGCAGGCCCTGGCCGGAATCAGGGTGCAGTGATTCCCCTTCGCTCAAATCTGAAATTTTGTATTATAAAGATTCATGTCTGACCGCAAAGAACTGGCCGGGGTCTTTCCGATTCTGGCCACCACCTTCCATGACGACGGCTCGCTCGACCTCGAGTCCCAGGCCAGCCTCGTCCGGCACCTGTGCGCTCAGGGGGCCCACGGGCTCGGCCTCTTCGGCAACGCCAGCGAAGGGTACACTCTGAGCGACGACGAGCGGGCGACACTTCTCAAACTGGTCCGGGAAACGGTGGGCCCGGACTTCCCTCTGATCGCCAGCTCGGGCCATTCCGGCACGCAGCAGGCCGTCGAGTCCAGCCGCCGCGCGGAGGCTCTCGGAGCGGATGCCCTCATGGTGCTGCCGCCTTCCTTCATGAAGACCGACGCGGACGGCCTGATGTTCTACTTCGACGCGATCAGCAAAGCCGTCAACATCCCCGTCATGGTGCAGGACGCGCCGCTGATGACGCAGGTCGTCATGCCGGCCGCCCTGCTGTGCCGGATGGGCCGGGAGATCGAAAACGTCGTTTACGCCAAGGTGGAGGCCCCTCCCACCGCTCCCAAGATGACGGCGGTAGTGAAGGGCGGGGGCATCACGGCCTTCGGCGGCCTCAACGGCAACTTCTACATCGAGGAATACAATCGCGGCGCGCGCGGCATGATGCCGGGCAGCGACATGATCGGCGATTTCGTCCGCATCTGGGATGCGCTCGAAGCGGGCGACCAGGCTGGCGCCTGGCGGATCTTTACCCGCATCCTGCCGCTGATCCGCTTTGAGTTGCAGCCGGGCCTCGGCGTCTCGGCGATGAAGCACAATCTGAAAGCCGCCGGTGTCATCCGGTCGTCCTTCGTGCGCCATCCAACCGGGTCGTGCGACGCCGCCGGGTGGGCCGAACTCGACTTCCTGCGCGAACTCGTCCGTCAGGCCTGAGCCGCATGAAGCTGCGTCACATCCGCTGGTACATCGCCGCTCTGCTGTTCCTCTCCTCCGTGATCAACTACATCGACCGCCAGACGCTCTCCGTCGTGGCCCCGATGCTCACCAGGGAACTGCACATGTCGCCGATCGACTACGCGAACGTGCTGCAGGCCTTCCTGGTCACGTACACGCTGATGTATCTCGGGTCCGGCTTTCTGGTGGACCGGTGGGGGACGCGGTTCTCGCTGTCGGCGTTCATGTCGTTCTGGTCGGTGAGCAACATGCTCCATGCGTTCGCCCGGACGGCGCTGCAGCTCGGTTTCTTTCGGGCCATGCTCGGCCTTGGGGAACCCGGGAACTACATGGCCGGATTCAAGGCGATTTCGGAGTGGTATCCGCCCAAAGAGAAGGCCTTCGTGAACGGGCTGCTGAACGGAGGTTCGGCAGTGGGCGCGATTATCGCCGCACCCTTGATCGTCTGGCTGATGGTGCAGTTCAGCTGGCAGGCGGCCTTCGTGATCACCGGGGCCCTGGGTTTCCTGTGGCTGGCGGCATGGCTGATTCTGTACAGGCTGCCGGAAGAGCATCCGTGGATCACCCCGGAAGAACTCGCGTTGGTCCGCACGGGAACCGGAACAGAACCGGGCCGGGCCGTGACTCCAAAGACTTCACGGCTCCAGCTCCTCAAACAGCGCCAGACCTGGGGCCTGCTGCTCTCCCGTTTTGTTTCCGATCCCGTATGGTGGTTCTACCTCTTCTGGCTGCCGAAATACCTGGTCGAACAGCGCCATTTTTCGATGGTGCAGATGGGCATGCTGGCATGGCTGCCTTACCTGACGGCCGACCTCGGTTCGTTTGCCGGGGGCATCGGTTCCGGTTGGCTCGTGAAACGCGGCTGGTCTCCGCTCCATGCGCGAAAAGCCACGCTGTTGCCGTGCGCCCTGCTGATGCCGCTGAGCCTGCTGATTCCCGGCAGTTCTTCCACGATTGCCTTGCTCGTGATCTCGCTCGTCACGTGCGCGCACATGGCCTGGAAAACCAACCTGATGACGATCACCAATGACATCTACCCCACCGGAGTGATCGGATCGGTCTCCGGCGTCATCGCCTTCGGCAGCGGCGTCGGGGGGACTCTGTTTACGAACCTCACCGGCCAGGTGGTGCAGCATTATTCGTACACGGCGATTTTCGTGATTATGGGCTTCCTGCACCCGGTTTCCTATCTGCTGGTGCGGTGGCTGGTGAAGACTCCGGTGAATGAGGAGACAGCATGAACCGACGCGGATTTTTGGCCACAGCGGGCGCACTGCCGCTCGCGGCCCGGGCTCTGGTGGCGCAGGCGCGCAAAGGCACCAGCCCGCTGAAGATCACCAAAGTGGAAGCGCTGGTAATCCGCAGCCCGAAGGACAAAGTGCCCGCCGACGAGCTGATTGAAATGCCTCCGCTCGGCTCGACCACCGGCGGGACGGGCCTCTGGAACCGCCTCGACCACGCCTCGCCCTCCCGCTTCTTCGGCCACACCCAGGCGGTGCTGGTGAAGATTACGACCGACCAGGGCCTCACCGGCTGGGGAGAGTGCCACGCGCCGGCGGCGCCGCGGGTCCACCAGACAATCATCGGCGACCTTCTGAAGCCCGTCCTCCTGGGCCAGGATGCGCGGGAGGTGGAGCCGCTCTGGGAGCGCATGTACTCCACGCAGCGCCTGCGGGGCTACTCCGACGGCTTCTACACCGAGGCAATCGCCGGCGTGGATTTGGCTCTGTGGGATATCCTCGGCAAGTTCACGAATCAGCCGCTGTACCGGCTGCTCGGAGGCAAATACCGGTCGAAGGTTCCGACCTATACCGGCATCGGCGGCAGCAGTGTGGAGGCGCTGAAAGAGAGCGCGGCGAAGGCCGTGGCCCAGGGCTTCGGCGCGGTCAAGATGAGCCTGAGCAAGGGCCAGGGAACAAGCGATCTGAACCGGGTGCTGGCAGTCGCCGAGTCGCTGAAGGGCAAGGCGCAGTTGCTGGTGGATTCCCTCGGCGGATACAAGCTGCATGAAGCCGTGATCGCGGGCCGCGAGCTCGACCGCGCGGCCGTGGGCTGGTGGGAAGACCCGCTCACGCCGGACGACACGGAAGGCTATCCGAAGCTCGCCGATGCCCTGAATACGCCGATCGTGGCGGGTGAAGAACTCTGCAACCGGTTCCAGTTCCGCGACTTGTTTGCAAAGAAGTCTGTGGATATCGTGAACCCCGATGTCTGCCGGGCCGGAGGCATTACCGAAATGCGGCGGATCGCGATGCTGGCGGACGCCCATGAGCTGCTCTGGGCTCCCCACGTGAGCACGGGGACCGCGCCGTATGTCTCGGCCTCGATCCATCTCGCCTGCGCGACCCCGAACTTCCTCATCATGGAAGGCGGCAACATCTTCGCGGGGCCCCTCGGGAATGCGCTGTTAAAGCAGCCGTTTGAGTGGACGCCGGGCTTCGCCGTGGTGCCGGAGGGCCCGGGGCTGGGAGTGGAGTTCGATGAGAAGCAACTGGAGAAGGTGACTATTTCGTGAGGCAAGCTTCGTGAGACAAGTCGCGGGGCGAACTCCGGGATACGGCGCCGCTACCCCTGGAGCCGCATGCCAATCCCCAGCCCCGCGTCCTCCGGCACCATCCAGTCCGCGCCGTCCAGCCGGATCGGCGACTCCAGATACTGATTGGCCACCGACAGCACGTTCGGATTGAACTCCAGCATTTCGCAGTTCGCAACCGCCGCCGCAAAATGAATCGCCGCCGCGATCTGCGGGCCGAGCGCGATACTTACGTGCGGCACAACCCGTACGCCAAACCGCGCCGCCGCACGCGCGATCCGCAGGGCGCCGGTAATGCCGGTGCGGCCCAGATCCGGCTGCACAAACTTCATCGCACGCGCATCGAAGAACGGCGCGAGTTCGAAATCGGTCCGGTAGCTCTCGCCGATTGCAAGGGGCGTGACAACGTCCGCCGCCAGTTCCCCGTGTTCGCGCGCGCTCTCGGGAGCCAGGGGCGCCTCCAGCCACAGGGCAGACCGGTCCGCAAGATCGCGCTCCAGCACGCGCGCCGAGTCCGGCGTCAGCCGCCACAGTGCGTCGACGGCCACCGCTCCGTCCAACGGCAGCAGGGACCGCACCGCATCGAAATTCGCGAGAAGCTTCTCCACCGAAGACTCGTGAAAGATTTTCACCTTTGAGAAGCCCTGGTCCGCCCACGCCGCCACGTTGCGCGGGTCGCCGGCCGGCAGGCCGCTGAGATAGGCCGGAACCCGCTCCCGCCTTTCCCCGATGAGCGCACTCAGAGGCAGACCGGCCAGTTTCCCGGCAAGATCCCACATCGCGATGTCTACTCCGGCAATGCCGTCCAGCATGAAGCCGCCGGTCTGGCCCCGCACCCGCATCGCCGAGTACATGCGCCACCAGAGGTTCTCGACCTCCTCCGCGCCGCCATGGAACTCCGCGCCTTCGAAAACGGGCGACAGGATGTTGTTGACGACGGCGCAGGCCACTTCCGGCGCCACGGGAGCCTGTGCTTCGCCCCAGCCCACCAGCCCCGAATCCAGTTCCACCCGCACCAGCGCCGTCTCAAATCGCCGCGAATAAACAACCGGATAGTTCTCCGCCCAAAGATACGGCGAGGTCCCGTCCAGCAGCTTTGCGGGTGAACCGGCGGTACCGGTGGAAGCGGCCGTATCCCGCTCGCGCCGAAACGGCTGTGCCTGAATACTCCTGATTTTCATGAATAAAAGACTATTCGCCCGGGGCCAGATGCACCAGCAGCACGTCACTGCTCAGCAGCGCGTTCTTCGCCCGCAGAATGTGCTTGCGCAGCGCCTTCGTCAGTGCCGCGGCATTCCGCGCCGCCATCGCCGCCATGATCTCCTCGTGCTCCTGCTGTTCCACCGCGAGACGGGCCTGCCACCCCCCGTCCATCCGGTGCAGGCGGCACATGGCGATATGCGCCTGCAGACTCTCGTACATATCCGTCAGCCGGCGGTTCCCTGAGGCATGAATGAGAATTTCGTGGAACTCGGAATTGGCCTGCTCGTGGATCTTCCGCTCGCCGTCGCAGGTCACCGGCTCCCCAAGGACTGCCAGCAGTTCCCGTGCCCGGCCGATCTGCTCGTCCGTAAACCTGGACGCGGCCTTCTCCGCCGCCAGACACTCCAGCGCGCAGCGGATGTCGAAGGTCTCTTCCAGGTCCCGGCGCGTAAGCGTTGCCACAAAGGTGCCGCTGCGCGAGTGGACGTCCACCAGCCCCTCGGCGGCCAGCAGCTGAATGGCGCTGCGAACGGGCGTCAGGCTCACGCCCAGCTGCGACGCGAGTTCTTCCACGTTGAGCCGCATGCCCGGCGGAAACCGGCGGTCGAGGATCGCCTCGCGGATTGCCTGGTGGACGTCGTCCACCGCGCGCCGCCGTTCGATCTTGCCCAGCGCCGTCTTTCCGGGCTCCGCCCCATTCGCAGCTGCCATCATCACCACTTTAGAACAGCAGCTTCAGTCCAAGCTGAACCGTTCGCGGAGCGCGCGCCGACGTGATCGTTCCGAACGTGCTGCTCACATTCGTCCCGTTTGCGCCCGGCGAGAATCCGGTGCCGGGATATCCGAGATTCA
>Ga0007854_10002822_pt1 | contig 10689 bp, 10 predicted proteins | sample CryBogCBH12Aug08_FD_60382 | JGI IMG/M metagenome (GOLD analysis project Ga0007854, IMG submission 60382) | Freshwater microbial communities from Crystal Bog, Wisconsin, USA - CBH12Aug08 | ecosystem: Environmental > Aquatic > Freshwater > Lake | place: Crystal Bog, Wisconsin, USA | collected... | reverse complement strand
TAATTTTGAGAGATTTATTCATTTTTGCGATGAACTGCACTGCAGCCCTCTTCCAGCCAATCCATCAGAAGTTGCAATTTATATAGCTAGGCTCACCAAGAGTGGGTTGAAATCCTCCACCATCCGCATTGCAGTTGCTGCAATATCTTGCATTCACAGACTCAATCAAGAGCCAGACCCAACCCAGCACCCCGATGTCAAAATTGAACTAAGGCGTATGCATCGCACACTTGGACGCGCTAGCTGTCAGGCATATGGAATAACTGCACCCATACTGGAGAAAATGTTGACTGCGACAGAAGACAATTTACGAGGGGCCAGAGACAGCGCGCTTTTGCTATTGGCCTATGACAGCATGTGTCGACGCAGCGAGCTCGTTTCATTAAAAATATCAGATATCAATCTTAATGAATCCGAGGCATCTGGTGAAATGAAAATACGTCTACGTAAAAGCAAAACTGATCAAGAGTTACAGGGTCGGTGGATTTTTCCTAGCAAAAGAGCAATAGAGTCCATTAAGTCATGGCTGGAAAAAGCCAAGCTAAATGATGGTCTTCTATTTAGGGGAGTTAATAATGCGATGCTAATTACTGCAGAATTGAATTGCGGGCAAATTAATCGAATTTATAAGCGCCTTGCAAAAGATGCAAAACTTCCCAAGGAAATAATTAATCACATTAGCGGCCACTCAATGCGAGTTGGCGCTGCCCAGGATTTGCTTAAATCCGGTGCTAGCATGCCAGCAATAATGAATAGAGGTCGATGGTCAAAAACAGATACTGTAATGCGTTATTTGGAAGGGGCTAATTTAAATTAAAAGAAGTTGAATTGACTAAGCCAGAAATACGGGGTAATCCCAGGGAGCCCAGCTTAAATAAAACCTAATTCATTGGTTGATTGCCATCGCCATGTATCTTTACACATACGATTGATATCATGCTTGGCCTCCCAACCAAGAAGTTGATTGGCTAGAGAAGGATCAGCAAAATACTCAGCTAGATCACCAGGGCGACGATTGGTAATTTCGTAGGGAATAGATTGGCCAGACTCTTTTTGGAAAGCATCAATCATTTCCAACACACTATACGGACGTCCCGAGCCAAGATTTAGCGTCAAAATTCCCCCATTACTCCAAAGATAATTCAGAGCCGAAAGATGCCCAGAAGCAAGATCATCAACATGAATGTAGTCCCTAAGACCGGTGCCATCAAAGGTAGGGTAATCATTACCGTATACCAACAATTTATCCCTCCTGCCTACAGCAACCTGGGCAATAAAAGGCATTAAATTATTTGGCACGCCCAAAGGATCCTCCCCTATCAAGCCTGAAGCATGAGCGCCAACTGGATTGAAATATCTCAATAATGCAACATTCCAATTAACATCAGCACTCACAAGATCACGCAGGATATTTTCAACTACAAGCTTCGTTTCCCCATAAACATTTATAGGATTTAGGGGGGTAGCCTCCCGATAGCATGGAAAACCAGGGTCCCCATAAACCGTTGCAGAGGATGAAAAAACGATGGTTTTTATTTGAGCATTACTCATCTCTTGCAGCAAAGTATTGCTCCCCGCTACGTTAACATCGTAATAAGTTAAAGGGTCACTCTCGGACTCTCCTACAGCTTTTAAACCAGCAAAATGTATAACAGCATCGATTGAATTTTCAGAAAAAAGTTTTTGGAGGCATTTTCGATCGCGAATATCGCCCACAATCAGTCTAGGCAATACCCCTGAAATCTCCTTAATGCGAACCATAACATCCTCCCTACTATTGCAGAGATTGTCTAAAACAATAACTGAAAAGCCAGCCTCTAAAAGCTGGATCACGGTGTGAGAACCAATATAGCCAGTACCGCCAGTCACTAGAATCGTTTTATTTTTAATCATAGCCAGTTGGGTTGCCAACGTTAAATATGTACTTTTTTGAAGATTAGGTATTTTGACGTAAAAAAATTAATGAACATTCCAGCAATACAACCAAGAGCAACCGCAATAAAGGGAAACTGATGAGCCGTTAAACTAAAAACTATACAAGCTACATATACCAAGTAGTTCACCAAACCGCCCATCAACATCAAAAGGAAATAAGAAATGAATTCCTTGTGCAATTCCAATAAGGAACGTCTGCCAATAAATGTAAAAGTTCTATTGATTGCCCAGGTGACAATTGTGGAAACGGAAAAAGAAAATGCCCTACCAAAATATAGCCCGAGATGCTGCCTTAACAAGTACAGCAAAAAAACATCCAGCAAAAAACCTACAGAGCCAGCGAGACCAAATAGGATTATTTGGCGAACAAATTCTTTATCAAGCATTAGTCTCGCCCCCAGATTAATATCGCTGCTCCCGGGTAGGCAATGCAAGAAAACCAAGAATCAAAGAAGTTATAAAAGATATCCCCCCAAGCATAATTAACAGAGTTGAAAAACTAATGGCCCTTAAAAGAGAGCCCTGCTCCAGTCGGCCGAAATCAACAAATCTCCACGACATTAACGAATCAATGCCGATGTAAATGCCAAAGGAAATTAAGGCAATGCCAACCAAGGTGCCGACTTCTAGAGTGGGTGAATTTTGTAATTTTGTAATTAACCTATGATCAGGCAATAATCCCTCTCTAATGCCGATCATTCTTGTAATAATCCCAAATAAAATGGTCATTACTCCCAGCTGAAATCCGGCTTGAGCAAAAAATAAAGTATGGATATCAAAAACTACTTTTCCAATCTGCACTGGTGCAAAAAGGAGGGCAAAATAAACAACTCCTGATATTAAAGAAATTAGGAACCCAGGAATAACAAATAACCATCTTGGGCTAAATAGCATCATAAAGCGTAAATGGCGCCAACCATCACGCCATGGCTTAAGGTGAGGCGGGCGTGAACGGCCATCCTTTGATAAGGTGGTTGCCACCTCGGCAATTCTCATCCCAAATAGATTTGCCTTAATAACCATCTCAGAGGCAAATTCCATACCTGTTGTACGTAAATCCATTCTTACAAATGCATCTTTTCTGAAGCCCCTAAGACCGCAATGGAAATCCTTGGCCGGGCACTTAAAAAGCAGACGGCCGATCCAAGTCAAAATAGGATTGCCTATATATTTATTCTTCCAAGGCATTGCTCCATCAGCAATTCCACCCAAAAAACGATTGCCCATTACCAAATCAAAATTCGCCTGAAGCTTGCTTATAAAAACATCAAGATTACTAAAGTCATAGGAATCATCAGAATCCCCCATGACAATCCACTTGCCTTTAGAAGCCTCTGCGCCATGATACAAAGCCGAGCCATAACCTTTTTGGGAAACCTGCACTACTCTTGCGCCAAGTGAGGTTGCTATAGATTGGGAGCCGTCCGTACTCCCATTGTCAGCTATCAAAACTTCGCCTTTTAAGCCAGAGGTAGAAAGCCATGTAGTCGCTTTTTTAATACAGACAGCAAGTGTTTCTGCTTCATTCAAACATGGCATTAATATCGTAAGATCGATCACGTCATTATTAGAAACGTCTTGTAACTGACTCATACTATCCTTAATTTTATTAAAATCTATACATCAAAAAATCGAAACCCACTAAATCCAATTTTCTTATAAATAATGCTATCAAATTTCGGCGACGTATCTGACTTTATTAACCCAGTAACACTATCGCTTCTTAATGGAATGGGTATATTTAATAATTCACATATCCTCAAGAAGCAGTAAATAATAGATGTCGGAATTGGGAAAAAAAATGCTTTTTTATGATTCCTTTGACAGCATACCTGAAGAATTCTTTTAAAAGATACTGGCTGGGTAGCAGCTGCCGTAATTAGCAAGCCATCGGAATTATCAATCCGTGTGATTAACCTAAAAACTAAATTCGATAAGTCATCTATATGGGATAGGAAAAGAAAATTTTTACCAGCGCCAATTAAGGGGATAATTGGAAGCCTTCTAGCTAATTTATTTAATGTTGAAAACATTCCACCGCTCGATTTCTCACCCCATATAAGGCCGGGTCTGATTACTATTCCGCCCAAAGATAATACATATTTTTCAACTTCTAATTTTTGATTTCCATATGTTGACTGGCAACCGCTATAAGAACTCATGGAGGAGATAAATACAAATTTAATAACACCGGCGTCTTTAGCACTCCTGAAGAGCTTTATAGAATTAGTCACATTAGTGTCATAAGATTCACAAGACCCCTTTAGCGATAAATCCCAGGCACAATGCACTAGTACGCTGATGTTTAAATCAACGAATATTTCTGATTTCGAAGAAAAATCTTGGAGAGAAAATTCAACATCATTTCTATCCTTTGGTGATCGCACCATTGATATTACTTCAACTCCATTTAGACGAAAAAGATTAACGAGATGTGTACCTAGAAATCCATTTGCTCCCGTAATAGCAATCCTCATAAATATCAACCCCCCCCATCTTTTAAGGAAATACTACTAGCTATACGATATGAGTTAGCCATTACGGTAAGAGTAATTGTTCCTGATGGTATCGTGGGTAAAATAGATGAGTCAACTACATGCACACGATTTAAAGAAAATGGGCGCCCGAAAATATCGCTTTGTGCGCCAATTGGATCCTTGGACATCGACATCGTGCCTCCAGAATGATAGCCCTGACCAACATCTGAAATCCTCCCCAATAAAGGCAGGCCATAAATCCCCCCCAACTTCCCAACTTTGCTTAAGTGGCTCCAGACCTTATGAATTTGGTTTTTTATTGAGTCATTTATGGTGGGGACAGAAATTTTTAAGGGGGAGTGCTGCGTTCCTTGCTGAAGGGAGAGGCTAGTAACAACAGAATCGTTCGAATGCAAATAACTCTGAGCAACATAAAATTTATAGCTCAACATATTTGCTAGCCTTACTGCTCCTGGCATGTGCCTTAATATCCCCAATGAAGATAAGATCTCCTCCTCATATAGATCATTAAAGCCATACAACTGCGTATGAATGTTGTAGGGTGATATTTCAGCATTATTACTCTCAATAAAAATCTGAGACAAGGAATGAGTTTTATCGCTTTTTATATATCTTGGCCCAATAAAAGGCATCATAAAATATTGCGAGTCTTTCATGTGTAATACATAGTCTTTCAAGCCAAGAGAATTTAAAACTATCTGCGCAGTACTAAGCACGCCGGAACCCAAGAAAATACGATCTGCATTAACATATTTTTTAACACCAAACGAGTCAAGATATAGTACCGATACTGATGCACTATCTTCCTTGAAGGTTTGGACCTTTACATTGCCAATATATTTAAAATTAGGAAATGTATGCAATTCGGGCATAAGATCAATAGAAGAAAATATCTTTCCATAGGGGCACCCCTGCAAGCAGTTAAGGCAGAGTAAGCAGTCGGGGCGAATAGCCAGCCTAGATTGTCCAAAAGAAACACCCATTTTTTTTAGAGCATCAGTATTTTTTGATAACTTATCAATAACAGCCTTTGACTGTTTTGAAGGTGGCACGCTATGGGACTTACGTGGAAATCCAAAATTATCAGCCAAGGAATCGTCGTTACCAGCAGATATTGGAATTAAATCCTCAATAATCTTATAGTAATACTCAAGATTATTAATCGGCCACGAAGCATAATCAGATGGGTACAATCTCATGGAAGCTGCACCCCAAACTCTGCTTAAGCCGCCATATGCAAATGATGGATATTGAGAAAAACCAGAAGGAAGTTCATTATTTCCAAAGACATAATCATTATCCTGGTAGATAAAATCACTCCCAAATAATGTTTTTGTTGGAATAACCCCACCACCCAAATTTTTAGGAAATTTTAAAAATTTAACCTCATCGGCCGTCCATAGATCCGGGGACTTCTGACTCGCAAACCAAACTTTCTCCAAAATAGATTGAGGAATATTATTTCCAAAATCGAGCATTGTAACCATAGAGCCATTTCTCAACAAGGCAAGTGCTGAACTTACTCCTGAAGGACCGGATCCAATAACGACGTAATTATTCATTAAATATTGCTATCGAGAGAATTTTTAGGCTTAAAAGGAATTGACTCAATTAAAATCCAGATAAAAATTGGTATTAAAATCCAATTATATCTGGGATCGAAAACTCCAAAAAAAGAAATATAAAATTTATTTAAAATAATCAAAAAAAATGGTGCAATCAATTGATAATTTTTACTTAAAATAATTCTATATATGGAAAATATTATACAAATTATTTCTAGGATTATATAAAAATATTCATAAAAAATGGCAATAGTACGATATATTTTATATGAGATATCCGACTTTATAATCTTCAAATTATCTATTGACCTTGGGTCGGAAGCCTGATTATTTAGAAATTCAGGTAAATCGAAATTAAAAGTAGTTGGAAATATTTTTATAAAATTTTTAAATACAATATCTGGGTATCTTATTATCAAATAGTTTGATACGCTACCAATATAGTTAGATAAACCAGAATTTCCATCAATCCATGGCTTGCCTGACTTTTTATAGGGCATATCTTGGACACTCTTTCTCAAATTATCAGCCGTCCTTGTCCATGTGTCTGCGCGTCCGTTAGGCAACTCATTCCTATACTGTTCAAATAATATTGTGCCAACCACACTATCGGCTGGATCAACTCGATCAAAAATATTAAAAACAGCCTGCGACTTAGAGAGACCACCTAAATTTGTGAAACTAAAATTGCCCGTGTAATAAAAATTACTAGAGCATATTAAAAGCACAGTAATTATTGGTAATAAAAAAAATTTGTAGTTTTTTCTTATAAAAAAAATATAAGATAAGACAATTATTATATGCGGTAGAAAATTTGGTTTTAATAGTATTAGTAAACTACATAAAATTGGAATAGTCTTATAATTTGAAGAGATAATTTTTGAGACAATAATGATCATTATTGATAAAACAAGTGACTCGGGAAGTAATAGCTTCGAAAGAATTGCTAATGCTGGTGATATTAAAATAATACAAAGCCTAGCTATATTAATACTATATAGAATTTTTATTGAATTGTATAAATTTAATATGGCATATAAAAAGATTAAAATTTGAAACAGAGAAATAGCTTGAGATACTATGAGGCTGGGGAAAACAGTGCTTTCTACAGAGAAAATTAACCCAATTATAAATACAAAAAAAGGGTAACCCGGGGTTCGAGCCCAATCGTAGCTAGTTAAATCTGCTTGATTAAAAAAATAACTGATTGCAGTATATCCGCCTGTATCGCCACTAATAATTGGATTAACAGCGAAGAACACTATTAAAACTAAGGATAAATAAGCATAAATTAATATATCCTGAGGTATAAAAATATTTTTTTTCATATTTTATTTATTTCTTAATTTTATAATATATCTTAATGAAATTTTCAATAAATATAATATTGCAAATGGCAATATCGACAAAAAGCATAAATATGAATTTTTGTATTCTCTAGTGTATGGAAATTCATTATTAATTTTTTCCATTGGTTGAATTTTAAATATTTTAAATTCGCCAGATTTACAATGTAATTTTAAATTCTTGAAATTATTATTAAAACTTGAGATTTCTGCCTGTGAAATATCATTTAGTACTTCATTGGCAATTTGATTTATCCTGCCCTTTTGACCACTCCTCCCTGTAAATATAATTTCATAAGTTTGAGTATCTTTTCGTACAAACATATTAAACTTAATGTCTGAGTGGAGTACTGAATTATGATCTCTAGCTTTATATTTATCACTAATCAAAGAAACATCACTATCTATTAAGTTTGTTCTGATTAGTGTAATATTTTCACAAAAATTTTCAGCTATAGCAAATCCCTGCTTAGCAGTCAGCTGATATTTGATTTTATTATAATTATTCAGGTAAAGAAAAGCTCCAATAGGGGCTGATATTAAAATTAAAAAAATAAACTCTTTTAAACTTATTTTAAATAGCTTCATTCGGATACCTTTTTTAATCTATAAAAAAATAATACTAAAACTACGAAGTTCGCTATTGGTCTAAGAATTGATCCAAAGCTCATATAGGGGCTAACTTTTACAACCTCCCCAGAGAGATAAGCAATTGAATTGCCGCCGCTATAATTGTATATAGGAATCATGTCCCATAATCCAATATAAATACATATTATTATGATTCCAAATATAGTCCAATCTCTTTTTCCATATAATAAAGCAAGGACTGGTATATAATAAAGCAATGAATATCCACCAGTGCTAGTTGAAAAATTAGCTATGAAAATGATTGATAAAATAGCTAGTTCTTCAAAATTTATCTTTTTATTATAAACCAATACAAGCGTATTTATTAGGTACACGTATAAAATTAACTTTACTATATCGCCAAAAATTGGCGCAATCTTAAATTCAGTTACCAAGCCTCTTAAATAACCAAAGGCACCTATTGAGCTTGGGAAGGTAAGTGCCTCAGCTGGACTCAGTAGCGCACTATTAGTAGCAAATCCCAGAAGATTTAAGGGCATTAAATAAAACGGCTCATTTATCAACAAACCTGAAAATAAAAATATAATTAATCCGAATATGGGGGATAAAAATAATAAATCTTTATTTTTATGATGAGACTTTCTATTAATCAATAGAAATATATAAAAAATAACAAAATACGGTTTCAAATTAAACAAAATTGAAAGAGCAAGAGCTCGGCTAATTTGATTTTTAGTGAAAATATACCAACTTAATACTGGAATACATAAAATAATTAAATTACCTCTCTCTACGGCAAACAAAAATGCTGGTGAGAGCATAAATATAAAAAATAGAATAAATTGAGTTTTAAAGTCTACAATATGCTTAAAGCTGATCCTTACAGCCATAACAAGGCTAAGCGCATAGATTAATAATAGCGGCATAATGCTTCTTGCCTCTGACCCTCTAATTACTGAAGGGCTCCACATTTCCAATATTTCGCCCATAAATAGAAACTGGTAGATCTGTAGAAATATAAAATTTATTGGAGGATAAACAGATCCCCAAACATCATATATACCATCATGTATGCTCCAATACAGAGTATTGTAGAAGTCATTAAAAGTATCTGTTACGTCATAAAAAAAGGGTGGCGGCAAGTATCCATTGATTTCAAAAAACCACACAATATATAGAAAATTAATACAAGATAGGATAAATAAAATAAGAAGAATATAGAAATTATTTTTTTTCATGTATCTAGAAATTTACTCTTTCAGATTCTATTACTATGGGTCTTCTTCTTACATACGGAATTATTGTTGAAACATATTCACCAAGTATCCCAATAAATATAAGCATTAACCCCATAAGAAAAAAAATTCCTATTGCAAGAGGTGCAATTCCAAGAGGTATATTGTCCCACCAAATAAATTTTATGAACAAAAGTGCGATGCCCATGAAAAGACTAATTCCGCCTAAAAAAATTCCAAATATAGATGCCAGACGTATTGGAATTAATGAATAATTTATAAATCCCATCATAGCCATATCGTACAAAGTATATAAATTATTTTTTGTAATGCCTCTTAGTCGCCTAGCTTGTTCAAATTCTACAGTTTTAATTGGATAACCTAGCTCGCAAACCAATCCTCTGAAATATGGATTGGGATCATTTATATCGCGTATTAAATCCATAACTTTTTTGTCGTATATTCCAAACCCTGTTGCATCATTTACCAACTCAATACTAGATATAGCGTTCAGAACTCGATAGTATAATTTTCTTAAGTAGTGAGAAATTCCATTTGCTTCACTTTTTGGTTTTACGCCAAGGACAACTTTATATCCATTTTCCCATTGATCTATGAATAATGGGAGCGTCTCAGGCGGATCCTGTAAATCAGATGCCATAAATATTACGGCATCTCCATATGCCTGAAGCATTGCCCAGTATGGGGACCTAAGATGTCCATAATTTTTATTATTTACTATTACCTTTACCCTCTTATCACGACCGGCTATTTCTTTTAATTTCTCAACAGTGCCATCAGTCGAAGCATTGTCAATAACTATCAACTCAAAGTTGTAATTTTGATAAATATTCCAAATTTTTAATAATCTTGAATATAGATCATCAATATTATCTATTTCGTTATAAGTTGGTGTAACAACGCTAATTAACTTATTCATTTTTTATCTTAAATGTAAATTTAGAGTGCCCATAATATGAAAAGAAGATTACCATTAGAGTACTTATGGCTTGAGAAAACCAAATATTTATGCCAATAATATCTAGAAAAAACCACGTCATAGAAATACCAATTACCGAAGCACTACCATACACTACGTAACACTTTATATATTCTTTTAACCAATTTCCCGGTGTTTTAAAAACAAATAATTTATAAGTGAGGAATGAGAATGTGATCGATAATATATTTGATATTATTAGAATAAAAATAATATCTATTTTCTTAATAAAAAAATAATAAAGTAATATTCCACAAAAATATCCAAAAAGAGTATTCAATCCGCCAATAATCAGATATCTAGATCCCTTTTTATCCAGGAATTTTTTTATTTTTTTATAGTGACTCATGTAAAGACACATTATTAATCCTAATTGCATCTGTAATAGGATAGTTTATTTTTAGTCCTAGCTCTCGCCTAGCTTTCTCCACTGATGGAACATAAAAATCTTGTCCTTCCTCAGTGCATTGTTTTGTCTCTATAGGAACATTATAAAAATTGCCTACCAATGCAGCAAGC
>Ga0007854_10002821_pt1 | contig 10695 bp, 10 predicted proteins | sample CryBogCBH12Aug08_FD_60382 | JGI IMG/M metagenome (GOLD analysis project Ga0007854, IMG submission 60382) | Freshwater microbial communities from Crystal Bog, Wisconsin, USA - CBH12Aug08 | ecosystem: Environmental > Aquatic > Freshwater > Lake | place: Crystal Bog, Wisconsin, USA | collected... | reverse complement strand
GTGTTCTTGTTGCTTTAGTGTTACGTTTTAAGGAAAGTTTTCCATTAGATACAACTAATGTTAGAAAACTTTATGGTTTAAATTTATCTATAGATATAAGCCCTATTCAAAAACTATATTTTATTACACAATATTATAAAACACCCAATAATAAAAGACAAAGAGAAATTGATGATTCTTTAAAAAAGAATGTAGAAAATGAATTCATTGACCATATTATATTATTAAATGAGGAGGAATATAAGTTAAAAGTTAATAATCCTAAAATTACACAAGTAGTTATTAAGAAACGTCTATTTTATGATGATATATTGCGATATATACAAAAAGAGATTCCAAAGGATTCTATTGTAGTATTTGCGAATGCTGATATTTATTTGGATGAAACAGCTAGACTTCTTTGGTCAACAACTTTAGAAGATAAGTTTTTAGCATTACTTCGTTATGAACCAGATGGAAAAATCTTTGGTCATCGTCCAGATTCTCAAGATACATGGGTAGTAAATTCTACAAGCATCATAAATCGGAACTTTAAATTTGAGGATTTTCATTTTTCATTTGGTGTGTCAGGATGTGATAACGCAATTACATGTGAAATGTTGCGAAATAAATTCTTAGTAGCAAATCCATCATTATCTATTAGAACACATCATAACCATGAATCTGAAATTCGTACATATGATAAAGATGAAATTGTAGAAAAGAATGTTTATTTATACATTGAACCGACAGGTCTCCATGACATGGAAGCAGTTACAAGTATTCCTTGTAAAGATAAACTTACATATTCAGGGTTCTCTAGAAGAGTAAATTCAAACAAAGTGTCTACATATTGTAAAATGTTAGAAAAAGAGAAACGATATTTATTTGATGTAAGCGGTTCTAGCATTTTCAGTGAACAAACAATTCCTATATATGAATTTAAGAATGTTTTTCAAACAAATCATGGATTATTATATGGATATGATAGGATTTATGTGGGTCCATCAAAGATTGCTACTGAGTATTGGTCAGATTCTGGAATTAGCACATTGTCTCCAACAATTAAAGTGAAGAAAGGATATGTAGCTCCACTCCCACCCAATGTTGTAGAATCTCCAGAAAAGTATTTATTATACTATTTACCAAAGATTTTACTTCTTCGAGAGAAATATGGTAATGATGGAGAATTCTGGTGTCCCAATATCAAAACTTTCATTCAAGCTTTGTATTTATTTAATTGGTCGCATCAATCTGCAAAGATGCCAGTATTATCTCAAACAGATAATGAAGTTGCTTTTATGGAAGAAGCCTATGCATTTTTACCCAATGATATTCTAGATGTTTCAAAAGAAGAAATGGAAGTGTTGAGAGGATTTTTGAAACCATCAGAAGAGATGCTAGAATCATCTGTTGTAGTTTTTATGGATGATGAATTTATAGGTCGAGAATTTGTAAAGGAGTTAGAAGTAATCTATGGTTCTTTAAAAGTTATATATCCTACAACTTCTGTTGATAGAAAAATAGCGATTCTACAAAAGGCTACTACAACTATATTATATTGTAACAAGGAAACTTTATGGGCATGGGGATTTATCTGGGCCATGCCTTCTAATTCAAAACTTATTAGTATCCAAAGTGAAATGGATTTGAATGGAGAGATTCATCATATTGCAAGTGCTTGTGGTCTACATCATAATATTCAGTTAGTTCCAAAGGGTTCCTTAGCACCAATTACTCGTAAGAGAATACTTGAAAATCTAAATAATAAATCAAAAAATATTGACCTACCAGTTATCTATGTTCCAAATGAAAAAGATGGTTTGTTTAGTCATAAGGGTGATTCCTTTCGAGAAATGATAGATTTATGGGTTGAAAGGGGGTATGTGAGAAAAGAATATTCATCAAATAAGAATGTATGGTTGAATGGAGTAAGTGATACACTTCTTTATGATAGACCCAATTATGATTGGATTAAAAATGCTGGAGTAGAAGAACAGAGTTGGAAGAAGGCACTTTTTGGAAATCCAAAGCCGATTGGGCCAAATTCTAGAGCATGGACATTCTGGCCAAGAAGACCAAGACTTGTAGAAGCAATGCTTAGCAAACAATTTGAGAAAACGAAAGAAATTGTTTTCTATGGAAAGATAGAAAATCAAGTTCAGAAAAATAATAGAACAAAATATGATTGGTCTTCTGTTTGTTCAGAGTTTGAACTCGCAAAAGAAGATGAACCACCTAGATTCTCTGAACAAGAGTATTTAGAAAATCTTGCTCAAGCGAAATATGGTCTCTGCTTAGCGGGATATGGAAAGAAATGTCATCGTGAAGTTGAATGTATGGCATTTGGAACTGTTCCTTTAGTAGCTCCAGAAGTAGATATGGATTCATATGCAAATAAACCATTCGAAGGGATTCATTATATTCGTGTAAGTTCTCCAGAAGATTTGAAATATAAACTTGCTTTAATGAGTCATACAGTTTGGAAGGATATGTCAGAACATTGTAAGAAATGGTACAAAGACAATTGTAGTGTAGATGGAATGTGGGAACTTACTCAACAACTGGTTCGGCGCTAAGAATTTTATATCCTTCTACAAGTTTTATTTTTTCTAACTTTCTTGCCATTTTTTCTAAATCTTTTTCATATTCTTCTTTTATTTCTTTTATTTTTTGAGGAAAGAAATGTATAGTAAGTTCTTCATCATCAGATTCTATAATAAGTTTAATATATAGAAAATGTTTATAATCACTATAATCTGTAGATGGATTGTAGTAACCAAGAATTTTACCAGTGTTAGAATTATTCCCAGATTTTATAACATTGTTTGATATAATAATGTTATATACATTTCTATCTTTACTTTTATTATAAACACTTGCATGTATTTTATGTTGTTTTAACTTTGTAAGTAAAGAATCTAAATTTTCTTCTTTAATTTTAGTAAGAATAGCACCAGAACGTATGCCTTCAATCACTGATGCAAGATTTACCATATTATATATTTTAGATGGTTTAGTATCCGTATATAATAATATATAATATAATAGACTACTCATTCTAATTAAAAAATTGATTTTATAATTTAAAATCAATTAGTATCATAAATGGATTTCTATGAAACAGATTTAGAAGTCGTAGAAGGTGCTTTTACATTAGGAGAAGTTCTTCATACAGATATTCTTCCACTCATTCCTATTCGGTTTCAATTAAATGTTGTTCTAAAAAAATTTCATTATATTTGTGGTTGCCAATGCTTTTATATATTTATTTCAGAAGATGACAATTCAGATATATGTTTCTATGTAGAAAATAATATATGGGAAAATATTCGAATTGTGAATGAACACACTAGAGAAATTATTGCTTTGAATTCTCTTTATACTTCTCTAGTGTGTTCAGAACTAAGAACAATAACAATAAGAATATACGATATCGATAAAAAGTATCCAGACAATCTAAAATCAACGACTAGTATTACTTTACCAAAAGAGGCTACTACAATTGTAAATTCTTTTCTAAACAGAATTCGTGTAAATGTAGATGGAAAGATTTATGATAAAGATGGTAGAATAAAAAATTGATTACAACTTAAACCATTTTTAAATCATTATAAAAGAATGGTGAAGGTTTTGGATGGAATCGGTTCTATTGAACTTCTAGAGTCTTTTGGTAATGATCTAACAGTTGTGAATGCAGCGCGTGTTTCTTTTGCAAAGGAGGTAACAGAGTTCAAAGAAGGAGATCAGAAACTGATTAATTATTTAGTAAATCATAATCATATTAGTCCATTCTTTCATCCCCAGATTCGTTTTAGATTGAAGATGCCTATTTTCGTAGCACGAGAATGGTTTCGTCATACGATTGGATTTGCTCGTAATGAGGTATCTAGACGTTATGTAGATGATGAGCCAGAAATCTTTATTCCAAGTGAATTACGAGGACGTGATAAAAATAAGAAGCAAGGATCAAAAGATACGAGTGTAGAGAATAATGAAGATATGGTTCATAAAATTAGAGTATTTACGAAGCAATCTTTAGTATTGTATAACGAGTTGTTAGACAATCAAGTAGCACCAGAAGTAGCACGAGGAATCTTGCCACAGAATATGTATACAGAGTTTATTGAAACTGCTTCACTTTATGCGTATATGCGTCTATGTGCTCTTCGTCTAGATCCACAAGCACAAAAAGAGATTCGTGAATATGCTTCAGTAGTATCAAAGCTTCTAGAAGAGCATTTTCCAGCATCTATGAAGGCATTTTATGCGAAGGTTGGTTCCGCATCAGAATCAGCATAATTTATTTCTATTTTATTTTCTGCTTTATTATATCGGCCAACATAGATATAATCTGTAGTATATAATTTTGAAGATTCTGAATTATAATAATATTTAGTTCCAGAAATAGTTATTGATTTTACAACTATTTCTTTAACATTATCAACTTCTTTTTTAGAATCTTCATCAATATAGCATTTTTCTTGAAGACTTACAATAACATTTTCAACAATTTTATCAGAATGAGTTTCTTTTTTATTAAATTCTGTGATATATTTTGAAGCGGCATTCACACTTAAATCTGGAAATTGTTTACGAAGTGTTTCAATCTTTTCACTCTTTTTTCCTTTGAGTTTTACGATTGCTTCATTGATTTTCTTTTCATCAACAACTACTTTTTTTCCCATATCTGAATTCTGTCTATATCCTTTCTGTAACATTTTTTTAAACCATGAACCTCCTTCAATATGACTCCATGATGGAATAGGTTCATCTACTTTCCCATGTAACACTGAAGGATGGCAAACGGAGCTTCCATTTGGATTTTTCAAAATATCTCCTTTAATAGTAAATTTAGAAATATTTCTTTCTTTTTCAGAGCAAATCCCGCATAAATCACTAGATTGAAGAGGTTTATTTTTACAGAATACTGGAATATGATAATATTTTTTTACAGGTTCATTATGTTCATCATAAAATGGAAGATAATATTTTCCTTTAATATCACTAACATTTCTTCCTTTACATATCATTTTATTCTGTTTAAAAGAAAACACCCATTTAAATCAATTTTTTGTTTTTTAAATATGTCTAGAATATTTCTTCAACTAGGAAAAGCTCATATTAAAAATGATATAGGATTTCAACTCTTAGCAAAAGAAGCAAATGCACTTCTAGAATTTGAATATAACCCAACGATTATATATGATTTAGTATGGATTCCAACTGGATTTTACCATAGTAGTCAAATTCCTAATGCGAAGAAACTACTATATGGTCCTCATAATTTTGTATTTCCTACTGAACCATGGACCTTAGATATATCATTTGAAAACTCAACATATACATGTTTATCTCCATGGGTAAAAGAATTATATAGTAATTTTAAACCAATATGTATGCCAGTAGAATCGATTCCTTTTCCGGTAGATATTGAAAAATTTAAACCAAATAATTCTGATAAAACAATAGATTGTTTTATTTATTTTAAAGGAAGAGAAAAAATAATTCAACAATATGTTCAGCAATATTTAGAAGAAAATAATATTTCATTTGTAAATATTGAATATGGGAGCTACAAAGAAGAAGATTTTATAGAAATTCTAAAGAAAGTAAAATTCGGTATTTGGGTTGGTTGTCATGAATCACAAGGATTTGCTTTAGAAGAAGCTTTATCCATGAATATTCCACTTCTAGTATATAATGTCAAAACAGTACATGATGAAGTAAATCATGAAGGAATTCATAGTTATTTAGAATATAAAGATAAATATAATTTAAAAGCAACAAGTTGTAGTTACTGGGATGAGCGATGTGGAGAAATAATTTATGAATTAAGTGAATTGGAGGATGGTTTAGAAAAGATAAAAAATAATAGTTATAAACCAAGAGAATTTATAGTAGAAACTCTTTCACCTAAAGTATGTTATGAGAGGTTAAGAACTATTATAAACCTTTAAAGTTCTCGCACTCGGATCAGTTGCGCCTTCACACCATTTAGGCATCCAGAAATAAGGAATAATTCTTCCTTGTTCACCATAGTATTTCTCAAAAATACTTCTATAATAAAACATTTCTTTCGTTGTTGGTGGTAAATGTTTGTATTGTTTAGCGAGTTCTTCCCAGTCTTCAGATACTAAACTAGAAACTTTATCTTGAATAATCTCATACCAAGATTTTTCTAAACTACTCACTCCATCACTAAATGCTTCTTTCTTTCGCCATAATACTTCAGTTGGCAAAACAGTTCCATCATTAAATGCTTCACGTAAAGCATTTTTTTCTACAATACTACATTTTACAGGTCTTCTAAACTTTGTAGGAATAGACATCGCAACTTGAACAAATTGTCTATCTAGAAAAGGTGTTCGTGGTTCTAAACCATGACTAGAAATACTTCTATCACTTCTAAGAACATCAAAATAATAAATATCTTGTAAAAGTCTTGAACACTCTTTTTCAAATTCAAAATCATTGGGAGCATTGTAGAAATATAAATAAGAACCAAATATTTCATCACTACCATCACCATTAAATACAACTTTACAATCAGTATGTTCCTTAATATATTTTGATACTAACCAATTACCTACACTTGCTCTAACACTTGTAGTATCATATGATTCAATGTCACGAATAACATTTGGAATGGCATTAAAGAAATCATCGGGTGTAAGAATAATTTCAGTATGTTCTGATTTAATAAAATCTGCAACCATTCTAGCATATTTAGCATCAGTAGAACCTTCCATTCCAATACAAAACGTTTTTAAAGGTGGCAGCCCTAAATTTCTAAGATTCTTTGCGACTAGTGAACTTACTAAACTAGAATCTAATCCACCGCTTAGAAGACAAGCGACAGGTCGTTCAGTAAGCATTCTTTTTTCTACAGCAGATTCTAGAGCAATACGTAAGCCCTTTATTGCGTTTGACCATTCATTATAATGAGGATTCTTGAGAAAAGGAATTTCAATATAGCAATGAGTACACACTTGTACTTTATACTTTGAGTTGTACACACGAAATGTTCCTGGCATAAATGGTTCTATATTTTCACATAATGGATGGAGTCCTTTGATTTCACTAGAAAAATATTTTTCATCACCAACATACAAAGGACGAACGCCATAAGGGTCGCGACCAACTACAACAAGATTTCGTTCTAAATCAATAATTATGATAGCAAAAACACCATCTAATAGTCTAAAAAAATGGTTAATATTATCTCTATTTTTATAATATAACTCTCCTAGAATTTCACAATCACTTTGAGATTTATTGACAATATTATATTCTTTAGCAAGTTCTTTCCAGTTATAGATTTCTCCATTACACATATAGATGATTTTATTATCGTAGGACATAGGTTGCATACCTTCTTCATTTAATCCATTGATGGCTAGACGATTGAAACCCATTTTTCCCACTTTTGGGATATCAAGAATATGAGTGGATTCGGGACCTCTTGCTTTTATTTTATTGATATATTCTTCATAATTGGCTGTACAGAAATCTCCTAAACAAAACCATATTCCACACATTTTATTCCTATATATAGAACTAAATGGGAGTTTAAACATCTTTTACGAGAAACAATATAATGGAAATAAAACCAATGGCAGATAGAGCAAAGGAATCAATAAATCTCATAAAACAGATACGAGATTTAGGGATTGAAGAGAATGAACCACCTTATGTAGAAATAAAAAAACATTTAAATGAATGGATAAAGAGTGATAAAAAACAAATTGTAGAGCATGATATAGAATTTGCTAGATATGGTAGAAAAGGAAAACTTATTTTACCTTGGAAGAATAATCGTTCTTGCGAGTTTTTGATGAAAAAACCTTTCGGTTCTTAGAAGATTTCATTCCTAAACTTTTTGATTTATGTAAAAATCTACGATTTGCTTTTTGTAAGAAAGAAAAAGTTCTACCTTTAGTTTTCTTTCTAGCTCCTCCAGTAAATAAGTTACAATTGACATTATTTTTTTTAACAAATTCTAGTAAATCTTTATGAGAATTTCTAAATGCTTCATTTAATGTAACTTTTTGATCTTCGCTAGAAATATTAGATGATAATCCAATAATTTGCCAAACTAGATGAGGAAAAGGGGCTAACATTTTTCCAGAATTTTGTTGTCCAATATAATTATCAATAGGATCTCTAACATTATCAATATTTTTTTCATAATCAAATACAGAATTTGCGGCATCTTTACCAAAAACAGTAAATGTAGTACAAGTAATATAATTACAACGAATAATTAAGGGGTCTTGAGATTCAATTTTAGCGGGTTGAGGATATACACCACCTCCTTGAAAATGACTATATTCACCCACATGTTGTTCTAAATAAGTAAAAATATCAGTAACTCTTTTATTAAATGTTTCTTTGTCTTGTAAACGGAAAGCATCATCTTCAAAGATGATACATAGTTTTTTGAATTCGGGGTCAGTTTCCATATGTTTTCTCATGATATCAGCATATGTTTTACCTACTTCTGCCCATCCTCTATTATTTGTAGATTTCTGACAAGTCCATCGTACAACATTTAGAACAGTGTCTTTGAATTCATTTTGCATATGTGTCCATCTTTCGGGAGCTGATTCTAAATTTATAACATAAGCATCCCATTTACGTTGTTCTGCCATTTCCCTAATAATAGTTTAAAAAAAAATTATTTGCTTAGGTAGTATGACTGAATTAAGTTCTGAAGGTGCTCTTTACGAGTTAGTAGCAAGGGGGAATAAAGACGTATACTTCCAAGCAGATGCTTTAACATCAGTAAGCCCATTTCGCAATAACTATAAAAGAGTTCCAGCATTTGTCCATGAACGAAGAAAAATTCCACCAATCAACAATGCTGATTTTAATAAGATTATTGAATTTGAATTTGAAGTAGCGGGAGATGTTTTTACTCATCCGACATTATTAATTGATTTACCAACATGGTATCCAAATCAATCTTATGGTTCCAAAAATATAGAATATAATAAAAGTGTTGTAACAGATTTATCTGGAAATTCTTATGGATATACAAAAGGAATTGGATATTTTCTTTTTGAACAGATACAAGTGTATCAAGACCAAATTATGATTCAAGAATTTAGTGGAGATGCCTTATATGCTACTAGATTTACAAGAGGTTCGTTACCGAGTGCAAATCTAGAAAATGCTTTAATAGGTTGGCATGATGGTTCTATTGTATCAATAAGTCGTAATGGAAAACCAAATACTCTAAGACTTGAGATTCCATTAATAGGTTGTCAGCATATAAATGATGGAGGATTTCCATCGTTTGGTGTTCGTTCACAGACTTTTAGGTTACGTTGTAAATTACGTGCTTTAGAAGATTTAGTGGAAGCAAGTGGTGTAGTTGGTATAACGAATCCATCAATAAAACCACAACCATGGGGAAGAAGTGATATGAAAGTTCAAATAAATAAAACAACATTTGTTCCTATAACAACAATTGATAGGTATCTTATTGGGCAACCAAGTATATATTTAGAAACTAGACATATTTATGTTGACCCAGATACACAAAAAGAATTAGTAGAAACATCTATTGAATACCCGTTTTCAAGATTATATGAGAATATATTTTATTATAATGATAGAGATTATGCTCCATTACAGAATAATCCATTGGGAACAGCACCAACAACAAGAAGAATGGATGCGGTTCATCCAGCATCAAGATTAGTATTTTTCTTACGACAGAAGTCAGATGTATTAGCAAATAGATTATGGAAAATTCAATCTGATACATCTGATGGTGAGTATTATAATAATGCTTCATTATTGATTGCTTCAAGAGATAGAGAAACATTATTTCCTCCATTAATTTGGAATACATTAACACAACATGCGAAAGAAGATAGATATGGTGGAATTGGTTTATCGGTGATGAATTGGGATTTAGGGGAACAGAAAGGAAAGAGTGTTCCATTTGCGAGACAACCAGAAGGTTCTATAAATTTTTCGTCGGCTGATAGACCCACATTGTATTTAGAACTTCAACAAATTGCTGGAACTAATAAAAATACAGAGCTAAGACTAATAGTCGATACATGGGCATCGTATACAACAGATGAAAAGCGAGGTGCTTTAACATATGCGAACTAATAAGTTAATAATTTATAGGATGTCTCTTCGTATAGTTCAATCCGTAGGGAAAGCGCTCCGAACTAAAAGAGGAATGAAAACTCCAAATAAATGTTTTTTGATGCAATTTGATGGAAATGCGAAACCAAATCCTGGTAATATTAGTTGTGGAGTTGTTTTCTTTTCTCCAGAAACTAATATTCCTCGTGAAGAATTATATGAAGTTGGATATTATGAAAAAGGAAAAATGAATAATAATGAATCTGAATGTATAGCGTTCATAAAAGGATTGGAATTCGCTTTAGAACATGATATGTATGATTTAGCGATAGAAGGAGATTCTCAATTTGCTATAAGTATGCTAAATAGTAAAGTTCCACCAAAAGGTCCATATAAAGAATATTTTGAAAAGATACAATTATATGGAGATATATTTGATAATATAACAGCAAAACATATACCTAGGTCAGAAAATAACTATGCTGATTCTGTAGCAAGAAAAGCATATGATTTTCGTAAAAATTTTTTTACGGAATTTATAAAAAATTGAGTATTGTTAATAGAAATGGATTGTATTATTAATATGTCTTCTTCAGATTCAATGGA
>Ga0007854_10002819_pt1 | contig 10701 bp, 7 predicted proteins | sample CryBogCBH12Aug08_FD_60382 | JGI IMG/M metagenome (GOLD analysis project Ga0007854, IMG submission 60382) | Freshwater microbial communities from Crystal Bog, Wisconsin, USA - CBH12Aug08 | ecosystem: Environmental > Aquatic > Freshwater > Lake | place: Crystal Bog, Wisconsin, USA | collected... | reverse complement strand
AGCGACAACCCATTGATTTCTTCATCACGGCCTGATTTTTTTTCAATTCACGTCGGACCGGGCCGATGCATTATGCTGGCCAGGTGAATGATGATTTTAGCCACCCGGTCAACACCGATTCCTGTTTGCTTCGGCGCCCTTTCGTGCTTCACTGCCAAGGCAACCCAGCCGTGACGTTCATTTAACCCAAAGGTGACGCTATGGAAATTTTCTTCGGTCTGACCGCAATCGTGCTGGCCACCATCGCCCTCTGGCGCACCAAAAAGGCCGGCGAAACCAATGAGCAGCTCACCGACCGTCTCACGGAGTTGGAATTGGAAGTATATCGGCTGCGGCAAAAAAACTCCGGGGTGCCCGCCACGCCCGCCGCCAAAACAGCGCCCATTCCCATGGCGGAACCGGGCATCGTCGTTCCGCCGCCGCCAGTGATTCCGGAAATGCCCGTTCCGCCAGGCATCGAAAAAATTGTGCCGGGTGTTTTCGGCGTGGCGGATTCGCGCCCGATATCACCACCACCGGTTATCGCACCCCCGCCGGTTCTGGCGTTTGCCCAGGCGACTGAAGCGCCCGCCGCCGCACCGGAAGCAACCTCCATCCCGGTTCCGCCGCCTTTCACGGCAATAACAAAATCCGCCCCGCCGCCGGTTGCGGAAAAAGCCTCATTTGAGATGCGGCTCGGCACCTTCTGGCTGGTGCGGGCCGGCATTGTGATGCTGCTGACCGGCCTCGCGTTTTTCGCCAATTTCGCCTACCACCACATCATCGGCAAACTCGGCCCCGCCGGGAAAATTAGCCTGCTCTACCTCGCGAGCGGACTGCTGCTTGGCGCGGGCGCGTGGCTCCAGCGCCGCACGGCAAAAGAGTCGCTGAAAAATTACGCGCAGGTGCTGTTGGCCGGCGGCCTGGCGGCGGTTTATTTCACCACGTATGCGGCGCATCACATTCCGCCGCTGTGTGTCATCGAAAATGCGGTGGTCGACGGTACGCTGTTGCTGGCGTGGGCGGGCGTCATCCTGTGGATCGCCGACCGCCGCAAGTCCGAAGTCATGGCGCTCTTTGCCGTCGGCCTCGCGTTTTACAGTTCGGTCATCACCCGCGTCGGCGATTTCACGCTATATTCGAATCTCGTGCTAACCATCGCCGCGGTGGTCTTCCTGATCCGCAACCGTTGGGCCGGCCTCTCCTTCGCCAGTCTGGCCACGAGCTACGCCGGCTACACGTTCTGGCGGTTCCTGCATGACGATGGCTGGCGCTGGGCCGCACCCGACGAAAATCTCTGGCTCGGCGCAGGGTTTCTCGCCAGCTACTGGTTCGTGTTCACGGCGGCCACTTTTCTGTCCCGAAGCGACAAGCTTTCCGGCCAGAACCGGGCCGCGTTCCTCACGCTCAACAACGGCGCGTTCTTCGCCTTGTTCCTGCTGACGATGCTGCAAGTCCATACCGGCGGCTTCTGGAAGTTTTCACTGGGTTATGGCCTGGCGCTGCTGGCGCTCGCCGGCCTCGCCCAAAAAATTCTGCCGGACGAACCGCTCGCCAAGAATGCCTACCTCACCCAGGGTTTGCTGCTCGTCACGCTCGGCTTCATCACCAAATTCGCCGGTTTCCAGCTCGCGCTGGTGCTCGGGGTGGAAAGCGTGGTGCTTTACCTTACCGGCACACAACGGCAGAGCGTCGTCCTGAAGTTTTTCGCCTATGCGGCCGCGCTATTGGCGACCGGCTGGTGCCTCACAAGCCTGCAACCTTTTGCCGGCAGCGGTCTCTGGACCGGCGCGGCTTTGGGCGCACTGATGATTTTTAACGCCTGCTGGGCCCATCGGGATGGCGCTGAAAACGTTGAGCCGCCGCTCCGTTTGGAGCCGTCGGCGTTCACGCTGCTCGCCTTTGCCAGTTGGCTGGCGGCGACGTGGTTTAACACCGCGGAGGCAAATCTGCCGGTCGTGCTCGCCGCCGAAGCCGTCGCGCTGACGTTTTCAATTTACCTTTTGCGCGTGCGCGAAATCACCCTGCTCGGGCAATTCTTCCTCATCTTCGCGCAGCTCGCCTGGCTGTTCCATTTTTTGAACGGCACGCCACCGTGGTGGAATCCGCTGGCGATCATCGCTGTCACCGTCGGCTTGAGCCACTGGTGGCAGCACCAGAAAAGGCTGGTCATCAGCCGTAATGTATTCGTCTGCTACTCGACGCTCTTCGCGCTGGCGGCGGTCGCCATCGGACTGGTGTGGCTGCATCCGCTCGTATCGCCGCCGGCGTGGCTCGCGCTCACGAGCCTGCTCGCCGTGGCGGCGACGTTTTACGGCGTCGCCACCCGCGCGTGGCCGCTGGCGGCTTGCGGACAGGTTTTTCTGGGCGTCAGCGCGTGGGAATTTTTCCGGCAGGTCTGGACCGAGCAACCGGAATGGTTTTTTCCGCTCGCGCCGGTTGCGGTGCTGGGCCTGCTGTCGCTGGCCACCGTCGGCTGGTTTGCCCGCAATCCGGACAGCGACGAGGCCGTGCGCCGCCCGCTGCTGCAAATCGCGCTGGTTTATCGGTGGCTCGCGCTGTCCATGACGCTCGGCTGGCTCTGGCAATATATCCCCGGCCGCCAGCATGTTGGCGCGTTCATGGCCGCCGCCATTGGCGTTTTCGCGCTGGCCGTTTGGAAACGCAACCGGGAAGCGCTCATCGGAGCGGCGGTTTTTGCGGGCGCCTCGCTGCTGACGCTCTGGGCGACCGGGGATTTGAAAATGGATGCCTATTGGATGAACCTGCTTTCCCTGCTGGCGCTGCTGGTCATGCAGCAAATCCTCCGCCGGTTGCCGGAACATTTTTCGCTCGATGAAAAAATCCATGGGGCGATCATTTTGGTGACCGGCGTGAGTTTATGGCGGTTTCTGTCCTGCTGGGTGACCACCAGCGGCATTTTCCTGACGATGAGCTGGGCCGGTTTCGCCGTGCTGGTGTTCACGGTCGGGATGGTTTTGCGGGAACGCTGCCACCGCTGGCTCGGCCTCGGCGTGCTGGCGGCGGCGGTCGGGCGCGTCGTGCTGGTGGACGTCTGGAAACAGGAGACGATTTACCGCGTGGTGACATTCATGGCGCTCGGCGTGGCGCTGCTGGTCATCGGTTTCATCTATAACAAATATCAGGACACCATCCGGAAATGGCTGTAACGGACGCCGCGGCGCCGGAAATTTCCCGGTGCGCCGGACTTTACAACCGGATAAATTTCGCCAATCTGGCCGCATGAAAAAGAGCCTGACCACCCTGATCATCCTCTGTCTCGGTTTTTCCCTGCTGACCGCCAGCGCCGCCACCACGACCGCCGCGCCGGCCAGTCAAACCAATCCCGGCCAGCAAATGGCCCAGACCCTTTCCATGATCACCGGGGTGGCGATTTCGCCCCTCATGGGCGTGAGCGCCGTCGGCGCGTGGCAATGGTGGGAGGCCAAGACACCGGAGCAAAAAGCCCGGCTCGCGTGGTATGCCAATCCGCTGTTCTGGATTCCGGCGCTCCTGCTGGTTGGCGCGTGCGCGCTGAAAGATTCCGCCGGCATCGCGCTGCCGCCGCTGGTGAAAAAACCGTTTGATGTCGCCGAAACCATCGAGCACAAGGTCAGCGGCCTCGTTGCCACCGGCGCGTTCGTGCCGATTGCCGCCTCGATTTTTCACGCCAGCAGTCCCGGCAATGGCGCTTCGTTGAGTTCGCTTGGCTTTGCGGCGATTGATCTGTCGTGGCTTTACAACGCGCTCATGGTTCCGTTCGCGATGGTCGCGTTCTTTATTGTTTTCCTGGCCTCCAATGCCATCAATATCCTCATTCTCATCAGCCCGTTCGGCGCGGTGGACGCGGCGCTCAAGGCGGCTCGCACAGCCATCATCGCGAGCGTTGCCCTCACCTCGTTCGCGAATCCCTGGGTCGGCGCGGCGTGGGCCCTTATCCTCATCCTGCTTTCCTGGCTCATCGCGGGCTGGTCGTTCCGGCTCTCGCATTTCGGCCTGTCGTTCATCTGGGATTTTGTCACGCGCCGCTGCAACCGCTTCAAACCGGATCCGACCGTGAACAAAATGTTTCTTGGCCGGAAAATTGACTACGTTCCCGCGCGCACCTACGGCCGGTTGAGCCGCGATGAAAAAGGCAATCTGGTTTTGAAATATCGTCCGTGGCTAGTCCTGGCCGAACGCACCCTCACGCTGCCCGCAAACCGATACGCCGCCGGCAAGGGCCTGTTCTTCTCGGAAATTTTGCAGCTCGACGGCGACGCCTCCAAAATTGCGCTGCTGCTGCCGCCGCGCTACCGCGGGCACGAATATGAACTCGTCGCGATCTACGACCTCGATGGGGTGCGCGACACCGGCCTGCTCGCCGCGTGGGCGTGGATTAAAATGATGCTCGGGTTCAAAACCCCGACCACGGCCTGAAATGAGCCGTCTCGAACGCCAGCTTGACCGGTTCCTGCGCAAAACGCCAAAGCTTGGCAAGGGCGTATTCATTGCCCAGACCGCCACGGTCATCGGCGACGTGACGCTTGGCGCGCATGCGAGCGTGTGGTATGGCGCGGTGTTGCGTGGCGACATCAACCGCATCGCTGTCGGCCACCACACAAACATCCAGGACAACGCCGTGCTGCATCTCGCGGATGATTACCCGTGCGTCGTGGGCAACTGGGTCACCGTCGGCCACGGTGCAATCGTCCACGCCTGCACCGTCAGGGACGAATGCCTCGTCGGCATGGGCGCGGTGATTCTGGACGGTGCGGTCATCGGCAAGCAATCCATCATCGGCGCGAAGGCGCTGGTGACGCAGGGCATGAAAATCCCGCCCGGCTCGCTCGTGCTCGGCGCGCCGGGGAAAGTCGTCCGCAAATTGTCCAGGGAGGAGCGGACCGGACTGAAATGGTGGGCGGAAAAATACGTGGTCAACGGCGCGTATTGCCTGAAACACGGCATCAATGTTCAGAGCGGTATGGGTGCCGCGCGATAATCTGAATTTGGACGGTTGACGGTTATTCTGGTGGGGAGAAATTTGTCTTCATGGCAGAGGTGTTTTATTTTCAACTTATTTTGCAATGAACACAGTGTCTTCCACCGCGCATTAATACGAGATTGGAGTCATACAAACAAAGCCATGAGCCACTATTTACCGCTGGGCAAATTTTCCTTCGGGTTGGGCGACCGGTTTGCGCAGCAGGGCAAGGCGCAACTGCGCGCCTGCATCCGCGCCACCGAATTGGGTGCCGTCTTCGTCCCGGTCTGGAACAAATCCAATCGCGAGCACACTTTCATCGGCAGCGATCCCTCCGGCACGCGCGCCGAGGCCGACGCGGCGGTGAAGGCGCTCGGCTGGAACCAGTCGTATCACGTGGACGCCGACCACATCCGGCTCGAAACCGTGGATCGGTTCATTCCGCATTCGGATTTTTACACGATTGACGTGGCCGACAGCATCGGCCAGCCCGCCGCCGCCGCGGATGTGAAAGCGTTCGTGGAACGCCATCCGGAACTGATCGGCACGGTTGCCATACCGCACCTGGACCAGCCGCTGACCATCAGCCGCGCGGAAGTTGAGCGCGTCGCCAACCAGTTTTTGCTCGCCACCCAGGTTGCCGGGGAAATCTACCGGCACATCGTCCAGGCCAAGGGCGCGGCAAATTTCATCACCGAGGTTTCGATGGATGAAACCGACAAGCCGCAGACGCCGCCGGAGCTGTTGATCATCCTCGCGGCGATCGCGGACCAGAAAATTCCGATCCAGACCATCGCGCCCAAGTTCACCGGCCGGTTCAACAAGGGCGTGGATTACGTCGGCGACGTGAAACAGTTTGAGAAAGAATTCAACGAGGACCTCGCCGTCATCGCGTTCGCCATCCAGCAATACGGTCTGCCGCCGTCGCTCAAGCTGAGCGTGCATTCCGGCAGCGACAAATTTTCCATCTACGAACCGATGCGCCGCGCCTTGAAGAAATTCGACGCGGGCGTCCACATCAAAACCGCCGGCACCACCTGGCTGGAGGAACTCATCGGCCTGGCGGAAGCGGGCGGCGACGGTTTGGAAATCGCCAAGGAAATTTACGCTTACGCCATCGAACATGTGGACGAGTTTTGCGCGCCCTACGCCAGCGTCATTGATATTGATAAAAAGAAACTGCCGGCGGCGCCCGTCGTGAACGGCTGGACATCCCGGCAGTTCACCGATGCGTTGCGCCATGACCCGAAAAACCCGGGATACAATCCAAGCTTCCGCCAGTTGCTGCATGTCAGTTTCAAGGTCGCGGCCAAGAAGGGCGACCGCTATTTTAACGCGCTCAAAAGGCATGAGGCGATTGTCGCCAAGAATGTGACGGAAAATCTCTTCGAGCGGCACATGAAACCATTGCTGATAGGCTAAACGAAAACTGCCAATCGGTTTTACCAGGCAACCCGAAATGGTCCGGCGTATAAGCACGCGTGAGCAGCACACTGCCGTTCAGAATGATTATATTTTGACGGCATTCTGCCGGCCCGTCCGCTGCCGTCCGCCACCCAGGATAACATCATTTTTCCCGCCAGAATCGCCGCGCTCAAGCCCGGCCAATAATCCACACTCAATCGCGGCAGGTTCAGGCCTGGGTATTCCCCCGGAATGGACAAAGAACGGACAGAAATATAAACTCAAACCAGAACCCGAAGTGTCAAATCAGTGATACCATAAAAGCAACTCACTCGGGGGACGATGGCCGCGAGGGATTACCGATAGCAATATGCAAACGAAAACCGGCCCCGCCCCAAAAGGCTTTACCTTGATTGAACTGCTGGTGGTCATAGCCATCATTGCGATCTTGGCGGCGATGCTATTGCCGGCGCTGTCGGCGGCCAAGCGGAAGGCCCAAGGCACTTATTGCATGAACAACACCCGGCAGATGGCGCTGGCCTGGATCATGTATGCCGACGACAACCAAAACCAGCTGGCACCCAATATGGGCCAGGGGCCGAATGGGCCCGCCTCCCAGCCCGGGGCCGCGAATGCCGCGAATGCCTGCTGGGTGGCTGGCTGTTTGAGCCTCCCCCAGTTCAATCCCAACACCGGTCCGGAAAACACCAATACCGCCATGTTGATTGACCATGTTGCCTATCCCAACGGTGCCTTTCTGGGTCCCTACATCAAAACCTATGCCGCCTTCAAGTGTCCGGCGGACATATCCAAGGCCCTGATTTATGGTCGAATGATGGACCGGGTTCGCAGCATCTCGATGAATAATTTTTTGGGAAACCCCTCGCTACCTGAAAACGATGCGAACCTTGGAAATTATCCATGCTACAAACGGTCCTCCAGCTTGCGGTCGCCCACGCTGACGTTTGTCTTTCTGGACGAACGTCCCGACAGCATCAATGATGCGACCTTCTTTACCGCAGTGAAAAACAATCCCCCCGCGACAATCATTGATATTCCAGCCAACTTCCATGGTGGCGCTGCCGGCTTTTCATTCGCCGACGGCCACTCCGAGTTACACAAATGGCATTCTGCCGCCCTGCTGAAACCGCTTCAGCCCCGGCCGATCAATAATTTGAGCGTGACCGGTGATGCGGCCGGGTTGTCAGATTCATATTGGCTGTGTCAAGGCGCGCTCGGCCAAGCCGGATTTCCTTGATATTTAAAACCCCCCATCATCTTAAAATGGCAGCAATCCGTAATAAAAATCCAGGAAGCCACTAAATTTCCTACGTGGCGGGCCTTTTTTGCCACTCAGGTGACCATTTGCCAGAGTTGCCCCTCCGCAAGCCATGTCCCCAGCACTGGTGACATGCGGAAAAACCGGCATCTGGTAAGATTTTCCCAGTTGGACGTAGTGACTCCAACGAAAAAATTTAAAAGTGTTGTTGAAAGAGCCCGGAGTAGTGTCCGGGCTCTTTGCTTTTGACTGCCAGCAACGCTTAGCGCTTTTGTAGTAATTTCGCTTGAGCCATTGCAGAGATGGTGCATCCGGAGGGACTCGAACCGCCAAACTTCTGATCCGAAGAAAGTTTAATATATTTACACGAGTAGCACTTGTGCAAAATATTATAATAAATCCTTTGGATACACCTTTGTTTGCAGGGTAAAAAACCTGCCTCGATTTAATGACAAGGGCTAGTTATTTGGGTTGGTTCTATATTACTTGCGAGGGCGTAGCTGCCAGAGCATTCCCAATCCGCCCAGACCTGCGAGAGCGATGGTCGAGGGTTCGGGGGTGGGTTCAGGACTATAATTAAAGTTTGCGTTCCAAGCCAGCGAACCGAAATCTGAAAATGTGTCCCAAGTGCTTGAGGTCAATTGGTCGAGTGTCTGATTATTGTAAAATTGAAATGATCCGCCGCCGTCCGAGGGGGAATGTCCGCCAAACCCACCGGCACCCAAGTCATAAGTATAACTTGCACCAGATTCGGCATTCGCCAGCAGACTGGCAGGGTCCGAAACGGTAAAAAACGCAATGTAATCACTTCCGGTATTAAGCACCGCCGCTCCTCCGGTATTAATCGTTACCGCTTGATCGGTACCACTGGCCGTGAAGGAAGTATTTTCCGAAAAAATAGGCGCGCCGACAGCCTGTCCGACGGACGTCCCGATCATTCCCCCGCTCCAAGCATAGATATTCGCCTGGAAATAGGTGGTTTGGCCAGCCGTCCCCGTTATATAAAAGGTCCAATCGTTCAAAGCCGTCAGGGAACCGGTGCCGGGAGCCACAAATGTTTCACCATAGGTATAGGTTCCACTCGGGCCCCATGAAGAAATGATTTGTGGTGAAGTAACGGTGTTGTTGTAATTGACAACTTGGGCCTGAGCCGAGATAGCGGCGGCAAAGCCAACCGCCACGAGTAAGGATAATGATTTTTTCATACCTTTTTATTTATATTGCATTACCTTACAACCATTCATCCTCCTACCCAGATAAATGCATCTAACGTGGCTAATAATGCATTGAACGATAATCGGAGCCTAAATTACGCATTCACTACTTCGCAATGGCTTTGGGTGAATTGGCCGGTGTGAAGTTCAGGGTTTATCGTCAAAATCGGTTTGTAATCTTTCCCGGCAATTGACCCATGCTCTTGGGGTGCTCATATATCATAGACCTTGGGAATCATTGCTCGAACGATGTTTTCGCTTCTGATACTTATAAACTCACTACTTCTCCATTTCTGATGCGATTATATTATCAGATTCTAAATACGTTTTTAACTTCTTATAGTTAGCTTGTTATGTATAATTATATCCCGCTGTATAACCGCTTGGACCTGACCAGAGAGGAGCGTTCTGTCAATGGCTGGTGGGATCACTGAAGAGCCAACCAGGTGGTGTAATAAGAATCAACAACCGGAATCTTGTCGGGTCTTTGTCGGTTAAAAAACGGGTTTTTTGAGCTTTTATATCTACCCTTAAATCACAATCCAATGATAATTAAGGACATAACTATGGTGCATCCGGAGGGACTCGAACCCCCAACCTTCTGATCCGAAGTCAGAAGCTCTATCCAATTGAGCTACGGATGCAACCGGGTCATTGTGCAAACTTTGGCAACGGCGATAAAGCGGATTCGCGCTGGATGAAATATCCCGCTTGTCTTTCGTCCGACCTGATCTTTAATGGAGAAAACACACCGTGCTGTCTGAATCTCACATCCGCCGGGAGACGGCGCACAAGCTGGCGCGTTACGCGCTCTTCAGCTTCCTCGTGACCTTCATTCTGGCCCGGGTATGCGTGTTCCTGATCATGGCGCAGCTGGTGCCGAACATGTATTTTTTCATGCACGGCACCCATGTCCATCACCTGAATTATGGCATTTTTCTGCTGGCGGTGGTAAGCGGTTACAGTGTGTTCCGCCGACCGCTCGGCCGCCGGGCGGAAATCACAGCCCTGCTTTACGGGGTGGCGATGGGCCTCACCTTCGACGAGTTCGGCATGTGGCTGCACCTGGGCGGCAGCTACTGGCAGCGGGCGAGCGTGGATGCCGTCATTGTGGTGTCGGCGCTGTTCGGTCTGGTGGCCTTCGCCCGGACGCTGAAGCGGTTTGAAAAGCGCCATTTCTGGGGGTTCATCGTGTTGCTGGTCGTGCTCGCGGGCTTTGGCATCGTCATCTACACCGCCGGCATTCGCATTGGGGATGTGGTGGGGCCGACGCTGCACGATTTGGAGGCGGCTTCCTCGCCATAATGCACCGATCAGGCCACCGGGAAGCCCCTTCGTTAAATCAACCCGGACTTGTAAACATCCACCTTTCAAAGCACGCCGGTTGACTTGGCATGTCGGTTTGCTAGCGTGCGGTGCGACATATCATGAAGCTGCTCACCCGCCTTATTCAAATCCTGTCCGGAGTCCAGACGGGAGCCGAGCAGGAAATCAGCCGCATTGAACAGTTCGCGCATTTTTGCGTCCTCGCCGGCAAAAGCTTTGTCCGCAACCGCTGTCCCGTGCGCGCGGCGGCGCTCTCCTTTGCAACGCTGCTGGCCCTAATTCCCATGCTGGCCGTGGCCATCGGCGTCACCAGCAGCATGCTCAAGGACCAGGGCGAAAAGGAAATTTACTCGGCGATCGACAAATTCATTTCCAACATCATGCCGCCGGCAACCGCCAAGGCCGACAGCCACGGGGTTTCATTGAATCTCAATCCGCTTTCCATCGCAGTAACCCCGACCAACTCGGTCGTTTCCAGAACCACGGCCGGCCCGGATCCAATCACCAATGCAGTCACGCAGGCCGGCACCACAAAC
>Ga0007854_10002818_pt1 | contig 10702 bp, 11 predicted proteins | sample CryBogCBH12Aug08_FD_60382 | JGI IMG/M metagenome (GOLD analysis project Ga0007854, IMG submission 60382) | Freshwater microbial communities from Crystal Bog, Wisconsin, USA - CBH12Aug08 | ecosystem: Environmental > Aquatic > Freshwater > Lake | place: Crystal Bog, Wisconsin, USA | collected... | reverse complement strand
TTCGCTATCCCCATCAATACCGCCAAAGCTGTTCTGGCTGACCTTACCCGTTACGGACGCGTCAAGCGGCCCTCGCTCGGCATCGTCTCCTACGCCATCGGCCCCGATCTGGCCTCGCAAATGGGCCTCTCCGCTGACTACGGTGTCCTCATACAGAAGGTTCTCCCCGGCGGTGCCGCAGAGCGCGCCGGCCTGCACGGCGGCAATCAGCAAGCCTACGTGGGCAACACGCCCATCATGTTGGGCGGCGACCTTATCATCGCAATCGATGGACAGGAGGTCACCGACCCTCAGGACATCAACGCCCTCATGGACAAACACCAGGCCGGAGACACCATTAGCCTCACGATTCTGCGCGGCAGAAAGCAGTTCACTCTCAAGCTGATTTTGGGAGAAACGCGGGATACAAATACGTAAGCGGTAAATCCAATCTACCTGTAGATTTTGGGCCGCTCCAATCTTGGTGCGGCCCTTATTTTATGCCATTCAGAAGCCTGCCCTCACCGCACTCGCTTCAGCCTCTGCAATCTGCACCCGCGCCATCAGAACCGGCTCGCCATAATGATCGGCCACAACGCTAGCCGCCTCCGAATTGTTCATATAGGTCCGAACTGCCGCCATCTTCACTGTTGATGCAGCCGCCATCTGCGCCACGGCCGCCTTGCTTGAGACTGACTGAACCAGCGCCAGCACTGCGCTAACCACTGTACCCACTGCCTGGATCGCCGCCAGTGCATGACGCTGGCTCGCTGGGTCAACAATTCTGGCTGCCTGCAACATCGCTGCATTTACCTGCTGCTGCAAGACAACCACCTGGCTTTGCATTTGTGCCAAGCAACTGGCCGAGGGATTGGCCAGGTAGGCCTTTGCCTGGGAGACAAGCAGATTTGAGGCCGCATCGAATCCAGCCGTAGCTGCTGAAAACATCGGCGCATCGGCAGGCGTCAGCAGCGCTCCGGTTGCGTCCGCCGCTGCTACCGCGCTCGCCAGGGCTGGCGTCCAGTTCACAATTTCCTGCGCAACCGATCTTCCGGTGCACCCGCTCATCATTGGCAGTGGCAACAGGAGAGCGATCAGAGCCCATGCGCCCAGTTTGGCGGTGCTGCCCGCAGCCGGCGATGCGCCCTCCGGGTCTCTGGCCAAGAGCCCCAGTAGGGCCGAGGCGATTCCACTCACCAGCGCAACCACGGTTCCCGAACCCGCGGAGCCCAGCGTCACGCCCTGCTTCGAAAGCACACTGCCAATGGTCACGATCGCAATCAGCAACCCTGCGACCGATGTCTTCGGATGTTCCCAGATATTCGAGATCGATTTCATTCAAATAGCTCCTTCAATTTGCAGAATTCTCTAGTGTCCCGTCTCTGAGATTCACAGCAAAACAGTCCCGGTCATTCTGAGCGAACGGGGCTCGATACGCTTTTCTGTTCAGGGGGGTGGTGTTCGATGAATCTGCTTTGTTCTTCCGCGCTTTTTACAACTGACTCTTGTGACAGGACACTAGAACTTGACGCCCAGACTCACAAGAAACAGCTTCACTTCTGGCCACACAACCTTCAGGTCCGCCGCAGTCTGGATGTCGAGGGGAATGTTGAGCGGGTTGGCGGCTGCACCGGCAAGCTCTGCAAGTGGCCTTTCCATCGCCACCGCCAGAATAGCCAGGGCGGCAATCACTTTGGGTGCCGCATGCACGGCCTTGCCCGCACCGGTCAGCCACTTCAGCGCATCCTCAGCGCCAATTTCAATCCCCTTCTCCATACTCACCAGAATGTTCGCCATGCCACTTGGTCCTCTCTGTGCCCTCGGGTTTCATCTAACTGCAGAAGAAGTCTGTCGGTGGTCATTCTTTGAAATCGCCACCTTCAACCGTGCTGCAAACGCCAATCGATTGAGGTTGGGCTTTACTCCAAGGACGACTATTTTCAATTCAACATGAAGTCTCGACTTCTTCCGCAACCGGTTATGCCATGAGCCGGCCCCCTGCGAGCCGGCCATGGTCTTTTGAGATGGAAGCAGCTTTCAATGAGCTGAATGTTGCCGTGGTTCCGGTCTGGCATCCAGGGGAAAACCGCCCCACCCAGACACAAAAGGTCCCGCGCCCCGGCGCCATCCGCCCAAATGGGGGAGGGCGTGCTCATTCGCCCGGCACGGCACTTCCTTCTGTTGTCTGATTACTTCCAAGGTTAGGGCATTGGAGATATATCTTCGGCAAAGCAAACCGCATATATAACATTCGTAAAATCAATTAGTTATATAACATTTCAATCGACATCGCCTTGACAGCCCTTCTCCGGCTTGCCTGTCAAAGGGGCCGCGTCACAAAGCGCCGTCCTTGGATCTGGTAATCCCCGCTTACAACTCGTCCAATCGCCTCGGTGTAGGCAATATGCTCCTCCACCAGAATCCGCTCTGCCAGGGAGTGCGCATCGTCCTCTTCCAGCACCGGAATCGCCCGCTGCAGCACAATCGCTCCATGGTCCAGATGCTCATCCACAAAATGAACCGTGCACCCAGCCACCTTTACGCCATAGTTGTAGGCCTGCTCCTGCGCCTCAAGCCCCGTGAACGCCGGCAGCAGAGAAGGATGGATATTAAGGATGCGATTGGGGAACGCTGCCACAAACTCAGGCGACAGCAGCCGCATGTAGCCAGCCAGGCATACCAGGTCCACGCGATGCTCCCGCAGGCAGGCAATCATCGCGCCGTCGTGCTCCTCGCGCTTGCGTCCCTTTGAAACCAGAACCGCATGCGGAAGCCCCAGCCTCCTGGCTGCTTCAATGCCCCCGGCCTCGGCCACGTTCGAGATCACTACCGCAATCTTCGCGCCCGTCAGTCGGCCCGCACGGATTGACTCCGCAATCGCCAGAAAATTTGAACCGCGGCCCGAGAGCACAACTCCCAGACGCACCGGTTCTCCGCCCGCCTTCACCGCGGAACCGCTCATGTGTAATGTACCCGCCGATCGCCCTTGACCACGCGGCCAATCACGTAAAACTTCTCCTCAGACCGGTCCAGCAGGTTCTTAGCGCGCGTAAACTTGGCTGCCGGAATCGCTGCAATCAGTCCGATGCCCATGTTGAACGTGCGCATCATCTCTTCTTCTGACACCTGGCCCAGCGTCCGCAAATGCTCAAAGATGGGCAGCACTGGCCACGAACCAATCTCAATCTGCGCCCCTGTGTTCTTGGGCAATATGCGCGGCAGGTTCTCTGTAATTCCACCCCCGGTAATGTGCGCCATACCGGTCGTCAGCCCCGCGCCCACCAGCTTTTGAATCGCATGCAGATAGCTGCGGTGCGTCTTCATCAGCGCCGTGCCCGCCTTCTCCTTGATCGCCGTCACATACTGCGTGGCCTTGTAGCCCGCCACCTCAAACAGCAACTTCCTCGCCAGCGAGTAGCCGTTCGTGTGCAGCCCTGTGGACGGTAACCCGATCAGCACGTCGCCAGGCTTGATGTCCGCGCCTGTCACCATCTTGTCGCGGTCTACTGCGCCCACAATAAATCCCGCCAGGTCGTACTCGCCATCGGTATAAAAGCCCGGCATCTGCGCTGTCTCTCCACCTATTAGCGCACAGCCATTGGCCTTGCAGGCCTCAGCCAGTCCTGTCACCACGCTCTCCGTCACCTCGGCGTCCAGCCGTCCGCTGGCCAGGTAGTCCAGAAAAAATAGCGGCGTCGCGCCTTGCACGGCAATGTCGTTCACGCAGTGATTCACCAGGTCAGCGCCCACGGTGCGATGCTGCCCCAGTTCAAATGCCACCTTCAGCTTCGTGCCTACTCCATCCGCGGAACTCACCAGGATCGGAGTCTTCCAGCGCTGCAAATCCAGCCGGAAAAGCGCACCAAAACCGCCGATTCCTCCCAGCACGTTGCGGTTGAAGGTCTTCTGCGCCAGGAACTTGATGCGCTCCTTGGCTCGATCGCCACTGCTGATATCAACGCCTGCATCGGCGTACGTCACGGGTTTCGATTTGGATTCTTCTGGCACGGTGAGGGCTTTCTGCGGTTGGATTGTACGCCGGCAAGGATGTCCGGAAAGGTCGATTCTAGCAGGATTGGTGCAGGTCGAGACCACATTGCGCGAATTCCCGCATGACTTCAGTCCCGTCACCCACCTTTTGAAATGACAAGCCGGCTTGACATTTCATAATCCACCCGCTACTCTGGTTTGGAAAGTCAGCTTTACATGACATACACCATCTCAAACCGGGTAAAGGAACTCCGTACCGCCCGAGGCTGGACGCAAGAGGAGCTCGCTCATGCGGTTGGCGTCTCCCGCCAAAGCATCAACTCCATCGAGCGCAACCGCTACGTGCCAAGCCTCGAGCTGGCCCTCATCTTTGCCCGTACCTTCTCTTGCCCCACCGATCAAATCTTCCAGTTGGAGTGCCAGCCATGACCCATCCCATTCTCAGCAAGATCCCTTTCCTCAGCCGCTTCGTCGACGAGCGCTTTCTTGAGCACCGCCGCCGTTCCTCCAGCATTGCCGGCATCGCCGTCGCCTGTCTGTCCGTTGTACTGTTCGAGTACCGCTTTTTCGTCAACAACATCTGGAGCTGGGACCTGCTCGCAATCGCTCTCGCTTTTGTCTCCATCAAGATGTCCCTCTTCGCCTGGTACCGCTTCAACGACTGAAGTAGAAAAGGAAACCCAGCCATGTGCATAGGCCGACGCAACCTCGACCCCAAGACCCGCAGGTTCCTCGCCTTCGGCAACCTCTGCCTTGCCATCGGCCTCTCGCTTCCCTTCCTGGGCAAGTGTTACGGCCTCCGCCATCATGGATGGTTCGATGGGCTGAGCGGGTTTCTGCTCGGCATTTCCCTCGTTTTCATTGTCTATGCATTTCGCAGGAGCCGCCGCTGCAGTGAGAAGCAACTCGGCGGCTCACCCCAATGAATCTCTAGCTCAACCGCGCCATCCTTTGTCAGGGCTCGGAGGCCGAATCATGCTTCAAGACAAACTTCGCGAATCCCCCGAGAAAGCCATCTCCTGGGATTAACAATGATCACAGTCGGATTGATGCTCATTGTCGTCGGCGTCAGTTGGCAAAGGATTCCGTTCCTGTTCAACCTCTGGCCCAGCCATAACGACTTCCTGCGCGGGTTCATCTTTGGATTCGCTATCGTCATTGAGATCGCAGGCCTCGTCCTCAACATTCAAGCTGCCGCCGAGAAGCGAAAGTTGCTATAAGAAGCGCCTTCGCTCCTCTGCTCCAGGCAGGGAGCAGCTCTCCAGCCGCCCCCAAATTTGGTACCGCCAACGGGCAACCAGTGCGTATCCCAAGTCGCGCACCGCGCGCGGAACCAATCCCAACGCAGTACTTACCTGCGGCCACGGCCGCGGCAGTTCATGCAGCAGAGCCACCACCGCGCCCGACCGCGTCAAAACACGCTCCGCACTCCCACCCCAACCGCGAACCACCAGGATCGTCCCCGGTCCAGCCATCGCATCAAAGCCATACTGAGCCAGCAGTCCCGTTACCTTTTCTGACCTTGATTCCACAAATCGCATCCGGTCCCCCCGATCGCGTGCCACAAGCCACCGCACCGAGCGGTTGCACAGCCCGCAATAACCGTCAAAGACCACTAGCAGCCGGTCACCTGTCTTACCCAGTTCATTCACACCCATCCAGATGCCTGCGCAAGTCAGCGCGATTCAATTCAGGCGGAGCCTGACCTTCAGCCTTCTATACTGAACCCATCATGAATTCCCAAACCCCAGCTCCCGTCCGCACCCGTTCCCAGGCCCTCCAGCACCGCGCCGAGCGCTTCTTCCCCGGTGGCGTCAACTCCCCCGTACGGGCCTTTCGCGCCGTCGGCGGAGCGCCCCCGTTTATCCAGTCCGCCAACGGCGCGTACCTCACGGACGCAGACGGAAACCGCTACGTAGACTACTTCGGCTCTTGGGGCCCCATGATCCTGGGCCATGCCTTCCCACCCGTCGTTGAGGCAATCGAGCGCGCCGCCCGCAACTCAGCCAGTTTCGGCGCTTCCACGGCCGCAGAGGCTGACCTGGCCGAGCGCATCGTAGCCATCTACCCCGCGATTGAGAAGATGCGCTTTGTCTCGTCCGGCACTGAGGCCACCATGTCGGCCATCCGCCTCGCCCGCGCCGCCACCGGCCGTAATATCATCATCAAGTTTGAGGGCTGCTACCACGGTCACGCGGACGGACTGCTGGTCAAGGCCGGCTCTGGGGTCGCTACTTTCGGAATTCCAGGCTCCGCGGGCGTTCCCGATCAGGTAGCCCAACTGACCCTCGCTCTGCCCTACAACGACCTGAACGCCGTCGAAGCTGCTTTTGCAGTCCATCCTGACGCCATCGCCGCCATCATCATCGAACCCATCGTTGGTAACGCCGGATGCATCCCGCCTGCCCCCGGCTATCTGGCCGCGCTGCGTGCAATCACCCTGCGCTACGGCGCACTCCTCATCGTCGACGAAGTCATGACCGGCTTCCGCGTTGCCCTGGGCGGCGCGCTTCAGCTCTACGGCATCGATGCGGATCTGGTCACTCTCGGCAAAATCGTCGGTGGCGGCCTTCCCGTCGGCGTCTTCGGCGGCAAGCGCGTCCTCATGGACCTGCTCGCCCCCCTCGGCCCCGTCTACCAGGCCGGAACCCTCAGCGGAAACCCCCTCGCCATGGCCGCGGGCATCGCCACCGTAAGCTATTTGCAGGAGCACGCCGCACAGATCTATCCGCAGTTGGAAGCCACTGCCAAAGCTGTCTTCGACGGCGTAGCCGCCGAGGCCGCTAAAGCTGGCATCCCCCTCACCACCAACCGTGTTGGTGCCATGGGCACTTGGTTCTTTACCTCCGGCCCTGTAACCAACTACGACCAGGCCGCCCTCAGCGACACGGCCGCCTTCGGTCGCTTCCACCGTTCCATGCTCGATCAGGGCGTCTGGCTTCCACCCTCGCAGTTTGAGGCTGCCTTCATCGGCACTGCACATGGCGAGCAGGAGATTGCGGCCACCATCGCAGCCGCGCAACATGCCTTCAAGTCCGCACTAGCCCAGTAAGCCTCTCACGCATAAATGCCATTCCACGGACCAATATCTGTCCATGGGATGGCATTTCCAGTTCAGGATTGGGAGCCGCTACAACAAAAGCCCCCTACCATTGCTAACCGAGCAAGCTGGCAGCCGCCGTCCAGGGCTTTTGCTGGCCTTCTGCCACGGCCCGATACGTAAGCGTTCCCATCCAGGTATTCAGCCCCTCAGCCAGCCCCGCATCCTGCTTCAGCGCCTCCCGCGCGCCTAGGTTCGCAAGCCGCAGCAGGTATGGGAATGTTGAGTTAGTCAGTGCCAGCGTCGAGGTATGCGGCACAGCGCCGGGCATGTTCGTCACGCAGTAGTGCACCACGCCATCCACCACGTAGCTCGGGTCAGAGTGCGAAGTCGGCCGCGCTGTCTCCACGCATCCACCCTGGTCGATAGCCACATCCACAATCACCGCGCCCTTCTTCATCTCCGCAACCATGGCGCGAGTAACGATCCGTGGAGCCGTAGCCCCCGGAATCAACACGCCGCCAATTACCAGGTCCGCTTCGCGCGTTGCGTGCGCCACGTTGTAGCTATTCGAGGCCAGCGTGTACAGCCGCCCGTTGAAGATATCGTCCAACTCCCGCAGCCGATTCAGATTCATGTCGATAATCGTCGTTTTGGCGCCAAAGCCAAGCGCTATCTTGGCCGCATTGGTGCCCACCACACCGCCGCCCAGAATCGTCACATGCGCTGGTGGTACACCCGGCACCCCACCCAGCAGAATTCCCCGCCCACCGCGCTCTTTTTCCAGGTAGGTTGCGCCCACCTGCACGCTCATCCTGCCCGCCACCTCGCTCATCGGCGTCAGCAGCGGCAAAGTTCCCTGGCGGTCACGTACCGTCTCGTAAGCAATGCCAATCACTTTGGACTCGAGCAGCTTGTCGGTTAGCACCGGCAACGGTGCCAGATGCAGATAGGTAAACAGGACCAGCCCCTCGCGGAAGAATACATACTCCCGTTCAATCGGCTCCTTTACCTTCACCACCATCTCCGCCTTGCCCCAGACGTGGCCAGCCTCACCAACCAGTTCCGCGCCGGCATTCTGGTACTCCGCATCGGTAAAACCGGACTGTGCGCCCGCCTGCGTCTCCACCAATACCTTATGACCTGCCTCAGTCAAAGCCTTCACGCCGGCCGGGGTTACGCCTACGCGGGCCTCATTGTCCTTAATCTCTTTGGGAACGCCAATGATCATCGCAATTTCTCCTGTGTGGGCTCAGTCCAAAAGGGGTTGGATACTGGCCGGGGAGGGCTGACTACTCAAAAAGCCCGGCGCCGGAGTTCTCTCGGAGAATGAAACGTCTGGCGCCGGAAAGCATCCACTTCTGACTGCCCAAGTATCCTACGGCGCAACCCTCTTCCAATGTGTGCATTTTTTGTGATAAAAGTGCCGCATGGGAACTAAACGTGATCTAAATATTGACTTACCGCAAGAATCATCCATTCTGGCGCCCCAGTCTGGCTCGGAGACTAACCTCGATGAACTGGACGCTGCCATCCTCCGCTACCTTCAGATGAGCGGTCGCGCTACCAACTACGAGGTTGGCGAGGCGGTGGGCCTTTCCGCCTCGGCTGCTTCCCGGCGTATTCAGGCCCTCGAAGCCTCCGGGGCCATTCGTGGCTATCGCGCTCTTATTGACGACCGCATGCTCGGCAAGCGCATGACCGTCTACATCCGCGTCTCGCTGGAGAAGCAGTCGGCCCCGGTTCTGGCTGCATTTGAGGCTGCAATCCGCCGCTCCAAGGGCATTGAATCCTGCCACCTGATGGCTGGCCAGTACGACTACATGCTGGTGGTCCGCGTAGCCGATATCGACGATTACGGACGCCTCCACCAGGTTGAGCTGTCCCGCCTGCCCGGAGTCATTCGACTTGAGACCAGCTTTGCGCTCCGTGATGTCCTGGAGGATGCAAAGGCATAGCAGCGCACAGAGCACGCGGAAATTTATAGATATTGGGAATTGCAGAGTGCGGATGACGATTGGCCTCAGCGATGCTGGTCAGTGCCTTTCGAACCTGCTTGCCATGCAACAGTTGGTTTGCTTCGACCAAGTAAATGGCTGGCCTCTCATATTGAGAAGCCAGCCATCTTGTTTTTGCAGCCAGGTTGCGTTATGCCTTGGTGGCGGAGGTAAGTGCGCCGAGGTCGGCCGCCAGCTTCTCCGTCGAGAAGGCTTCGATCAGATCGCCTTCCTTCAGGTCGCTGAAGCCGCTGAGGCCGATGCCGCACTCCATGCCATTCGTGACTTCGCGGGCGTCGTCCTTGAAGCGCTTAAGGGAGTTGATCTTTCCCTTGAACACCTGTTCGGTTCCGCGCATTACCTTCACCTCCGCGTCGCGGCGGATGACTCCGTCTTGAACACGGCAGCCGGCAATGGTGCCAACCTTGGGAATGCGGAAGACGTTGATGACCTCAGCGCGACCAAGGTAGTTCTCCTTGAAGGTCGGGTCGAGCAAGCCAAGCATGGCCAGACGCATCTCGTCCTGCAACTCGTAGATGATGGAGTGCAGACGAATCTGGATGCCTTCCTGCTGGGCCAGTTCGGCAGCCTTGCGCTCGGGGCGCACGTTGAAGCCGATGATGATGGTGTTCGAGGCAGTGGCCAGCAGGACGTCGCTCTCAGTAATGGAACCGACGCCGGAGTGGATAACCTTGACACGCACCTTCTCGGTGGACATGCGGGTGAGCGAATCTGCCAGCACCTCGACCGAACCAGTGACGTCGCCCTTGATGATGAGGGGCAGGTCCTTGATGCCGGCGGTGCGGATCTGCTCTGCAAGACCTTCGAGCGATACGCGGGAGCTTTTGGCGAGCTGCGCTTCGCGCTCCTTCATCTTGCGGTACTGGGCAATGCCCTTCGCCTTGTCGCGATCGGCTACCACCAGGAATGTGTCACCGGAGTCAGGCATCGATTCCAGTCCGAGAACTTCAACTGGTGTCGACGGCCCGGCTTCTTCAATGGCGCGACCGCGATCATCAAACATGGCGCGGACCTTGCCGAACGTGTTGCCGACAATATAGCTGTCGTTGAGGCGGAGGGTGCCATCCTGAACTAGGACGGTTGCCACGGCGCCACGGCCACGATCGAGCTTGGCTTCAATAACGGAGCCGACTGCCTTGCGTCCAGGGGTTGCCTTGGGAGCGCGAATATCAGAAACCAGGCAGATCATCTCAAGCAGAAGATCCAGGTTGATGCGCTTCTTGGCGGATACCTCAACGAAGACTGTTCCTTCGTCTCCGGCTGCCCACTCTTCAGGAATGAGCCCGCGATCGGCAAGCTGCTTCTTCACGCGGTCGGGGTTCGCTTCAGGCTTGTCAATCTTGTTGACGGCCACAATGATGGGCACGCCTGCAGCCTTGGCGTGGTCAATGGCTTCCAGGGTCTGTGGCATCACGCCGTCGTCTGCTGCAACTACGATGACAACGATGTCAGTGACCTTGGCGCCACGCGCACGCATGCGGGTAAAGGCTTCGTGACCGGGAGTGTCCAGAAACACGATCTCGCGGCCGGAGGCGGGTGAGCCTTCCTTGGCGAACTTCACCTTGTATGCGCCGATGTGCTGAGTAATGCCTCCAGCTTCGCCAGCGGCAACGTCGGTTTCCCGGATTGCGTCCAGCAGCGAGGTCTTGCCGTGATCGACGTGGCCCATGACGGT
>Ga0007854_10002816_pt1 | contig 10706 bp, 6 predicted proteins | sample CryBogCBH12Aug08_FD_60382 | JGI IMG/M metagenome (GOLD analysis project Ga0007854, IMG submission 60382) | Freshwater microbial communities from Crystal Bog, Wisconsin, USA - CBH12Aug08 | ecosystem: Environmental > Aquatic > Freshwater > Lake | place: Crystal Bog, Wisconsin, USA | collected... | reverse complement strand
CACAGACTGCCCGCCGCAAAACTTGCCTGACTCCGTCCGGTTCAGACCGCTTCACTTCACTTCCCTGCGCGTGACCACGCGACCTCTGCCCGCCTGTTTGCGCTCTGCTTCGTTCCGTTCGCGGTAATGTGGCGAGCATTGAAATGCGAGGACATCCTACTGAATTCTGGTTTTATCCCATCCATCGCAATCCAGGTGAAAAACCAAAACTCGGCGAGCCGCAAGTTTTTCCAGAGACCACTCCAGTCGGAAGATTTACACGTCTGTTGCCGCCTGAGCCGCCGACAGAGGGGCAGCGGATAATTGCCGCCTATTTGCTGGAGCTACAGGGATACAACTTTCAGAGAAAACCGGCGGCTTGGAACTGAATGCCACCCGATTGCACATCCAACAGGCAAAACGCCATGCCAAATTCCTGAAAGCGACCAGCCTGAATCAACCAAAAGATGCGTTAGATGTGTAAATCACTAGCAAACTTAAAAAAATGAACTCAATGATTATCATCGAAAATGACGGTCCAGTAATCACAAAGACCAATTTCTGGGAAACAGACTTGAACGAACGCGGATTATTTATGCTGTCGGCCAACGCCGGAGCCTATCGGCTGTTGGTGCCGGATGAACACTTCCACATATATCCTGAAATGCTGAAGGCGAAGGAAGTCGTCATCACCCGAGGCGTTGACCGGCTCCAGCGGAAGGAGATGTTGGAAATCATGTTTGACGACCACTCGCAAAATCCGTTGGTGCTGGCCATCGCAACAAGCCAGGCCGACTTTCTTTTAAAACCGAAGCCGGCAGGTCATCCGTTCCATATTTACCTGGAGGGATGTTTCTGCGCTGGCAGTCTCACCAGTTACTACCGGCGGGCCAAAAAATTGCCCTGCCTGGAGCCGTGGAAAAATTAAACCCGCGATAACGCTTAAACATATCTCACAGATAAAACAGAGGCCACCTATGTGTAGTCCAGTTGTAGTCCACCTCACTGCCGCAGCAGTAAGTCCGCAGAAAGCCGCACGCTTGACTTTCCCAATGAATATGCAATAATCACCTTGTAAACATTGACGATTAGCAGCTCGGAATCGTCTACGGATCAGCAGGTTAGAGGTTCAACTCCTCTTGGGTGCACCACTTCATAAGTAAAATCTATTAAATGATTTGGTGATTACCTTCTAAGACCGAAAAGTCCAAAAACCGGTTTTCTTCTGACATAATTCTGACAAATCGATTTTGGTAATAAAAAACCACCGTTTCAGAGGGTCTTTTGAATCGCTGGTGTCTTCTGGATTCGTCAGGGCGTCGGCTAGGCTTCAATTCGCAAAACTTTTCCATGCCTTCCTATGAGACCTCACGGACGTAATACCTTAAGCGATTTCGATGGTGTTGCCCATGACGTAAACGATTTCAGGGATTTTCCGGATCAGTTTGTGGTTATCCCTTCAGAAACTGTGGCGAATGCCGTCTTGAATACAAACCACAAATTCGAGGTGAACTTTCTTTGGTGTGTTCTCGTGGCTTTTTGTTGGATTGAGCGGTTCGTTTGGGGATTTGATTTTAATGTGATTCGGTCAAACCCAAAGCGTCTCGATATTTTTAGCACGAATCGTCGTAAACCAGATTTTTCCAGCGGTTTCAGTGTCCGCAACGGGCGGCTTCGGCGGTGCTTTGGGGCGTTCGGACTCTAACTAAGTATGGAACAGCCTGCGTCACCGTCGAGACCATCGGGCATTTCTTTGTGAACGATGGAACGAAGCCTCGAACAGTCGCCCTGAAGGTTGTGCCATGCGCCTAGCGAGGAATTGCTGACTACTGGTATGCGGCATGAGATGTATCGGCTGGGCGGCACATTATTGACCGCTTTGAAAACTTTCGAAAAATATAATGGGTCACGATATCCAATCGCAATCGCAACCTGTTTGATGCTCGCTGTAGTTGACTTCAGCAATCTGCAAGCATGGGCCATTCGCAACCTTGTGAAATAATGCATCGGGCTAAAGCCTTTTTGTTGCTTGAATAACATGAAATAGTGTGACTGGGATAAATCCACCTGCGCAGCGAGTGTTGACACCCGCAACGGTCGGTTAATGTTCTCCTTCATGTAGGCGATGCTGCGATCAACCTTCGCATTCAAATTGTTTTCATTTTCCTTAATAATGGTCAATCGAGCTTTGGTGCAAGGAGTAGGCATTTGTTGAACGGATGGACGTTCCGCAGTGGTAGGATGAAGCGGGCAATTCGTATTCATCTATGAGGGCATTAAAAGTTGTGTTTTCGTAATCGAATTTGGTGCGCTAGCAGTCATCTTGTGGTTTAAATCAAATTTTGTGTCGACCTCGGATTAATTTTGAAAAATTTAAAATTACGTTGGCGTTGAAGTATGGTTAACATGGAAATGTCACGGCCAGAATACGACAGTTGTCGTATGTAATTTCTGGTTCTGGCAAACTGTGAGATGACCCTTTTACCAATTCAAAAATTTCCCCATTGGTCGGCAATGATGTGCCGCGATAATTAAAGACTTAATAAATATCTACTCAGGTAAAAAAATGAATCATGCCGCAGACCGGTTGTAGCAAGCTGAGCTCTGGTTCAAAGGGGCTCTTTCATTTTTTGTGATTTTTTCTTCGACTTTCGGGTTATCGCAAAATGTTTTTGGAGGGGTCCGATAGTCTTGAATTCGAAGGCACGCCACCTCAATAAAAAATCCGCACAAGTGGTAAACTTGTGCGGAATTGAAAAATGAATGGGCGTTTAGGCCATAGTTTTACGCCGTTGAAAGAAGAAAAGTATGCCGGCTGCGCCCAAGCCCATCAACGCAAGTGTGGTGGGTTCAGGAACGGGACCACCCGAAAAAACCACGTTGTTGAAGTCCAGATAGTTTGGGGCGCCGCCGCCATTATTGGTCGTAAAAATCAATTCGATATAACCGCTGGAGGGAGTGGCAGTGACTGAGGATAATATGCTCGAGTAATCCAAAGTGACGGTTTGTGACTGAAAACCGATACCGGGATAAAAATAAAAATTGGGCAAATTGCCGTTGGAAGCCTGGTCGCCGGTAGCTGTAAACGACGAACCGGGCATACCATGAAATCCCAAACCCGAAGCGTTGATGGCAAATCCGTTGATTTGATCATAGCCAGCCGTATAACCGGTTCCATTAACGGAAAGCGTAAATGACAATAAATGGTTGTTCAAAAAGGCTGAATTTTGCCCGGAATTCTCCAACTTGATGGAGAGATCTTGATGCCAGCCGGATTCCGATACCTGCAGGCTTTGGGTGTAGCCCGGAACCGCGCCGCTTACAAAGCTGTAGATGCCGGTATTGGAGGGGTCGGTAATTGACAATCCGTTACCCCAATCTATCCACCCATCTCCACTGTTGTTTTGCCAACTGCCAATAACCTGGCCATGAATCGCAGGGGCGAAGGCAAACGCAGACGCGATTAGTGTGGTGAGCGAATATTTGTACAATTTATTCATTTTTTTTATTTTAATGAAGGTTTTAGGTGTTCTGTTTTTTGCTGACAAATTACATACTAACTACTTCATCGCTTCATGCCATACGACTAATGGTGGATGATAATTCGATTGCGTTAATTGCCGGATTGTCATCCCGAGTTTGAATGTAAAAACCACTTTTAGACCCAATGAGCCAAACGAATCTTAGCAGTTGTGATTGGTAATATTCAATCCGCACATCGGCGGCAATATTAGAAAGTCCACTTAAGCTATTCCCGTTAAAACCCAGGGCCAACCAAACTTTGCATGCCATAATTATGCAAAAATATGACGTTTGAAGCATTTTGGATTATTTTGGCCGGTCCAACTGCAAATCCCACCAAATCAGCGTGATTTACACTCGCAAAACGTTTTGACTGCTCCGATTCACCCAGAATGGCGTATCGACCATACGTCGTATTGAAGCAACAAAAATGAATGATAGGATGCTCTTCATTAAGCCAAAGCAATCGACAACCAGTCATGAAAAATATCGTGAAGATAAATCGGAATAAACTTTCAAAATCTCTTTCAAAACAAGCTTTTACACTGATTGAACTGTTGGTGGTCATTGCCATCATAGCAATTTTGGCGGCCATGCTCTTGCCTGCCCTGGCGAAATCCAAATTCAAGGCAAAAGTACTAAATTGCACCAGCAACTATAAACAATGGGGCATCATGGCCAATGTGTATGCCGGGGATGATCCCCAGTCAAGATTGCCAAGGTTTGATGCGCCGGGTGCCGGCAGTGATGTGTGGGATGTGGGGACCAACATGTGCCCGACGCTTTCGCAATATGGAATGACGGTTCCTATGTGGTTTTGTCCCGTGCGGCCTAATGAATTTAACGACAACACGGTCAATAGTGCAGACGGTTGGTTTTATAAACAAACGCATCGTCATATTCTTACCACTGGCGATTTAAATGAGTATTTAATTAGGGCGTTCGGTGGTCGGTGGGCATTGATCAACCATGACTGGTGGGTCCCACGAAGCAACAATGGGCAGAACAGCGGCTTATATCCAGTGCCGCAAGGAAGTAACGTTCCGCTTGGAGCAGATATTCGTGGCTGGCCGGCTAAAACCTCCGACCTCACAGCCAGTACGCAACCCATGATTAGCGATTACTGTCCGGTAGCGGTTGCGAGTACCTATCCAATCTCTGCCGTTCAATCGGGATGTCATTTCTATAGTGGCACCTTGTCCTCAATCAATATCGGCTATGCTGATGGTCATGTTGAACTTCATAACAAAAATAACATTCAATTTCAATATGCGGGAGCTTTTGCAACGTACTATTAACATATTTCCAGCAGTATATAACCACAACCAACGAACAACTCAAATGCATAAAATGAAAGCAATGAAAACAACCACGGCGATGCTCCTGGCGGTCGCTGCGATCAGTGTCACCAGCCAGGCTCAGACCACAAACTGGGTGGCAGATCCATTTGACACTGCCAATCAAGTCACAAATTCTCCAAATTGGGGAAATTGGTTTGGCAATATGTATCAGTCCCGCGCATGGGATCCTACAATGGACTCCGGTAACAACCCCGGCTCTGGTGCCCTTTTGGTCAACGTTATTGCAGGCCGTCCGGCACATGACCAATATGTACTTTGGCCAGGCCTTCCATGGAATGTTGACATGTACAACCTTTTCACGAATGTATCGTTTGATATTTGTTATCAGACCGGGTCAGCCATCCGTACCAATGTCACGGTTTCCGACAACTACTCAACGGGTATTGGTTCGCTTGACTATGGCGTCATGCGTGTCGGTGCCTGGGACAACTGGAATCAAGATTGGTTCTACACTTTTGCGATTCCGGCCACGAATGGGCTTGGATTGCCTAACACTAACTGGACGCATATCAGTATTCCCATTAACATCAATGGCGTGTTAAAACAATACCCAAACCTGTATACCCTGCGAAATATTATGTTTAGCATGGATAACGCAAATTATGGTAATGCTATATTAAGTGGAGCTCAAACTTATTGGATTGATAACATTACCTTTATCGGGCCATCAAACGGGATTGTGCATCCGCCGCCATCGCTAAATCCGGTGTTAAAAACCAAACCGGCATTGCGTGTTTTTACCGGGGCGGCAAGCATTTATGCCCGTTCCCAGCTTACGTCGGTTAACGCAAATGAATCATGGATTGGTGGCACATATCCCGTGACCTATTCCTTTAATCTATTAGATTTCCCCAATATAAATAATGTGCAAGCGCATTTGGAAATTATTCCCGGGCCGGCTTATACGGGAAATCCGGGCGCAGATTATAACAACACCAACTGCCTGTGGCTCCAAATATTGAGCAACGGTAGTGGTGGTTATACGGCCAATATTTCGTGGAAAACAAATAGTACCAGCAATAATCCAAATCATAACGAACTTAGCATCTCCAGCGCCAGTTCACCTGCCGGTACTTGGACGTTAACGTTTAACAGCGCAACGACTGGCACCCTGAGCGGACCGGGTAACAATAACGTTGCTTTCACCATAAATGACCCCAATGTAGTTGCTGATTTCGGAAATCCAGCCACGTTGGTGGTAGGAAATCAACCCAACGGATCAACGGCAGGGGAGGGACAGCCGAGCGACTATGCCAGCATCACGGTGACGGGCACGGCTGCTCCCATTGCGGACGACTTCACCACAGCCAGCAGTCTGGATGCCGTATGGACTACCGCCAATTGCGATAATCCAAACAGCGTCGTTCTCGTTACCCCCAACCAGCCTTATTGGATCTACTGGGACACACCTGATAGCGGATATGGCTTGGGTGTGTCGACCAACGTAGACGTTGGACCATGGATGTTGCCACAGTATTATAATGGTTATTACACGGTTCCACAGATCATAAAAAATGGCAAATACAACTGGGCCTTGATCCCGAGTAGTTGTCTCCCTACTATTGATGGTCAAGCTCAGTCAGGTCAGGCCCTTTCGCCGAACGCATTTTTCCGGCTGTCAAATCCGCCGCCAGCAAATTAACCTTAACTCATCGTTTAAGTAACATGACGGCACCGGGAAACCGGTGCCGTTTTTCATTTTTTGACTTTAGATCATCGAGCCTGTTTGTATTAAGCACGCAATCGGGATCAATCGAAGTTAAATATGACCCGTTGATTTCCACCGCCTTGTAATTTGCTAATTGATTCAAATACGACTTATGTCGTATAGAAAGAAGTTGGTGGAGTGCTATGGTTATCCATTCTATAAAAGCATTAAACCAGAGCCATAAAAATTATAAACAGGATCCATCATGATGGCGTTTGATTTTGGAATGTGTTTAAACAGTAAAGCCATTTTATGATGTGTCACCGGTTGAGCAGAGAGGTTCTAATTATTCCATTGACATGCTTTGCCATTCTTGTGGCGCATTGTGTTCTGGCCCAGACGACTATAACAAATTACATCGACCAGTTCAACCCTGCCGGTACCAGCGGATACTCTTATTCCGGTGGACAGATTGGCAGCGTCTGGGGTAACTGGTTTGGCGGGGCCTTCCAATCGTTGACGTGGGACGCTACGAACGATGCGAATACCAATGTAAATTCTGGTTCCATAAAAATAATTGCCAGTTTCCCAGGTAGCGGCAGTTTTGGACCACAGTTTGAGGTTTATAATGGATTAAATGCCATTAACCCGGGATTAAATGCCACACAATATACGAATTTTCAGTGTGATGTTCGCTTCGCCTCCGGCTCAGCCGCCGAGGGAGGCACCTTCGGCACCCTGCAATTCGGCACACCGGTTGGCACATCGCAAGATTACTTTAGCGGCGGTACAAGAATTCCCTCAAATAATACGAACTGGGTTCATATTAGTATTCCCCTGAACGCAGTAGCCGATCCGAACTTGGCAAATATCACGGGCGTCCTGATCCATATTTATGATTCCTCGCTGTCAGGCACCACCACATTCTGGGTTGATAACATTGCGTTTGTTGGCATGGGCGGAACAAATGTTGGCTCGGCCACGATCAATTACACCAATACGCAACAACGGATTGACGGTTTTGGCGCTTCCTCTGCCTGGTATCAAACTGCGTTTTCCACCTCCGATGCCGATTTGCTTTTTTCCACCAACACCGGTGCGGGGCTTTCATTGTTGCGCACACGCATCGCCCCAGGCGGTATCATAGACGACGCGGAAGGAACGATCGCGCAGCAGGCTGCGGCACGGGGTGCAAGGGTCTGGAGTACCCCGTGGAGTCCGCCAGTAAACTTTAAAACCACCAACTCAGTCAACGGCGGAAGTTTCGTTTCAAGTGCGGCCAATTATCAGGGCTATGCTGCAGAGTTGGCGAATTACGTCGCCACCATGAAAAACACCTACGGTGTGAATCTTTATGGGTTGTCGATTCAGAATGAACCTGATTTGGCCACCACTTATGAATCCTGCTTGTGGACGTCGCAGCAGTTTTATGATTTTCTCCCCTACCTTGCCACGGCGATGACAAATGCCAGCGTAAACATGACCAAAATCATCCTTCCAGAAGATGAATTCTGGCAGTGGAATCTGGCCGCATCCACGATGAACGACACCGTCACCTCGAATCTCGTCGGCATCCTCGCGGCGCATAATTATGGCGGCACGGTTGCACCAGTCACGCAATATGGCACACCTTGCCCAAAAGCGGTATGGGAAACAGAGCATTACTTCGGTTCCGGTGATGACATAACCAACGGTCTCGCGGTCGCGCAAGAGATTCATTCCTTCATGACCTTAGCTCAGGCTAATGCTTATCATTATTGGTGGCTGACAGGAAGCGGCAACGGCTCAATTGCCGACAATACCGCCAGTCCCGCCAAACGCTTGTTTGTGATGGGCAATTACAGCCGGTTTGTTCGCCCCAACTTTTACCGGGTCGGCGCGACGAACAGTAGTTTCGCCTTGGTCAGCGCCTACAAGGATACCAATTCTTATAATTTCGCCATTGTGGCCGCCAATCCGACCGCCTTTCCGGTGAAACAGACGTTTACGTTGACCAACTTCCCGGTGATTGGCACTTTGACTCAATGGGTTACTTCAGCCTCGCTGTCGCTTGCAAACCAGGGTTCTGTCGGTGTTACTAATAATTCTTTTAGTTACCTCATGCCTTCCTATAGCGTCGTCTCGTTTGTCAGTTCAGTGGGTAATGCCTTGATGTTGACAAACAGCGATGGCAATGGTCAATCAAGCTTTGACCAGGCATCTGATGCTGGCGGGATCACTGCTGCAAACTGGACATATGGTATATGGCCAACCTTTTTCAATGATTGTTATACCGGAACCAAATCCCTGAGGACGCCGGCCAACACGGGTAACATAACTTTTCCAGGACGCTCGTTGACAGTGCAAAGCCCGGCGGGGTTGCTCTTGAGCGGCAACAATGGTTCGACAGTCACCATCAATAATTTGATACTCACCAACGGTGGCGGCGTCTGTCAGGCGCTCAATCCCGGCACGGCTTTTACTCTCGCCGGCAATCTGACCGTGTCCGGTGGTCAATTTTACAATTCCGGTGATCCCACCCGCAGCATCACCAATGCGACCACCATGACCGGCTCGGGCGCACTGACTAACACCGGCAATGGGATCGTCGTTTATACAGGAAAAAACAACGCTTACATTGGCGCAATTACCGTCAATGGCAACACAATTTTGGAAGCGTCGTTCTTGAACAATTTGGGCGGCAATCCGGCAAGCTTTAATCCCGCGCAGCTTCTGCTTGACAACGGCACGTTTCAGCCCGTTGCTAGTTTTGCGTTCAATAATCCAAATGGCGGGGTGACCTTGGGCGCCAGCGGCGGCACGTTTAACATTCCTGGGGGGATAACTCTGACCGTTTCCAATCCAATTACCGGCGTTGGCTCACTTCTGAAAACCGGCAGTGGCACGCTCGCGCTAACGGGTGTAAACTCGTTTACCGGTAATACGGCAGTTAACAACGGGGTTTTGGCCGCGATGGGCAACGCGGGTATCACCAGTCCTGCGTTGACCATTGGGAACAGTGGCACGCTCGACGTCTCGGCCCTTGCCGTTCCGTTTGCCGCATCCAACCAGATTTCTCTCGCCGGAAATTTGCTCGTGACCGCCAACAGCACCGGAGTCAATTCCCGGCTGATTACCAGCAATCTGTTCCTCGGTGGCACACTGACCATTAGCAATACCGGACCCGCTTTCTCCGCGGGGAATTCATTCACTTTTTTTGCGGCCAGTAATTACAACGGAGCGTTCTCTGGCATCATTCCGGCGACTCCCGGTGCCGGACTTATTTGGGACACTTCTCAACTGACGGTGAATGGGACAATTTTCATTAAATCTCCGCCCATGGTGAGCGTCATGCCGGCAGTCACCAATGTTGTTTATGGCGATGCTGTTTTTTTGACGGCCAGCACGAGCGGCACGGCTCCGCTGTCATATCAATGGTTTGATTTCCAAATGAATCCCTTGCCGGCAGCGACAAATGGCACATTGGTCATCACTCCGAGTGTGGCTGCCAGCGGAAACTATACGGTGATCGTTTCCAATGCAGTTGGTCAGGCAAGCAATTACGCAGCCGTGGCTGTCAGCCCGGCATTGCTTACCGTTACCGCCAATAATACCAACCGGATTTATGGCGCAACGAACCCGATGTTCACCGCAAATTATGGCGGATTGGTGAACGGCGACACAATTCCTTTGGCGATCACGGGGAGTCCAAGCTTTGCCGCACTTGCATCGAACAGCAGCGGCGCGGGCAGCTATCCTATTGTTGTGACCAACGGCAGTCTGGTGGCCAATAACTACAGTTTTTATTTCGTGAATGGAACCATGACTGTGAGTCCGGCCACCCTGGTGGTGACCGCGTCCAGTACGAACAAAGTTTATGGCAGTGCCGTTGTGTTTGGCGGGACGGAATTCAGCGTGGCTGGCTTGACCAATGGTGACAGTGTGACAAGCGCGACACTGGCCAGTGCGGGCGCGACGACGAACGCGGTGGTTGGCTTCTATAATATCACAGTCACAAATGCGCTGGGATCAGGCCTCACCAATTATATCATCAGCTATACCAACGGCAACATGACGGTTAACCAAGCGTCCATGGTTATCACTGCCAATAGCACGAACAAGACATTTGGAACCATCCTGAAGTTTACGGGGACTGAGTTCACGGTGGCCGGCCTGACCAATAACGATACGGTAGCCAGCGCTTCCCTGGCAAGCCC
>Ga0007854_10002813_pt1 | contig 10707 bp, 8 predicted proteins | sample CryBogCBH12Aug08_FD_60382 | JGI IMG/M metagenome (GOLD analysis project Ga0007854, IMG submission 60382) | Freshwater microbial communities from Crystal Bog, Wisconsin, USA - CBH12Aug08 | ecosystem: Environmental > Aquatic > Freshwater > Lake | place: Crystal Bog, Wisconsin, USA | collected... | reverse complement strand
TCGTCGCCGTGCCAAAGTCCACCACCACGCACGGCCCGCCATAGCGCTCAAACGCCGCAATCGAGTCGGCCAGGCGATCCGCGCCCAACTCCGTCGGGTTGTCGATAAGCATCGGCATCCCCGTCTTGATCCCCGGCTCTACAAACATCGGCTCTACATGGAAATAGTCTTCGCAAACCTTGCGCAGCGTCGATTCCACCGGCGGTACCACGGAGGCGATGATGATGTGCGTCACCTGGCTCGGCGCCATTCCGTGCATCTCAAACAGGTTCACAAAAAATACGCCGTACTCGTCCACGGTCTGCGTGCGGTGGGTGGTCACGCGCCAGTGCGCGGCCAACTCGGGCTTCTCCGTGTCCAACCGGTAAAGGCCCAGTACTGTATTGGTATTGCCTACATCGAGAGCTAGCAGCATTGTTTCCTCAGTCCACGTCTCTCAGTTCCCTTGGGCGGCGCGAATGCCGCCGGTCTGTACTGTTACCACCCCCCCGCTGGTCTGCACCAGCAGGAATCCGTGCTTGTCCAATCCGGCAGTTACGCCGGTACAGGCTTGCGGGCCATGTACTTCAACTTCGCGGCCCCGGACCCAGGTGGAGGCTGTTTCAACACGCGCGGCAATTGCCTCTTCCGCCCCTGCATCCGGCAGCGCAAGCGTCTCCCGCTCCAGCGATTTTAGCAGGGCAGCGAGCAGTGCCTGGCGGTCGATCCTGCGTCCCGCTTCAAGATCAAGCGACGTCCCAGCCGTACTCAGCTCCTGCGCAAACCCGCGCTGGTGCACGTTGATTCCAATGCCCGCCACAGCAAACCCAATTGCGCCCGATTCAATCTTTGACTCCACCAGAATCCCGCCGGCCTTGCGCGGGCCAATCAGCAAATCGTTGGGCCAGCGCAGATCCACCGCAACTCCAGCCACCGCCCGCATCGCGTCGGCGGCAGCCAGCCCGGCAACCAGCGGCAGCAGTGCCAACCGCGCCAGCGGAATCCGCGGACGCAAAAGCACGCTCACATAAAGCCCCTCGCCCGCAGCCGACTGCCAGCCGTGGCCGCCCCGCCCCCGGCCTGCATTTTGCTCATCGGCAAAGTAGACAGAGCCATGCGCCGCGCCTTCGCGCGCAGCCTTCAATGCATCCGTATTCGTCGAATCGGTCACAGGCGCAAAGTGAATATTGCCTGCAAAAATTGTCCCGCTCATTGCCGACTCAAGAGCTGCCAGATCAAACATCGTCTTGGAATCCCCGCTCACTCAAGGACGCTCAACCACCATCACCGCCGTTTTTGAAAAGGGCACGGCTTCACAGGCTGCGGCAAAACTCATCCGGGTGGTAGGCCGGGAATTCATCCCCGGTATAAAGCTAATCAAATCAACGTGGGCTTCAGCCCCTGAGGTATGCACTTCGGGCCTTCCATCCAGAATCAGACCTTTTCCGCAGCCTGCCCAGGCCCCAATAAAAGCCCAAAACCGCGCCGAAAATTGTCCCGCTTATAACTCGGCGATGCTCATTGAAATATCGGCCGCTTTCGCAGACTGCGTCAGCGTGCCCGAACTGATAAAGTCCACGCCTGTCTCCGCATAAGCGCGAATATTCTCAAGCACAATGCCACCCGAGGCCTCAGTCGGAATCCAGCGCGACCCCTGCCCGTCCTTCGCTTCTCCGGCGGTCTCCGCCTTGATCCGCTCCACCGCCCGCTTCACTTCCTTCGGCGTCATCCTGTAAAGCAGAATAGCCTCGGCGCCATACGCAAGTGCCTGCTCCAACTCCTGCGCGGTGTGTACTTCCACCTGCACCCGCTGCCCCTTCTTGCGCTGCGCCAGCGCGCGCGTCAGCACAGTCGGCAATCCGCCGCCCAGCGAAATGTGGTTGTTCTTGATCAGGATGCCGGAAGCGAGGTCGATGCGATGGTTCGTTCCTCCGCCGCACAGCACGGCGTACTTCTCCAGCGCCCTCAGGCCCGGCACAGTCTTGTGCGTATCCAGCACATGAGCGTGCGTCCCCTGAATCGCGTCCGCATACTTCCGCGTCAGCGTGGCAATACCGCTCAGGTGCTGCATCAGGTTCAGAATCACGCGCTCGCAACTCAGCAGCGCCCGCGCATTGTGCCGAATCACGGCCAGTACCTGCCCAGGGTGCGCCCGCACGCCGTCGAATATCTCCGCGTTGCTCACCACTTCAAAGCGCGTATGCGCCAGTGGCCGAGGGTCGAGCCGCGCAAAAATCTCAAAAAATCGCGGCACCGCGCCCAGCCCGGCTACAACCAGTTCCTCGCGGGCAATAATTGAAGCCGAAGCGCGCAACTCCGGGTCGATGGTCAGGTTGGTCGTGGAGTCAGAAACGGCCCGGTCTTCCACCAGCGCCTGCTCCAGCAATGCGTCAATGCGGCTGCTCTTCCAATCCATGTATCCGTTCTCTCAACACCTGCCGGGTGCCCCAGCTCTCGCTCTTGAGACCTGGGATAACCTCAGCTTGCGCTACAAATGCCATCATCCTGAACGAGCCAGGCTCGCCCTCTTCCTCATTCAGCCGGCAGTGCATTCAGCGCCGCCTGCGCCTTCTCCAGCAGCAGGCGCGTCTCCGCTTCCTGCTTTTTCAGCCCTTCCACCACCTGCGCCGGAGCCTTGGCCAAAAAGCTTTCGTTCCCCAGTTGGCGCGCAGCGGCGGCCACACCTTTCTCATACTTCGCAATGTCCTTTGTCAAACGCTCGCGTTCGGCGGGCACATCCACCGTGCGTTCGTACACCACGGCAACGTCGAAATTGGGCGTCGAGTGCTTTGAAAGGCCGGCGGTAATCTGCTCCGCAAAACGCAATTCGTTCACCCGCGCCATGCGTTCCACAATCGAGCTGTTCTGCTTGACTACGGCCTGCATCACGGCGTCCATCCGCACCTCAATCGGCGTCACGGCTTTTTCTTCCACGCCAATCTCTTTGCGCAATCCGCGAACTTCCACAATAAGGCTTTGCAGCAGCCCCATCTCGGCCAGGACCGCCTCATCCGCCGGTGTCTCTGCGGACTGCGGATACCGCGTCAGCGCAATCGACTTCGCTGGCGGATTGCCGTCATAAACCGCATGCCAAATCTCCTCGGTGATGAACGGCATGAACGGCGAAAGCATCCGCAGGAACGCCTCAAACACTGATACCAGCGTCGTCAGTGCCGCTCGCCGCCCTTCAAGCTTGCTCGCCTGCTCCCCGGCTGATTCGCTTCCCGGCCCATCCATCGGGAAGTCCAGCCGCAACTTCACAATCTCCAGGTACCAGTCGCAGAAACTTCCCCAGAAGAACTGGTAAATCGTGTTCGCTGCGTCATCGTAGCGGTAGTTCTCCAGTGACTGGTTAACCTTCGCCGCAGTCGAGTGCAACTCGGCCACAATCCAGCGCGTCTCCAGCGGCGCATCGTCGCCAACCTCGGGCATCCCGCCCAGCGCCGCCACATCCACCGTTATCCCAAACTCCGCCGCCCGGTCCACGTTCATAAACAGGAACCGCGCCGCATTCCAGATCTTGTTCGCAAACGCCCGGTAGCCTTCCGTGCGCGCCACGTTGAAGGCAATGTCCGTGCCCGGCGACGCCATCGAGGCCAACGTAAACCGCACCGCATCCGTCCCGAACTGCTTCACAATCTCGATCGGGTCAATCACGTTGCCCTTGGTTTTTGACATCTTCTCGCGGTTCGCATCGCGCACCAGCGCGTGAATGTAAACCTCTTTGAAGGGCACCGCGTCCTTCAATGCGCGTTTAGACCCGTCGGCCATCGGCACATCGCCTGCAAACCAGCAGCCCAGCATGATCATCCGGGCCACCCAGAAGAACAGAATGTCAAAGCCCGTAACCAGCAAACTGGTGGGATAAAAGCTGTCGAAATCCCCGCGATTCCCCGCGTTCACATTCGGCCAGCCAAACACTGAAACCGGCAACAGCCCCGATGAGAACCACGTATCTAGTACGTCCGTCTCCTGCGTGATCTTTGTCCCGCCGCAGTGCGCGCAGGCCGTGGGATCAACCCGGGCCACGGTAATCTTGTGGCACTCCGAGCAGTGCCATGCCGGAATGCGATGGCCCCACCAAAGCTGCCGCGAGATGCACCAGTCGTGGATGTTGCGCATCCACTCGAAATAAGTCTTCTCGTACTGCTCCGGCGTAAAGCGGATATGCTTCTGCTCCACTGCCTCAATCGCGCGGTCCGCCAGCGGCTGAATCTTCACAAACCACTGGGTTGACAGGCGCGGCTCCACCACCGTCTTGCAGCGGTCGCAGTGGCCAACGTTGTTCGTGTAGTCCTTCACCGCGGCCAGCAGCCCTTGCTCTTCCAGATCGGCGACAATCCGCTTGCGGGCCACGTAGCGGTCCAGTCCGGCATAGCTGCCGCCCTCGCCGTTGATGTGCCCCTTGTCGTCCATTACGTTGATGGACGGCAGGTGGTGCCGCTCGCCCAGCGCAAAGTCGTTCGGATCGTGGGCCGGGGTCACCTTCACCGCGCCGGTGCCAAAATCCAGGCTCACCCACTCGTCCAGAATCACCGGGATCTCGCGTCCCACCAGCGGCAGCCGCAGCCTCTTGCCGTGCAGATGCAGGTAGCGCTCATCTTCGGGATGGATTGCCACAGCCACGTCGCCCAGCATCGTCTCCGGCCGGGTCGTAGCCACGGTCAAAAACTCTCCCGTATCCTTGCCCTCTCCATCGACTACCGGATAGCGAATCTCCCAAAGGTGTCCCTTCTGTTCCTCGTGGACAACCTCTAGGTCGCTGATCGCGGTCTGGCAGCGCGGGCACCAGTTCACAATGTAGGCCCCGCGATAGATAAGCCCCTGCTCGTGCAGCCGGACAAACGCCTCCCGCACCGCAACAGACAGGTTGTCGTCCATCGTGAAGTACTCGCGCTTCCAGTCAACGGAGGCGCCCAGTCGCTTCATCTGGTCCAGAATGGCCCCGCCATAGTGGCGCTTCCACTCCCACACCCGCTCCACAAAAGCCTCGCGCCCCAGTTGCTGGCGGCTTGAGCCCTCCGTGGCAAGCTGGCGCTCCACCATCATCTGCGTGGCAATGCCGGCATGGTCCGTTCCCGGCAGCCACAACGCGCGGCGGCCGCACATGCGCCGCCAGCGGGTCAGAATGTCCATCTCCGCCTGGTTCAGCATGTGCCCCATGTGCAGCCGTCCGGTCACATTGGGCGGTGGCAGCAGGATGGTGAAGGGTTCGCCGCTGGCATCGGATGCAGCGTCGGCAGGCGCGGACTGGGCGAAGAGATTTTCGCGCACCCAGTATGCAGCCCAGTGGTCTTCAAGGTCGGTGGGATCGTAGGCTTTAGGCAGGTCGTGAGGCATAATGTTTTCTTGGGCGAACCCCTGAGAATCTGCGAAAAGCCCTAAAAAAGAGAGTTTTGCGCAAGGGAACCACCCCTCACTTTAGCAGATAAGGGCCTGCGGTCATTCAGCCGCCGCACCGGCAAACACTGTTCTCCCCAAAAGCAAAGGCCGCACCCATTGCAGGTGCGGCCTTTGCTTCAGCTCTGTCTCATCCTCAGAAAGGCTTCAGCTTCCCAAGGCCCTTCTTCTTCTTCTTCTTGCTGGACGACTCGTCGCTCAAATCAGCCTTTGGAGCCTTCTTCTTCTTGTCGTTCAACATCACCGTCTGCGTTGGAACCGAACCCGGCTTGATGTCGTTCACCTGTGCGGGTGCTTCCTGCGGCTTCTCCGCCGTCGGCACCACCGTGCTCGTCGGACCCACCGCCTTTACCACCGCGTTCGGATCGGAATTCGGTGCGCTCACAATCGATACGCCAACCCCGGTTCCACCCGCGGGCGGAGCCATCTGCAGCGGAGCCTGCGAAGGCTGATCGCTGCGCGGAGGCTCGTTCACCCCGGTCGGCGTCGCTGGGGCAGCGACTGGGGCCGGCTTGCCGGCATTCATGGCGTTCTGGAAGAGCGTGATGTTTTCCTTGGTCACATCCGGCGCCAGTGTGCGCTTGGGATCGTCCAGGGTCGGCTCGCCCACGTGTACCGCTTCCACTACCGTGGGGCCGCGCTTGATCAGGCCAAGAGTCTTGTCGGTAAAGTGCAGCGCCTGGCGGCTGCGCTCTTCAGCGTCGCTCTCGGCAACTGCAGCCTGCGTGGGCTCGGGAACAGGGCGGTTCATCGCCACTAGCCGGTCGCGGGCATCCTCTACGTGGGGAGCCATCGGATAACGGATGATGACCTTGGTGTAGGCTGCTGCCGCACGGTCCTGATAAATCGCGGTCAGCCGCTCCCGGATTGCGCCCGGAAGGTTGGGAGCTATCTGTACGTTGTGCGCCTCGCCGCTGAAGGCATCGCCGATACCCAGCAGTGCCTGGTCGCTCTTGGAGTACAGCGGATATGTATCCACCACCGTCTCCAGGCGGGCAATTGCGGCGTTGTAGTTGTCGCGGCTGCCGTAGTAGAGGCCAATCTGTGTCTCGCGCTCGGCCAGTACTTCCTGCACGTCGCGCAGCTTCTGTTTGGCGCGCGGCACCAGCGTCGAGTCCGGAAACATGTTAATCATCTCCCGGTACTGCTTCTCGGCGTTCTGGGCGTTCGTATAGTCGCGGTCCGGCTTCTCCATCTGCTGGTAGTAGATGTCGGCCACCTTCATCTTCGCCTCGGCCGCTTCAGGCGCCTGCGGGAAGAAGGTGATGAAGTCCTCGTACTCGGCCTCGGCCTGGGTCAGCGCTGCCGTGCCGCCTTCCTTGAACCAGCTGTCGCCTACTGACAACTTGGCCCGCATCCGGTACTCGGAGTCGGGGTAGGTATTCAGCAGCGTCTGCAGGTCAAGCCGCGCCACGTCATAACGGCCCTTCTTCAAGGCCGTCATGGCCTTGTCGTAGAGTTCCTTGTCGGGCTGCTTTGATGCGACATTGGCCAGCGGGTTGGCGCTCAGGTCCGTGTGCTTCTTGTGCTTGGGCTTCTTTTCCCTGGCCTGGGCGGCAACTCCACCCAGTACAAGTACTGCCAGCGCCACCGCTGCGATCTTTATGGACAACCGGTTCATACCACCTCATTGCGGCGGCGGCCCGTCGACAGGCCTGCCACCCATTTCGTGCTCATTCCACAGAATTTTACTCTTAAAACCTTGCTACTCGCCGGCGCCCGCGCGAGCCGCTGCCAGCAGCGCTCGTGCATCCCGTTCCGGGTGCCCGGCGCCAAACACAGCATTCCCGGCTACCAGTAGGTCCGCTCCAGCTTGGACGATCTGGGCCACTGTATCGTGAGCCACACCGCCATCAACCTCGATTCTAAATGCCAGCCCCAGTTCCCGACGCAATTCCGCCAGATGATGAATCTTATTCAGCGAAAAAGGAATGAATTTCTGCCCCCCGAACCCCGGATTCACGCTCATGATCAGCACATGATGCACCATCGGCAGTATGTCCAAGATCAAATCCACCCGGGTCGCAGGATTCAGCACCACCCCCGCCTTCATCCCATGGCTGGCAATCAGCTCCAGTGACCGGTGCAGGTGCGGGCAGGTCTCGTAGTGGACGCTCACCCAGTCGGCCCCCGCATCGGCAAATGCCGCAATGTAGTCGTTGGGGTTCGAGATCATCAAGTGGCAGTCCAGCGGAAGGCTGGTTACTTTCCTGAGACTCTTTACTACCGGAGGTCCCAGCGTGATATTCGGTACAAAATGCCCGTCCATCACGTCCACATGGATTACCGTGCCCCCGCCGTGCTCGGCCGCGGCTACCTCGTCCGCTAAATGGGCAAAATCCGCTGACAGAATCGATGGAAGCAGCTCAACCATAGGCTTTTGTGTGTAACTCCTTGCCACGACAGTGTATCAGCCGCAATCGTTGCCCCGCGCAGCTCTATGGAACCGCACCAGCCCCGGATCTGGCCCCTCCAGCCTCCGCAGCAGCATCCGCCCCCGCGCCCGCATAGCCGGGGTCCCCACGCACAGGTCTTTGTGCGAGGGGTGGATTGCCGGGGTCCCCACGCACAGGTCTTCGTGCGAGGGGTGGATCGCTGGGGTCCCTGACCGGGTCAGGATTCGCAGCAGGTCCACCACCTCTGCCCGCAGCGAGGCATCCTGCAGCGTCAACTCCGCCAGCCCCTGCATCGCGCAGGTCTTCACAATCGAGCTCTTGTCTCCAAGGTAGGTTCGCAGCGCCTCCGCCGCTCGCCTGCACTCCGCCGTGGTCAGCGTCAGCCGCGGCACAATCACCGCCAGGTTCCAGCGCAGCTTGTTCTGCTTCGCCTCCGCCAGCAGTCCCAGCAGGGAGTCCTTCCACGGGGCAGCCAGCAGCGGACGCACGCTGGTTACCTTCTCCAGTGCATCGGCAGCGCGGTTTGCTACCCCCGCATCTTCATCCCAAAGGCACTCAATCAGCTGAGATACCCTTCTCGGCTGCGCAGCAACCAGCTCCGCCACCTCACGCGCCCGCCCCACAAACAGCGGGCGTCCCCCCGCAAGCATCCCCCGGATAGTCTCCGTTCTAGCCATCCGCAACCTTCCACCGTGATCGTCCAATGCGCAGCCCGCTATGTCCCGGAGGCAACCGCCTTCATCCCCGTCGCCGCCACCCTGCCCACACCGCGCAGTATCGCCTTCACCGGCCACCGCCCCTCCGCGTCTGGGAAAAAGATCTCTCCCACCCGCCGAACCTCAGGCCGGTAATACCATCTCTTCAGCAGCGCCAGATGCCCCTGCCTCACCGTCGCCGTCACCCCGCCGGTAACCCCGGCAAGCTCGGCCAGCGCGGCATCAATTCGCCCCTCCAGCACCCCCCGGCCCAGCTTCGCAGGCGTCCCCGCTCCGGCATCTGAAGAACTCAATTCTGCTGCGGTATTCAAAGGTTTTGTGTCAGGGCATGACTTGGGTCGCGCCGCAATAGGAATTGAAGCAGCTACTTCAGCCCCCGCCTCCGCAACCTCCGGAATCGGCTCCATCACCATCGGCTGAGCAAACAGGGAAGTAGACCCCGCCTGCTCATTCTGGATTCTCATCCCCTGCGTTGAAAAAGCCGCCGGCCCTCGCAGCCGCCCGTCTTCAAACAGAAACACGGCCACCTCGTCCAGACTCGCCGAGGCCTGCAAAATCACCACCCGAAGCTGGCTCAGGGGTCGCACCAGCTCGGCAGCCAGCGCCCGCACCCCCTCCACCCGTTGCGCCTGCGCATGAGCCGCCGCCGCCGCCTCAAACTCCAGGTTTGCCGAGGCCAGGTCGCGCTCCATCCGTAGCGCCACCAGCCGGCTCTCCCCGCGCGTCGCCAGAAAGCTCGCCACCGCCGCGGCTTCCTCGCCATAGCGCTCATCCGTGCAGCCCTTGTAGCAGGGAGCAAGGCACATCTTCATCTCCGAGTACACGCACCCCGGATGGCTCGCATTCGGCTCCAGATCCTCCGTGCACCGCCGCAGCAGAAACAGCTTCAGCGCCTCGTCGGCAAACCGCTCCGCTGCCGCCCGCGAAGGGAACGGACCATAGGCCCAATCGCCCTCCCGCTGGCTTGGCCGGTTCGTCACCGTTATCCGCGGATAGGCATTGCTCCCCATGAAGCGCACAAACGACGGCGCACCCAGGTGCATCCGCTCCAGCGCCTTCGCCCCATAGATCCCTTCAAGAAGTGAGAACTGCCTCAGCAACGACTCAAACTCCGAGCCGGTAAGCTGCCACTCAATCCGCCGTACCCGCCCCGCCAGTTGCAACCGCCGCGGATGCTTCGCCGAGGGCTGTAGCAGCCTCTCCAGACGCCCGCGCAGATTCGGCGTCCGCCCTATATACGGTTCGAAATGCGCCTCTTCGCCATAAAGTGCAAAAACTGCGGCAGTCTGCGGCAGTTGCCCCAGCGCGCCCTTGGCATCGGCCGGGTCAAAGGCAATCTGCTCCATCCCGCACTGGCCTGCTCCACTCATGCTGCTCAAACTCCGCTAACTCCCCGCCACCGTCATCCCGTCAATCCTCAGCGTGGGAGAAGCCACCGCGCCCCGGAACTCCAGGTCGTTGCCAATAGCGGTTACGTTCATCAGCATCTCGGCCAGGTTCCCCGCAATGGTCACCTCTTCCACCGCATGAGTTAGCTGGCCATTCTCAATCCAAAGCCCCGTAGCCCCGCGCGAGTAGTCGCCCGTCACCACGTTCACGCCAAACCCCATCAAGCTGGTCACATAGAGTCCTGCCTGCACACCGGCAATAATCTCCTCTGGCGTCACCCTGCCCGGCTCCAGGTAAAGGTTCCCGCACCCAATTCCCGGCGTCCCCGCCAGCCCGCGTGAAGCGTTATGCGTGGACTTCATCCCCAGCTTCCGCGCCGAGTAGGTATTCAGCAGGTAGTTGCAAAGCACGCCGCCTTCCACCACCACCGTCCGCAGCGAGGGCAATCCCTCGCCATCAAACGGCGAGGTGCCAAAGCCGCCCGCCCCCGTCCCCAGCATCATCGTGTTATCGTCCACAATCGTCAGGCTCGCCGCGCCAATAGGCTCGCCCAGCTTCCCCGCCAGAAACGACGCGCCCCGCCAGATCGAGTCTCCTGAGGCGGCCTCAAACACGCTCCCAATCAGGGACCGCGCCACCTCCGGCGCAAACACAATCGGAACCCGCTGCGTTGCTACCCGGCGAGCCCCCAGCCTGCGCAGCGTTCGCCGGGCCGCCTCTGCGCCCACAGCCTCCGGCGAATCCAGATGAGCAAAGCTCCGCGCGCTCGACCACCAGCCGTCCCGCTGCATCTGCCCGTTCGTATCCATGGCCAGCGGAGCCGCCGA